>JAAUYG010063549.1_pt1 | contig 17948 bp, 14 predicted proteins | sample 7278091 | NCBI WGS metagenome assembly JAAUYG01 (sample SAMN14350201, study PRJNA611818) | marine sediment metagenome | isolation source: surface marine sediment (0.6m) | place: French Polynesia: Moorea | collected 2018-08
GAGCAACACTCACTACACTGTCTCCAACAGTAAGAGTCATGTCTTCGCTTGCACTCTTGTACCTCGAGGAAAAGGCTGTCAGCTCAGTCTTTTCCTGATTCAACTTCAGCATGTTGCCATCCATCCACAGGCCTATGCCGGCCACACACGCCTCGCAGACTGCCTTTACAGAGTGCCATTTATGACCTGATTTGATTATGAGATAAGGTGGTGCATCATCTGCATAACCATGGTAGAGAAGACCGTGCTTTCTGACAATGTCGCCCACAGGTCTTGTGTACATGCAGTACATCTTTGGCCCCAGGACGGACCCCCGTGGAACGCCACATTCTAATCCCCTGCAAGTTAAGGTGGAATTTTCTATCACAACAGTCTGAACTCTGCCAGTCAGATACGATTTCACCCAATCCACAGATCCAGCGCTTTTGATGTTATGCCAAATGACTGTTCAAAGCGGCTAACCAGTATCTCATGGTCAATGGTGTCAAATGCCGCGGAGGGCTTACTCATGTTACAGGAACAAATGGATAATACTTCAATACTTGTGCATAAAACATACACAACTTTCCTTAGTCACAACCTCGCATACAATCTTTAATAGTACCTGCCATAAAGACATACACATTGTTTTGTAGACCTGCCATTTAACCTGATCGGTATACTCATAATACTACTACTATATACTTTGCACTGTACTATAGGTAGGCTATTTGGTCCATCGGGAACAAATAACCTGGAAACATGCAGCAGGGCACAGTGTTTGGCCATTGCTACAAAAGATAGTGGCTGTTCATTTTAACAGGCTTAACACAAGTTAATTCGGCCACTAATTGCTATTTACCAATCTTCCTTAGATCAAGGGATAAACATAATAAATGCTTCTGGCTGGTGAGGTGAGTTTTACCCGGGGAGTTTTAGTCAAGACTTAGAGAAAACTTCCAGGTTACTGAGTAACCGGTCCGATACCCCGGTATCCATTTCATTGGTATGTAATGTATAGCGTGAGCAGGGACCATTGGGTACTTTGTGGGGGTGGGGGTTGGAACTTGGAGGCAGGGTGCTCTGACAGGAATTGGATTGCTTTTAGCCTTATACAGACATTCAGAACATGTACTACCATTCTTTTCTATAGGTTTGTTTCGAAAGTGATTAAATTTGCCTAGGTGTAGATGGTTGCAGATGGTTTCTGTCAGTGGCCAACACACAAGCCTTAAATTAAAAATAGGGGGACATTCAGTTCAGTAAGTTCAATTTGTAAAAATAAAATGCAAAATTCCGTCTTGTATCATTGGTTAGTGCTAACACACAAGGCTTAAATTAAAAATAGGGGGACATTCAGTTCAGTAAGTTCAATTTGTAAAAATAAAATGCAAAATTCCGTCTTGTATCATTGGTTAGTGCTAGGCAGCAGCTGGCAGAGGTTTCCTTATAACATGTTCAAGATGAAACACCAGAAGCCGCATACCTGTGCCACTGATATCAGCACTACTGACAACTCGTCTACTGGAAACAGATTCTACTTTCTGGCTCCTCTCAAGTAGCTTTGCTTGATCATGAGCATATCACGTGAAACGGTTATAGACTTATAGTTTAGTATTTGAACACTTATCATATCTTTGGCTCCCAGCACCACTCAGTAGTAGTACCGACACTGTACATGTTTTCATATACATGCATATGCAATGACCGACTATCTCCGAGGGTTGTGTGATTTCTTGACCCATGACATACTGCAGTTGAACAGGTTATGTATTTGCTTAGCAGCACTTAACCCAGAGTCTGAAAACACTGGTTAGTTAACCAGTCAACATGTTTAAGAACTTGCAAATCAAAGACTTTTTCCCTCCCCTTGTCCAGTTGTCATATGCCATATGTATTTGTTGCGGTGTGGTAGACCTCATACCCTTGGTGGCCACAGATAACGGCTACATAAGGAGCTATTTCCACACAGTTGATGAATGATTTCCTGTCCTGTTACTACAGCTCATGAGCCTCTTTAAGTCTGTCCCTCAGTGGCTGATTACCTTATCAGTGGCCAGGCTGTTTCCTTTTATTCCATTGATACAAGATCAGCATTTATTTTCGGGTGCCACATCTTGTGGCCTGGTCTGTAATTAAATAGTACCCATGAACATGATGAAGATAGCCAAACTGCTGAGTTGAATTGCCAGTGCTGCACACAAGCATGGCTTCTGGTAGGTGTATCACTAAGCCCACATAACAATAGTTGAGATAAAGTACTCCCTGGTATTTTATTAGGAATAAATCTTACATTCACATGTCCGCATCATTATTTAGGTTAATAAGCATCCAATACTTTTTATGTCAGGAAGACTTTTGCTTTCACCAAATTTCTTTCCACCAGTTTCCAGGCTGTATAATTTCGAAACAACTGGATCCAACCAATGGGGAGTATCTTAGATCCCTTGGTGTGAAAATTTCCAAAGATGCCCAAAAGAAGAGAAAAGGTGCGGAAACGAAGTACCCGATAGGCCCCTGATTGGCCAAAACTTCATGAAGCAGCAAAATGAAAAATGTGACCAAGGGGCAAGGGTAGTTTGGCATCTGAATGAAACCGACTATTCATGTTCGAATATTGTGAGGCGAATAATCCGTATGAATATTTTATGTTAAGGCCACTATAAACTTTAGATTTCTTTTCCTTTTTACAGGTAGTCATCCCTACAACCACCTGGTGAAGACCCTGTCGGTGGAGGGGGAGGAGCTGAAATACTATGACATCACGGCCCTAAACGACCCGCGATACGGTAAGTTTGTTCTGTTCACTGAAATGGTACAATAAAAGAGCAAGTGGATATAAATTGTCTAATGTATATCTAATGTGTATATTTCTGTTTTGACAAATAATAACTCGAGTTACTGCATCAGAGAAGCTACGAAGATGCAGTATAAAGTATTTTACATGGTAAACATGGTGAAGTTATATCTAATCATCTGAGTTATAATCACATATAATATGCCCAGTACCGGTATTTCCACAGTTGTTCAAATCAAATGACTCGGCACATTTTGAACTGACCAGCTCATTCCCAAGTCGGGCATTTTCATCGTAACTCCTGTGCAACATTAATGTGGTTAGCATATGTTTAATTAGTAGCCAGTAGCCCAGCTACATGTATGTAATGTTAAAAATTGTAAATGTTTTGGTTTATGCATATCAATTAGAGAATATTACTCTGTGCGGTATTAAATTTATTTGTATGATATCTAAATTTATTTGTATGTTATTGTGTATGATTTGCAGACAAACTGCCATTTTCCATCCGTGTTCTACTTGAGGCCGCCGTAAGAAACTGTGACAGGTTCGTCACACACGAAAAAGATGTGGAAAACATTCTCAACTGGGAGGAGAATCAGGCGAAGAGCGTGGAGATTCCGTTTAAACCGGCCAGAGTTATACTGCAAGATTTCACGTAAGTTCGCACAACAGGTGGCTCGTTGCGGGTGTTGTATAGGTTGTCTTTCATACCTGTGTAAAAATAAAAACAAATGTTTACCAGTCCAAGAATATCATAGCCGAATTTTTTGAACCCATATCTAAAGGCATTTTGAGAGAAAATAGCAAATTGCTTTCCTCCATTTTGTGGTCTAGTGTTTAAGCCTAGATGCATTGGATCTTTGTAGTACCTGTGTGCAGAGCTATTTCTGATTGGGATGATATTATTTCAACTATTAGAGACACTAGACCTTTCCGTCCTGGAGAAATACGTAATGTGCTGATCCCTCAGTGTATGTATGAAGGTCTGCCTATCAGAAAGTGACTCAATGTTTTCTCTCGTGCAGAGGTGTTCCCGCCGTTGTAGACTTCGCAGCGATGCGCGACGCCGTAAAACGACTGGGGGGTGATCCAGAGAAGATCAACCCGATATGCCCCTCAGATCTGGTCATAGACCACTCAGTACAGGTGGATGTAGCCAGGAGGTAAGCCTACAGATCCATTCACTTACCAGCAAACCTTTTTCTTAAGACTTTAGCAACTTTTCATATCCTGTTGCCCACCATGTTATAAATACCAGTTTTGTGTATTTTTCCTGCGGTTAATCATACTTGGGAATCATTAATGAGGCTAATTATATGCACTGCCAAAATCAACTTATATAATTAATATGCTGTGATTTTTGCATTTAAATATTTCCAATATTTCCTTTCCCTTTAAGACAGAAATTTATATGCTCAACACTAAATGTGCACTGCCATATATGACTTTTGGTCAAGAAATGTACACTTATACACATATATATGTACTTTATGTGTGTACAAAGTATTTCTGGCAACACCTGTGGGAAATTCCAGGTAATTAAGCTCTTCCCAAATTTAGGTAATGGCGCTGCTTTCATTCCAGATATCACTGAAACTTCTATAAAACCTTGCCCTGTTAATCAGATTATCACAAGAATTATAGAATTATTATCAGCCACTGGGCCAGTGGGCTGAAACTCTTTTGCTGTCTGGTTTGGGAGTATTTGTGCATTGACGTAAACTCTAATAAGCACACCTGTTTAATTGTACAAACTGCAATGGATTGAGAAATTATTGATCTTCCTTTCCATCAATATCTTCTGTCTTTATGACTCCTCAGTGCTAGTGAATAATCGGTCCAGTCAGATTCAGTCGGGCTGTGTTGTGATTTTCCGTCAGAAACCAAATATTTTTCCAGGTGTGCTTTTGCATTTTAGAAGAATGCATCACGCCTTTCATTCTGGCATTAAAAGAATCGGCGGCAACTTTCTTTTTCACCTGACATCGCGAACATTGAAAAAATGTACATCTGTAGAACAAATGTAGAACACAGTTTGTTAGGTTTTAACAAGTATTACCCTGATTGTGCTGATGCTTTGTTCAGCCGCGTGTTACTATTTGAAGAGGAAGTCGTTTGACTCAGGGTTGGCATTTAAGCCGGCTTAAATAATTTATGCCAGACCGACTGGCATAAAATGGCATAAAAGCATTTATGCCACTTTATGCCGGCATATAATGGCATAAAGTGGCAGAAATTTGTTAACCTACTATGTCAGGACTATTTATGCCAGTAATTCACATGATACTGAGCAATTTACACTGTACATGCATATGATTTTCTTTTAGCTTTCACTGCATATTTATCATGTTCTACTTTATTATGCTGATTTTGAATACATTTATGGTGTTACGCAGACCACTACACTTTACGTCACATCTGATGTTAATTTGACAAAATGTGAATTTATGCCATTTTATGCCACTTGGTGGCTTTTAATCATTTTATGCCGGCCGGTTTACGCCATGGTTTAAACCGTGGCATAAACCGGCAGTGGCATAAAATGCCAACCCTGGTTTGACTGGTTGACTTGATAAGGCTATATGAGCGATATAACAGTCCAGTGATAAAGCATAAAAAAGTATAAAATTTCTGTCATAGTAGACTGCCACATAAATCCTTGCCTCTTGTGAATAATTTACATATGTTCGGCAGTCCAGAACTTTCTTGCTGACTGAAGAGATTATCGTACTACAGGTCACAGGCCAATTCAACACATGGGACTTGACACTGACAGGAACTGCTGGTCTGTGAAAAGGTCATACCAATGCGCATAATTGTGTAGGGTTATCAGTCTGTGACCGAGGCATAAATTACTAACTTATGACACTAACTTTCTGCTGTCATCTCAGTGTTGGCAGCAATACATATATTACACATGCTATGTGTCAAGTACTTTGTCAGTGATATCTTTGACATTTGACCTCTAATGTATAAAGTCTTTTGACTGGTGACGGATGGCTGTGTTTGTACAGGTGATTTTCTTAGGTGTGCCCTGGTTTATGGGTAGGCTGCCAGTTGAAGATAATTAATTAATTTTCTACGTAATATTTATGGACAGCTATCCATTCACGCATGGCCAGAGAAACTTACTACCCGATCAAAATTGTTCCCATTCTTAACCCTAATGTCATCACCGCAGATTCGCTTTTCTGCCTACTACCCGGTATCTGCCATCGATTACCGTGTAGCGTTTTGCTTTTTGCAGTGTGTTGCGCTATGCGCCAAACCCCGGGGGTGGCCGTCTTTGCGCAGACGCCAGTCCTCGTGATACCCCGTGCAGTATCTGCTCTCATGTGGGTCTGCCCGTTCTGGAAGAAATCTGTCCATTCCACCAGCTAGAAACCGAAGGGTTGGTAGGATTTCCTGCCTTTGTTTCGCTAAGACTTGCTAGCTAACATGCTTTCACCGTGTAGATGTAGTATTTTTTTTGCAGTAAGGTTATAACTAGTCAGTGTGGGATTTCTTTTGCTTTTTGTTCCTAACATTTCATTTAGCCCCTCTTTTTTGTGTCCTTTATTTTGGGAAGAAAAAGAAACCTGAGTTGGACAAACAGGACCGGTACTCACTGATCCTAGGGCGCTCCACCCGCTGCTCTTTATGACATTTAAAAATATAAAATCAACTTGATTAGCAATCCGTTTGGGTGTTAATCTCATGGTAATCCATCATGTCTTCTGGCACTTGTTTTGCCAACGCAGGTTTCGCTGTTACGGTTTCTCCTACCAACCTTTCACGGAAATTTTTGTTGCTTTGTTTATAATCTCTGATACATCATGTACATTGTATGATACTTGTGAGCTCCCCTTGCACCTCTGGCTTCTAACATCTTGCTTTGCTTTTGACTTTCATTCCCGATTATTTTTTGGTGTGACATACTAGTATGCAATTTTCCTTGCTTGTTTCTGACAGTGTACTTATATCGTATGCTGTTTACCGTTTTGTAGTGTGTAGAACGTAGATGTCTGTACAATAGACAGTTATGCTTTGATTTGCTTCAGTAGGCTTTAATTAATGAAGCATTGTGGAGGAATATAAGGCCTTGCCCTGAACATAATGAATGTGACTGTAAAATAATACATGTATACAGATATACCCGAGGTAACACTTTACTGGAAAATAACTTTTATGTTCTACTAGAAAATGTTACCTCTGATATTTCATTCATTACTTGCTACTCTTTATCTTGTTTTCTTGTGCTTACTGTTTTCTGTACATTAACACTTTTAACCTAGCTATATACTACCGGTATATTGAACATTGTTGAAGCTAAATAAGACTTCTGGTTTAATCCTGTGGCTTGGTCCATCAAATTTAGTAACTCTTTCTGGTATACAGTATCTCTCTGCTCAAGTTTCCAATATGCATGGGTTGACTTTACCGCAGTCGTCATGTTAACTGGTTCACATAATCTTTGACCTCATAAATGTCTCATGGTTGGTGGACTTTGTGTGTGTGAGGGGGGGGGGGGTCGGGAGAAGAAAACCATATGGCAACCAGCTAGCGGCCATCTGGTACTACTCACAGGATCTCAGAAGAGTTAGCATGCCAGATGTAATGGTATATTGCCCATATGTGTATGTAAACTTTATTGTTAATGATGAAATTCACTAAACTGTCATAAGAAAGTTGTTCTTTGGTAGCCAAAACCTGAAACTAAAAATGTCTTGACACTAATATAAACTTCTTAACTCTGCATTGAACATGAAAATCAAGTAAGCTAAAACAATACTAAGTGGCAATGAACTTTTTATACGACAATGAAGAAATGCTTTGGAGTTCAGAATCAGAACAAACAGTCCAGACTCAGAACTACCCATATATGTATCATGTATATTGGGATAATCATAGTTTTTCTGTACATGCATGATTGTTACTCAGGTTTGATTTATTGTCAAAAAAAACGTTGTTGCATTTTGTCCCAAATACCATAAGACTACTGAAATAGAATTGCAACTTGAGGTGGATTTGTTCTGCAACCGTATCTCTATTAAACATTACCCATTGCCAGAACTCGTCCGGCTGGGGTGCACAGTCAGCCCCATGAGAAACACATTCACTGAGTAGAAGAAATGTATGGAGAAGTGTCATCCATGTACAGTGCCTACTTATGTGCCAGGTACTTGGCTGATATACATATGGAGCATAGAGTCATAATTGAAGAATCGCTAATTTGTGTCAGGTGCCTGGAGGACTTCTGAGTTTAGTTCCCAGCCTGTATAAAACAGCCACTTGTAGTGAAGGATAACCTAGTTTAGTAAAAACAATCAAATGCAAACAAACCGTCCTAAGCAACCTCTCCGCACCAGGGATTAATGTACAGGAGAAGATGTTTATTTACAGAAGGCAATACTTCGGATACTGGTCTTACAAAAAATTCGGAGTCTGGTTAATACTGCTACCAGATACATGAGACATTGTACCATAGACGACAAGTGATAGGCAGACATCTGTGTTAGTGGATACCCAGGGGTGGGGGTGGACTTAGGTTACTCCCAAAGTAGAACGAGATTTGAGCAGATATAACAGGCAATTAAATCTTATCATAGACATCCTGTCCTTTTGTTATACATTCTGTATTGGGAGCCAAACACTGGCGACGTTTTGCCTAAAAATAAGCATGACTGGCTTCACCCCTGATGCCGAGACAAGTTGTACAGTTGAACCTTGCCATTAAGACCCCCTTAGAAACAAGACCTCCCCAGAATTAAGACCATTGTTTGTACTGATTGGATGGCCAAACGTTACTTGTCAGGGCTGTGTTGTTTTAGAATTAAGACCACCTTACAATTGGGACTACTTTGGCTTTGATCATACAGTATGTGGTCTTAATTCTGGGGTTGCACTGCACTTGTAGACTGTCTCAAAATAAGGCCATTGTGTCTGCCTTGTTGCTGGGAAGACTACGTGTCCTGTCAAGCAGAGTGAGATGACGTAGCTGCCGAACATATATCTGATCATTTGCTGTTATTTCCCTAATAAATAATAATTTGCCCCTCCTCCATCTCCAATTCCCACCCCCAAATGTAAAATTTCGGTATTATAAATATAATAAAGTCCCGGTATTAGTAGTATAGTAAACTATGTAGCATGTTCAGAGGATAAAACCCCATGCTTGGTTTATTAGAAAGTTATACAGTGGTCCCTGCATTTTAAGACCGCCCCTTCAGCCACAAAAATATGGTCTTAAATGAGAGGTGGTTTTCAAAATGGAAGGATATTTATATTGAAAGTATAAGAATGATATCACTGATAACTGGTCTTAAAATGCTGCAGGGAATTGTTATAAATGGAGGGGTCTTAAGTCGCAGAGAATGCTGTACTTGCAGCCAGTGGCCTATACGTTTAGTAAATAAAACAGGACGTCCATTTGTACATGTAGGTAACACTAGGTATGTACTTCAGCAGACATTTCAGTATATGATAACTCATTCTTCCAGGGAAGATGGGGGGTACAGTGGTTTGTAACCAGGATCTACAATGATCTGGGATCTACAAAGAGATCCTGCTCTAAGATAGATGCATGTGAAGCTAAATGCATGGCGTAGGAGACATGCATGTGCATTTATATTAATTTAGTTCCCCATATACTAAATGTATCATATGTAGACTTTGAGTTATACTCTTTTAGTTTGTATAATTCCTGGCTTTACATTCTCCCAGTTTCAGAAGATCTTGTGTTTTTAATCACCTGTGACTTGATTAATATTATGTACATTATCTTTTCTTTCCAGTGCTAACTCTCTCCAGAAAAATCAACAGCTCGAGTTTGAGAGGAACCAGGAGCGCTTTTTGTTCCTAAAGGTCAGATTCTTAAGGTTCTTAAGCCATGAAAACGTACATGTAATAAGAAAAAAAAATCAGGTGGCCTTCAGATAGAGTATGGCTTATAAGATGGAGGGAGTATACTAAGACGTGTATGTATGCCTCGCTTTCCTGAGAGCGATTAAATAAATTAAATAAGTACATAATCCCCCATTCAGTCAGGAAAATGGGTTCCTAAATTGAAGGTGGTCTGAATATAGAGGAATATATGTCTACTAAAAATTAGAAGAGAGGTGTTAATATAGAGGGTCTTAATATAGAGGGTCTTAAGAATGTCTTAAATCACAGAGACCACTGTACTAGTATTGAGTTCACAGAAACTGGACATATAGAAGCTTATCAATATATGTTTTCATCTAAAGTAATCAGATACTGGGAGCTATTATAAAATGTGTAGGATATGCAAACAGTTGATATAGCTGCCTGCCTGTATAATGCCTGTATCGAAAGAAATCAAATGCCTAAGAATCCTTTTCTTGGTAGTCTATATATAGTAGAACCTGTCTTGAAAAGACGACCCCATTGGCCATAAAAACATGCCATCCCGACACAGGTGGTCTCAGGTGACAGGCTCGATTGAAATGTCAGACTGTCTACCCTGATTACCAGCTCTTATGGTGGTAACCTCAGATGGTCTGTCATAACCATGGACTTTCAAGACAGATTTCACTACACATGTAAATGGTATGCACGTTTATTGTCAAGTTGTGCATAGACTGGTAATCTTGTTAACTTGCTACCATATACGTGTCTTGCTACCATATACGTGTACCACTCCATGCCCAGATTTCTGATGTCTCTGCTGTAATAACATACAGTATACAGTATATATTTTCTGTTTCCAGTGGGGGGCTAAGGCGCTGAGGAACATGTTAATAGTTCCTCCGGGTTCCGGAATCGTTCATCAAGTCAACCTCGAGTATCTGGGCCGGGTTGTGTTCAACACAGATGGCTTCTTGTATCCGGACAGCCTAGTGGGTACCGACTCCCACACCACCATGATCAACGGACTGGGCATCGTGGGCTGGGGTAGGTCAGCCACTCACGCAGTGTTACCATTGTGTGTGGCATATACATCGTATGATATTTCAGTCCAGGGCTGGGGGGACTTAAGTGACTAATCAGAACAGTGTAAGAACTGTAATTGGCTAAGAATATGACTTAAATCATAACTTAAGCATTTTCGAGAACTCTGGCCCAGGTGCCGTTGTGCTATACCTGCCAGAAGCACTCATGAGTACACTAATCCCTGCGATTTTACCGCCCATTCACACAGCAAAATATGGTCTTAAATTGAAGGTGCCCTTAAAATAGAGGGATGTTTTTACTGAAAATATACAAGTGGTGCCACTGATATCCAGTCTTAAAATGCAGGGATAAGATAATGTAGATAATGTAGGTTGAACCATTATGTTTTGTCAATGACTTTGTGACAGTCGGACACTACGGGGTACTTTGTGACAGTCGGACACTACGGGGTATACAAGTCGGTGACTGTAGAAGGGGCTCTAAATACTCTTCTTACTACCCCCACTGAGTTCCCTATCGGTAATGCAATGTCCGGTATGTCTCCTCGTTACCAGGTGTCGGGGGTATAGAAGCCGAAGCCGTGATGCTGGGCCAGGCTATCAGCATGGTGCTACCACGGGTTGTCGGTTACAAGATTACCGGCCAGCTGGGACCCCTGGTGACATCCACAGATGTTGTCTTGACCGTCACCAAGGTAATATATATGTGGCAGAATTAACTGTTCTTGACCAGCTCACACTTTACATGCTCTGTTTCCTCATTCTCCCATTAAAGATAAGATAAAAATAAAACAAGCACATCGTCCAGTTTTAAACCGGTTTCAGCTACTAACTGGCAAGCAGCGAAGTAATAAATGTATTCAGCTAAGTAATAAATGCTTGCAGCTAAGTAATAAATGCATTCAGATAAGTGCATGTAAGTAATAAATACTTACAGCTACGTAATAGATACATTCAGATAAGTAACATGAGTAATACATGCATACAGCTAAGTAATAAATACACCAAACCAAACATGGCTTCAAATTTTTGATGTTACGAAAAAATATGTTAAACGTTATTGATTGTTCCCATTTCAGCATCTGCGTACAGTCGGTGTGGTGGGGAAGTTTGTGGAATTCTTTGGGCCAGGCGTATCCCAGCTCTCCATAGCCGACCGGGCAACCATTGCCAATATGTGTCCGGAGTATGGCGGCACAGTCGGCTTCTTCCCAGTCGACGACCTCAGTGTCAAATATCTCACTCAGACTGGTAAGAAACTACTGCGCTACTACTGCATAGACTCAAGACTCAACCAATATGTCAACAGACATATTGGTAGTTCCAAACAAAGCATGTGACAGGGAAGAAGGAAAAAAAAGAAGAAACTACAAAGTCTACTAGGTCAAGACGCACATTACCCTACACTACAAATTCCCATTGTAGTTCTTCTACGCCACCATGCATATGCTGCCGATGTTTAAACTAACATTTGATGAATAGCACTTCCGCTAAATACCAGTGCAGTAAATTGGTTCAAATGTGACGGTAGTGAAAAAAAAAAAAAACTTCTAAAACTGCCAAGAGATCTTTTGTACATTTGCCTATAGTATCACCAAAGTCATTTATTAACTGGACCTGATATTGAAAGTATGTGACATTCCAGCTCGTGATGACAAGAAGCTGAAGATCGTGGCAGAGTACCTGAAAGCTAACAGGATGTATCGGAACTACAACAATCCGGATCAGGATCCAGTCTTCTCAGAGGTAAGACTGTCATTGCATCACAGGTGTCAAATCTTTCCACAGGTTGCATAATTATGTGTTGGTTAATAATCAATCAAGACAGCATTTCATCATCTGAAATTTGGTTCATGGCCAGATGTGGCACAGATGGAGTTTGTGATTTGCAGTCAAAGATAATATATCTTAAATATCTTATATGTTTGTTTGCATACGGTTAAACAAAATTGGGTAGTAGCAGAGTGAATGCAATGGAATGAAAGCTAAAACTGCTTTATGTTAGATGGAAACTTGTAACCAGTGGACATGCAATTAATATGTTGCATACTCTTCATGTTTGACAAAATATGTTGCTAGTGTACCAGCAATCAAGAAAGAAACCCTGTTTCATTAGTATTAATATGATTAACCAAACAGCTTTTGATGTGTGCAATTCTACTCATATATTGACCTGCTACCTCGTGCATTCTTTCCCCGTATGTCACCCAGATTGTGGAGTTAGACCTGAGCGCTGTAGTGCCCTGCTGCTCTGGACCTAAACGTCCTCATGACAGAGTTGCGGTCTCGGAGATGAAGCAGGACTTCCAGACCTGCCTGAGAAACAAAGTGGGATTCAAGGTAGAAGGAGAACAAAATTTAAAAAAAACAAAAAAAAAACAACTTCCAGTACTCTCAGACTGGTGCATGCATTTTAGATTCACCATTTAAAAATTGCATTGATGTATGTACAGAAAAAGAACATTTTTCAGGTGGGGAGGGGAAGAGAAATTAAAATACATGTTGATTGGAGATTTGCATTCAGAGACGAGATATAAATTATCAAATATCTTGACTGTTTTAGTACAGAAATGATATATTGGTGAAATAAAATGTATGTGAGATGCAAAATTTATGAGAACACAGAGTTCGCGAACACCAGGCCATAATGAATAGGGCTGTCATGAATGACGTATTTTCTCTCTGCTATAGGGGTTTGCCATCCCGGAGGACAAGCAGAAGACAAGTGTCGCCATCACCTACGAGGACCAGCAGTACAAGCTTGGCCACGGCGCTGTGGTGATAGCCGCTATCACCAGCTGTACCAACACCAGCAACCCCTCAGTTATGCTGGGAGCCGGTACGTCTCAAAGTGGGAAACTAACATGTCATAACAGCCATAAAATATATTTGAGTTCATGTGCTTGATATCATGACTCCATGCCATTGGTGCTACTTTGGTCTTTCACTTGTGTTGTAGAGGAATATGTTTATTTGCTGATTATGGTTTGGTTATCTGCATGTGCAGACAATACAAATAAAACTAAGTCTTGTTATTGACTGAAAGATTAATATTAAAACATGTTGTTGCCAGACACCACCTGTTCAATTTTATGTGGGCTAAAACTGGAAAAGTAATGTAGGTTGTGATTTAGTTTGATCGTGACTATTTCGGACAGGGTCTTAAAACCAGATGTGCCGTGCAGAAAGTGCAAAAGGCAAGGTTTGGAAAACGGCGTAGAGACTGGTGTTGGTAGAGAAAATAGTGTTATTGCTCTGGCAGATCATAGTGATCTTAAGACCTGTAGCATCCAACTGGCGGCATCCTCCCAAACAAAGAATGTGCCCTTGAAATAAAAGCACAATCATTGAAATCTAGAAAGAAAGTTGGCATCAGCAAAAAAAATAATTGATTTATCATTTACTAGCAATGATCTGTTTCCAGGGTTGCTGGCTAAGAAAGCCGTTCAGGCTGGCCTGAGTGTCAACTCCTACATCAAGACCAGTCTGTCACCCGGCAGTGGGGTTGTCACCTATTACCTCAAGGAGAGCGGAGTCATTGACTACCTGGAGCGGCTTGGGTAAGAGCCTTCGAGTCCCATCTAACACAGCATGGAGCATGTATTACAGCTGCTGCTATACGGTTTCACAATACCTTGGCTAGCCACCCTTAAATTGTTTCTAACATTAAAAAAATCTGTCAGACAGGCTCATTTCAGATTCTGATAATGGTTCGCCAGAGATAGCATGACTCAAAGAAGATTAATTCCTCATTGTTACATCAGATTAAGGTCCAGTAACCAACTTGAGTTCATTAATCACCTTGGCAAATGATTGTCTTTTCCTTGCATAAGATTGCTAGTGGACTTAAGATTTTTAAAATACTGGCCACTGGTTTTGTAAAGTACCGTTGCACGATGCATATACTACTTACTGGTAAACATTGCACTGGTAAGGAATAGATTGAAAGCCTTTAAGTTCCTATGCTTTATATGGCCAGCAGGTCCTCCCCAGTATTATGAAATGCGGTGTGATACAGTACGAATGTAGTGAGCATTCTGCATTTACTGAATCATTTCAGGTTTGATGTGGTGGGCTATGGCTGCATGACCTGTATTGGGAACAGTGGACCGCTGTCCGACCCAGTGGCTGACGCAATTGAGAACGTAAGTGGTTAACATATAGCGATCTCTGTAGCAGAGAATTGTGCTCGGCAGGTGTAGGATCTCAAACGTGTTAATAAGTGTTTGTTTGATGCAACAAGTCATGAAGTACATGTATTCCTATAATACTTTTCTGCCAAAGTTATATAAATATGTGTAAGTAATATGTAAAATACGTTTATATGTAACATTTTGCACCGTATGACTTTTATAGCTGCATTTTTTGTGCCAAAACATATCTCCAGTATTTCCTTGTTAACCTTTACTGTTGCTATATGACACAAAGATATAACCGGCGGTCTTCAAGGACTTCCAGTGTTAAAAAACAATCTCACTGACTCAAGTTTTTACACCATTTCCAGAACGACCTGGTTGCTGTCGGGGTACTCTCTGGCAACCGCAACTTTGAGGGTCGAATCCACCCGCTGACCCGGGCCAACTACCTGGCCTCCCCACCACTAGTCATAGCCTACGCCTTGGCGGGGACCGTCTGTATAGACTTCGAGACGGAGCCCCTAGGTATGCGTCCAGGATTTTCTGCTGCTGAGATTATCGATATAAAAATAGTCAATTCGGAATATTTTCTGTTGTCTGTCACACAAGTCTGTTCAGTATTTTTCTGACATTCACAACAGGGAAGTAAATATTTCTGGATTGACCCACACAACTACATCTGGTGTGACTATATAGCGATTCATGTAATAATGTGATTATTTTTTGCCTTATTCCAGGTCATAATCCTGAAGGCAAACCTGTGTTCCTGAGGGATATCTGGCCCACCAGAGAGGAAATCCAGGTCTGTGCAGCATAATGAATTTTAAGAGATTCTCCTGGAAGTACATGTATGTTGTAGTCTAGCTGCCATATTTGGGTGAAACACTCAGAAGATCAGACGATAGTGTTTACCAAACTACCACAAAGTATCTACACAGACAAAAGTAGTGTTTTGCGACACATAGCCTTAATTTCAAGTGTTTCCCAGTTGCCAAGGTGACTTGTGGAGTTATGTCTGGACACATAAAATTTTACTGGAATTCCAGTAAAATCTTATATGTCCAGAAACAGATTTAAGTAAAAGTAATCACCTTGGCAACCATAGTCTTTCCATGATTAAGTTGGGTTCCTGACTTTTTAGATTTTTCTGCAAACCAATGGCTGGAATTTAAGATTCAAGACCTCAGATTTAAGGGCACCTTTGAATTCAGGACAGTATTTCGCAATCCCCTGGTTCTCCCCAATTCACAGATTTCACTGCCATTGATTATGAGCAGTGTACCTCCTCTCCAGTCATATTTTCATGGTTTCTTCCAGGAAACTGAGCAGAAATTTGTACTTCCTGCGATGTTCCAAGAAGTGTATTCCCGTATTCAGGTATTTTACATGTTTAATCCAACAGCTTCTCAATGCAGTATCTACAAAGTACATTAGTTTCTGTACATATATTCAAAGTTACCGAGTAATGGTAATGAAAAACTTATATCAAGCACATCTGAAGTATTGATAATTTATTCGTAAGTTTACGGTATGGTCAACAGGTCCCTAGAAGCTCTAAGCTCAAATGAGCTTTTAGCTTCAATGTTATAGCTTGTATAATGCTAAACAACTAGTTAACATAACATCGTTATTGTGATGTACATGTACTTTGATGACACATTTCAAGCCCTGTGTGATTCGTACAGCACTGCTATTGACTTTATAAATTTTAGCATGGCAACGAGCGCTGGAACAAGCTGGATGCCCCAGAAGGCATGCTGTATCCTTGGGATGCCAAGTCCACGTACATCAAGTCTCCGCCCTTCTTTGAGTCAATGGTAAAGCTACAGCTTCCATTCAATATAATCCGTTTCTCGTAGGGTAATACTGATTGGACTGCTTCAAATATCAATTACTTCACTCACAAAATTTTTTTACCTTCCTGAACTTATAATATTACATGACATGGGCCCGATATCTCGTCATATTGTTATGCATCCATGTTATAAAAAGTGTATTGAAAAATCTGAACCATTTATGGCTTCCTAAGATGTTTGCAACTAATGACACGGCAAACATAAGCATTTCTTGGAAATATATTTTATGTTAGGTACAAAAATGATGATTATGTTGTCCACTTTGGCTTTCAGACCCTTGAGCTTCCAGAACAACAGGGAATTAAGGATGCCTATGTGTTGCTGAACCTGGGGGATTCAGTAACCACAGACCACATCTCTCCGGCCGGCAGCATTGCCAGGAACAGCCCGGCAGCTAGATACCTGGCTGGCAGGGGGTAAGTCGGAATGTGGAGGTGAAAAAATGGAGGGGAGGGGGGAGGGGTTGAAGAATGGAGTGGTACACAGCGAACCTTGTATTTTAAGACCACCCATTCAACTGTGACGGTGTGCATGTAGTTTTGAAGTGCAAGCGGTCGTAAATATTTCAGTGTATTTGAATGTATAACTTTCAGATATCTGATATTGTGAGTGACTTCTGGGCCAGAGTTATCGGAAAAAAAAATTAAAAGTAAAAGCTTGTTATTAGTCAGAACAGTGTGATTGGCTGAGAATCTTGACTTAAGTCCAAAGTTTCGCTTCAGTATTCAGGTAGTGGGAATGTCAAAATAGCAAGGTTTTGAACATTCAGTGACTATCATGTCTATTAGAAAATGGTCTACCAGCCCCGGCTTGGAGAGGAACAAAAGTAGCTAAACACTCTTTACAAATGATTCAATTTAGTGCACCAGCAAGTCTTCTGGAGAGATTCTTCGGAATTGGTAATGTTACATTTAAAGAGGAGAAGGTGTAGTAGGACAAAAATTCTGAAGGCTCAAGTCACCTTTCCTTCCTAAGAATGAAAAAAAGCATTGTTGGTAAACGTGACGTAACAAGAGCTTACATGCTGAAGATGGTTGACAGAAGATTAAATAAGTGTCTGTGGCAGAGTTATGATCTAGTAGGTTACGTTGGGTTTACTTTTAAAATTGCCAGTAAAAGTTGTTACGTAAGATGCCCGACTGAATTCGGTTTCAGGCTTGCCCCGCGAGAGTTCAACTCGTATGGGTCTCGTCGTGGCAACGATGATGTTATGGCTCGCGGTACCTTTGCCAACATTCGCCTGGTGAACAAATTCATTGGAAAGGCGGGACCCAAAACCATTCAC
>JAAUYG010090510.1_pt1 | contig 17936 bp, 8 predicted proteins | sample 7278091 | NCBI WGS metagenome assembly JAAUYG01 (sample SAMN14350201, study PRJNA611818) | marine sediment metagenome | isolation source: surface marine sediment (0.6m) | place: French Polynesia: Moorea | collected 2018-08
CGCGGGAAAACACTGGACCACGGTAAAATCCGATCCCAGGAGGGGTAGATCGGTTTTACCGTAGATTAAAGTGGGATTACGGCGTTTTAGGGGGTTTAATGCCGGTTATTACATGTAGCTGGTGCTGCATTCTCTGCTACGATCATGCATAAGTTAGGACCTGATGTTCGCTATGTTAAAACAATATAAGGACTCGTCCGAGTCCATAAAATTTTATTGTCGATCTCTCTTTCCTTCAGACCTGGGACTTCCAGGACAGTTGGTTGTCCTGTGTGGATTATCTTGGAAAGGAGGACCATGAGTTTGATGTTCGGTACAGGTATCGGGTTCGATGGAGCATACCCACACGTAGGAAACCTGTCCCTCGTGCCACAGCATGCGTTTACTTCACCTTTGAGGTGTCCAAGGTTAAGCCAAAGGTACAGCCTGAAACAGAGCACTGCATGGGGCTTCACCACCCCAAAAATTCTTTTAGTCCAAAACTGATCCTTAGTATGTATGTAATATAATATAATATAATTCTGGTAAAGATACGTGTAGCCCCCCTGGGACCTATCTTAAAATGATAAGGAAACTCTGGGAGAAAACACCTGCATGGATGATCACTACTTTAGGCGCTTTGTTCTATGTATTCCTAATTCATTTGGTCTGTTGCATACTATAAGTTCAAATATTATTATACACGTACATGTACATGTAAGTTTACCAGTTGCATTTTAGTTCAAATAGCAAATGCAATTCTGCATGTAAATATATTTCCTGTTTCTATTGTTCTTCCCAGAATTATCCTGTAGAAGTGTACTATGTCTTTGAGACCAATAGGCTTGTACACAGGTAAGGACTAAATATGACTGGTAAGTTTGTTCTAATATTGACAAATGTTCTGTTAGAACCATATCCGTGTGCTAAAAAGTACTTGTAAGCACATGTATATGTATATATACCCAATAAACTGCGCATTTGTACACATTTATACTATTTCTTTTGCATCAAACTTAAAAAAGATTTTTTATTAAAAATCGTATACATGTATACATATTTTTAAGTAGGAGAATTCATATCTATACCAGTATTGTTAAAACATGCTTCAATAGGTCTTTGTCAGTTCACAGTGGATTCAATTTCAAAATATATTATTATTAAAAATATGTTATTAAAAACATAGTATGAAATGTAATGTAGGTGGAAAGATCTTAATGGTTAGAGGTGTCTTCTGAAAGTAATTTTCAGTTTAAAGTACAATGGTTCTTGTGCTGTTAAGAGTTAAGACTTGCCTCTACTTTTAGACCATTCTGAAACATTTTGCAGGCTGAATGGATGGCTTTAAAATGCAGAAACCCCCTCTGTACATGTGTAAAGAAAGTTATCTGGGGAAGCCTACATTTGTCTCATACATGCAATTTCAGGCCCGGACAGTCTCGATTCCGTGAGAAGTGGCTTAAGGACATTGTGGAGAGTAAAACCCAGTTACTGGAAATGATCGATTTCTGAGACTCTACAGCAACCATTGATCAGTACATTAGATTGATATTGACACTATTACAACCATCATCTCATCCTGCACTTTAAAAAAACAAAGACTCTAATAGGAAATGTCACTTTCAAAGTTCTTACAGTCGGATCTGCTTCATATTTTTGAGAGAAGTTTCATAATACAATATTTGAGACATATCATGGTACAAATTAGAAATGAGTATGATAAATCCTATATACCAGGTAAGATGTACATATATAGAGTCCGGATGTGTATAAATTCTATACATAACATATAAATAAAAATTTTGTCAAGTGTTTATAAGTTATTGCCGCATTCAGCTCTTCGCTGTTTGAGAAAGCACTACAAACCAACTGTACTGAGTAACATGAATCCCAGTTAGAGACAGTGTAATATTTTGTACCTTCCTCTTTTAATGTTAGTGACAATTACCTGAATAGCAGTCAAAAACATTATTTTGCCCCATTGTTTAAGACTAGCTCCCCCCCCCCATCTAAATAGTGATCACCCCTTTTATGCATGGCAAAACATTTTAACATTTTGTGGCAGCATTGAGTATTATTAATGCATTCTTGTGTAAAAATTCACTTGATAAAAATCATAATTGATAGGTACATGTACATAAGGGGGAGTACATACATTTTCCGTGCATCGATTCGTTATGGGGCCCTGTAGAAATTATATGATTGATGACTGACTATATATATACCATGTAAAATGTTCTCTACATGACAAGAGTGCAGCGTGAAACGGCTGTCCACACTCTCATAATGCATTAATATTTTGGTGATAAGACTATTCGTTTTTTTTTTGGTGATTTGGACACGAGAAATCTGGTGATCTGGCCCTGTTGGGGAGTGTATACTCCCCCTTGCATAGGTAACCTATTAAAATTGGAACAAGAAAGACTGCTGGAGCAGAAAATGCTACACGTACCTGCCCACAAATTCTCTAATATGTGACATATAGATTATAATTATACTACCGACTATGTAGAGATGTCCTACTATTCAAATTCTAAGTGACTTTTGACTTTTCAAGGTCACAAAGGTCAAATCTAACAATATAGTGGGATTCCCCATAATAATTTTCTATTAATGTTTAATGTTAACATTGGCCAGAACGCCTCCTTTTTGAGATACAAGCCATAAGTCTTTTTTCAGTTGGACATTATTAGTTGCAGTCTCCCGATATACACTACACAAAAAAGTTAAGGATATTTTGAATTTTCTAGATGTTTTGTGCTGTTTCGTGAAATGACCTTTAATTTTAGTATTTAAATCCAGATATTGAGAAATATCCTTCACTTTTTTGTGTAGTGTATGAATCTCCCCATATATCATTTCCTGTTAGTAATAGTTTCGTATGGTCTAACTTTGCTCCTTTATGAGAGGTAAACCTTCATAATCTAAGTGACCTCGAATTTGAGCTTTCAAGGTCACCTAAGGTCAAATGTGATGATGCCACTGGACTCCCCATGTGATTTCCTATTAGTGTTTCATAGTAATGGGTGACTAACTGCTTCTTTACGAGATACGTACTGTAAAGTCCTCAAGGCCTGAGTGACCTTGACCTTTTCAATCTGATTGTGATTGCCAATGCATATGTGATTTCCTGTTAGTGTTCAATAGTAACATATTGCATATAATGGCTCCTTTGGGAGACACATGTATAAGCCTTCAAAATCTGAGCGACCTTGAATTTAACCTTTCAAGGTCACCAAACGATTAAATGTGAGTGTACCACTGGACTCCGATATTCAAATTCCTATTAGTGTTTAGTCATAAATTAACATAATTGGCCTCGGCTGCTTTATGAGATATATATTAGCCTTTAAGGTGAGTGACTTTCACCTTCCAAGGTCACTAAAGGTCAATCCTAATGATGTCATTGGACTCCCCATGTATGCTCTCCTGTTTGTCTTTAATAGTTAACATTATAGCCTAACTTGGGTCCCTTATGAGATAAAAGCTTTCAAAATGTTCGTGACCTTGAATTTGACCTTTCCAGGTCAATCAAGGTAAAATCTTATAGTGCAGTTGAGCAATCAATGGCTTCCTGTTTGTTGACCTTGAAAGGTTAAATCTAATGATTGGTTGTGTAATAATAACCACATGTCTACATGTATCTCTCACTATTAGCTGTTACGGCCCCTCAAACATTTAAATTTTTCTCCCATCTCAGTTCATTGGGCCAAAATTTCAAAACTCCCACACCCATGCACCCTTTAAGCCTGCAGCGATTTTTCTCAAAATCTGATCACTACTTCACTGGGTCAGAGGGAATTAAGGCTTCCACCAAAAATGCAGTTGATTGGTTGAAAACTGTGGCAATAAACCAGTGATTGGGCTTAATCAAAAACTAGTTTTTCTTAAGGTTTACAGAGCAGTGTAAATTATATGTTGAAGGCAAACTTCATTAAGTCAATTGCAGGGTTCGAAATTACTGCCTGCTCTCCTGCCCATGGCAGGCTATTTTTCTCTGGGGCAGGCAAAATAACAAAATAGCCTGCCCGAGTGGCAGGTAACCTGGCATCACCAATTTCATACACTGGTTTATTGTCATCAGTCATGGGGGTGGCCTATTTTGGACATGTATATTTAGCCTTATAATATATACTGCCTGCCAGTACCGGGTAATATAAGACATGGGTAGCCAACAGCATCACCAGACCATCAATCCCAGGAGTGGCACTTCACCATGTTTTCTTTTTGAATCAATTGGCTGGCATTTAAGAAATTAATATTTCCTCATGTACGTGGTAGACTGAGCAATTCTTCTATTCAAGGACCCCTAGTCCTGTCTTTGCCACCCTCTTGGGGCCCAGAATCCTCAGTTTGTGGCCAGATGTTAATTGTGTGCGACCTGCGGTTTAAGCATTATTTCCATGATGTCCTGAAGTTTTGCTAGGCATTATTGTACATGTACCTGGAGAAGGGAGCTTCTTCCCAGATAGAGAAGTGGCATCCCCTTTGTCCATTCATATCTGTCTCACTGTCTCAAATACATGTACATGCACTTTCTGTCTGTGACAAATACATGAACACGTAACATTCAAATCTTGGTCTAATTATCAACATGCCATATTAATTAGTTCCTACAGGGGCAGTGGTGACCTCTTGTTGCCATAATTGCTGGGAGCATTTACAAAATTACTATAGAGTAATTTCTAGTCAGAAAGGTTACTGGAATCTGGTAATGCTACACTGTAGTATGCTCCCTGATTGCTAATATTGGGCACCCATGTACTTATAAGACGAGGACACTACCCAAAGTATAGATACGCTGCAATTTATTATGCAATATACAATGTACTGCATGCAAAGCTATTGAAGCCATACAAAATTGTTTCACAAAGCAAAAAGGAAGAAACAAACATGGCAATATTGGTGGCCATCTGGCAAAGGTGATGAAATATTATTGCTAAAATTTAACAAGACCATGCAAATTTTAGGACACAATTTTACACGGATACAATGTATATACATGTAAGGTACAATGTACACATCATACATGTATATTACATACATGTACAACCCTATGACTGTTCCTGTTCATCACCTGGGTCCTGTTACAACTTATCTGGAAAAAAAATCAGCTATAACACTCGACTACATGCATACATGTACATATATTAAGTACATCAGTTAATCATTGATGTGTTTCCTACTCACTTTTCTGTAATTTTTCTCACTAATAATTACAAAATTACTAGTGATGATTGATGGGGTGAACATAATCACCTTAAACACCATGAAGTACATCAGCTGGAGTCATAGGTCTTATACACGTAGGCTTACTAATTTTGCAGGATTCATATTTTAATTACCATGTAGTTAGGATATTTATTGGACTACTATATCATATACACTTGTCAAGTAAAACTCAATAAAAGAAAGCTATTTACATTTTATTGCTAATTATGGAGGTTGTAATACAACTGTACAAGAGAAAATACTGACAGGCACATGTTAAATAGGTCAAAATATATTGTTCATGTGTACATGTATACATTTACATATAACATTAAATAAGACACATGAATGTGTGAACAATTTTTTAAGTTGGTATTTAATTGTTATATAATATACGACTTTGGTGTGTGAAGATAATGTAATTTTACATGCGAAGATACATTTTCCACTGAATAGGCAAGTTTCCAACTTAGGCTACATGTAGGCATACAGTATGCAATATATTAAGACGATTTTAGGTTAACAATTCAACTGGCTCAGCTTCCAAAACAGCTAACACTGCATGTCCAACTGATAAATACCTTGCACACTTTGTCAATGTATATTTATTCTCTTTTTAGACAGCATGTGACACAACTATATTACAGTATATGTATATAATAGCATCACATACTGTGCACTGAAAATGTTTACTCATTAAGATTTTGCTATAATGGTGTCAAATGGTAACAGTACCATGTTCTTATTTGGAACATAAACATTGACATACATGTATCATTGTCTGAGGCCGCCTTGGATTAAGAGATCATATATTACCTGTGAGTTCAGTCAAGCTTCAGACCTTAATTACACTGCTCAAAACATGTAAGGGAGCAAAGTTAGTGTCGCATAATAAAGACATGTAAGGGAACAAAGTTCAAAACATTTAAGGGTGGAAAGTTAGTGTAGTTTTAAACAGTGTCATCCTGTTTGAAACAATAAAGGTCATGATCGCAATTGCTCTGATACCGGTACACTTGTGTTTTAGGGGTGATAATCCCTCTGAGATATGTAAAAACTAAAGTTTTACTATTTTTTTTCCCACAACTGCCTTATCAAGCAAAATGAACACAACTAAATCAACTAAACACGACTGCAATCTGGAAGAGTTTTCCCAATATACTTATAAATATATATGGTTTTGAAAATTTGCTCCCTTAAATATTTTGAGCAGTGTATGTATACATCCATGTATACAAAAAAACAGGTCAAAGAGAGGGAATTTAAAACTATCTCTGATGCTTAAGTCAGCTCTTTTAGTTCCATGGATATTCCTTATTCACAGAATTACTTGCGCATTTGGAGTTATAAGTCAACCAATGGGACACAAGGATGTGTATACCAACCACAATACTGACACAAAAGAAATGCTATATCACTTGGTGCAAAAAATGTATCGGCAGGGTATAGTTAAGCATTAACATATGACATTCTGTGCAAAGTTATACAGATCTCGACGGCATGGTCCCAGCTAGCAAATATATTCTTATTTGTGTGTGTTAAGAGCTGAATGGTACAGGGTCCTTTGTGTATATTTTATGTCAAATGTATGATACATATATCTAAAAAAAAACATCCAGTATTAACACACATATACATAAAAATGATATAAATTTGCAAAACCAGCTTGCACCTTACACCCACCATAGCATTTAAAGCCAAAATCAGACTCCTACAACATGTACATGTACTGTATTACCACATGTTATAATTTATATTAAACTTACATTGAACCAAAGAGAGAGAGAGAGAATTTGATATACCGGTAATACAAAGTTGAAAGTTGAACTTCAAAAAAATGTGCTCATCTACATGTAAGAGTACAATTGTACATGTATACAGTTTTCAACATCACAGATGGCATTATAAAGCATGTACATTACCTATAATGTATAAATAAGGCAACATGTGAATACACAAACACATACCTGTAGCTAGTCTGCATTAATATGAACAAATTTAAAATATTTTAGACATTTTTTTTTTCAGAGTAAATATACATATACCAGCATATGTACAATATGTATCAGCCACGAGGCTATAGTAAAGTACTCTGGTATGCACAAAAGTTGAAGACCAGCTTGCATGGCCAAGATGAGCTTATTCTTAGAAGACTTGCATGACATTTCATTTTTTTAAATTCTTAAAGTAAAGCTAAAAAATAAACTTTACACAATATGTTTAAAATTTAGCAATTTTGTAATTTTGAGTGACTGTATATGTATGCATTTTGAGAACTTTTGACCCCCCAAAATCCAATTTAGCATTCACAGTAAACTAGGAATCCTAGGAGTGACAGCAAGTTCATTAACTTCACAAGAACAGTGGCATTTATTAGAACTACACTGGTATATTATAAAGTTTTTAGTACTTTTTATTAATATATGCATGACTGCACGGTTACAGTGTGCACTTATATGTACATGTACCAACTTCTCACTGACTGCGGGAGCGCCTCCTTGATAATAAGCCATGTGAGAACAAGCATGATGCGCCATGTACTTCTGCATGCATACTACTGTAGCTGTATACCACACAGTACATCTGCAGCAAATTTATCATATCAATTTAGCAGATGCAGTGTTACCATGAATCAAACCACATAACTATAAGTGAACAACAATCTGTAAGATACAAGGTGAATCTCATTGACAATGCTGAAGGTATTTTAACCTGTGTGGCGACAGCAGCTCTTCATTTCTGAGCAGTCAACCTGTCTTGAAAAACCATGCCTAACAATTTTGCCTATTAGAACCTCACTGAGGCGGTCTTCAAAAGTTTAAAGACCACCACTTGTTCCACTAAATGTGGGTCCCTCAAGGCATGTATACTGTACAAGTTAGATCCTCAGTAAGAATACTGTGAAATGTAATCTGCCACCTATAGGTTTGGTTATACGATATCATGTGAAATCTCATGGGGTAACACCCAGTACCTCAAACGTAGTTCACTTAATTTGTATCAAAATGAAGGCCTTTTGTTAGACTACATGTATACATGTGCCTTTAAAGACAGGTTGCTTCTCATGGCAGTCAGCATGGTCAGGTTTCTTTGAAGACACTATCACTATAGTGGAACCCCGCCTTAAGACCACCCTAGAAATGAGACCACCCCCAAAATAAGACTGCCTATCACAAAAGTTGCACACCAAAGACCACTTAAATGACACCACCAAAAGTTGCACACCATGCAGGTGGATATATATTGTTTCAGAATTACCAGCAAGTGTACCACTGGTCCAGAATTTAATAAAGACCACATTTGGTCTTGATGACACTACATGTAGTATAAGGTGCAACTCACCGTCACTTAACTTTGCAGTCCCAATCTATGTCTTTGCACTGAATATTGTTTGAACAGCATATAAAGTCTCTAACACCATCACAATGCCAAATAGTACTATGTATACCACACAGTATTATGCCTTGCCAGCAAGATTCTCATCTCTATTCCTTCTCTTTCTCCTTCTCGCCCTCTGAATCTGAGCTTGATTTTTTCCTCTCCCTGTCTCGTTTCTCAGTCCTTGGAGATTTCTTCTCCTCTTTCTCCTCCCGGTCAGAATCAGATGATTCCTTGTCGTCTTTTCTCGCTTTCTTTTCTCGCTTGTCATCTTTTTCTTTGCGACTCGTGCTGTGCCCTGATCGGGCGCTACGGCTACCTGATTCACTGACCGTTGACTTCTCGCGCCGTCTGCTGCTCTGACGGCTGCTATAGCGACCACTCTGCCTTGTGCTGGTCTCCCTGCCATTCTGAGTAAGAAGAGTCATAGGGCTACATGTGACTGAACATACAGCAGTTGTGATACTTATATGTACATAGATAACAACAATTATGCTGAAAATCTTTATTTTAGTGGTACAAAAGTATTTTATTGGGCTTAAGTACATGTACATCGTTATTTGGATTTATTCTTTGTCCATGTACGGTAGCTAATTATAACTACACTACTCTATGACTAATACTACATGCACCCTCCACTTTCACCACCACCACCATGTCATTACCACCACCATCATTACTACTACTACTACTACTACTACTACTACTACTACTACTACTACTACTACTACTGCCTACTACTACTACTACTACTACCTACTACTACTATTATCACCTACTACTACTACTACTACTACTACTACTACTACTACTACTACTATGTCTACTATGACTACTACTCAGTGACAATTACTACATGTACCGGTATGTAACTTTACTAGTACTGCATTTGTACTACAACTTAAAATTTAGTGTTTACTCCTTGAGAGACCATATGAGAGATCATGCACCTGTCTTGTGTATTCCTGACAGAATTAAGGTCCCACATCTCACTAAAACTGAACCTGTCACCAAAGACCACCTGTCTTGAGAGACCATACATGTATTTTATAGGACTAAATGGGGTAATCTTTCAAGACAATTGTTTTATAGCTGTTGGATCCTTACCTGCGTTTTCCACCAGTCACGTGGGTAACTGGAGATCATGTCCATGTACTGCAAGTTATCCTCCCAGTCTCGCTGCCATTTCTTGTGGCTGTACTGCGGCTGTCGTGCTGTGATTCTCTTCAGGATGTCCTGGTTCTCCTGTGTCACGCGCAGCAGCTCGCGCATACGCTTCTCACGATTCATACTGGCAGTGCACAGAATTTATCAAAATTAACTCTCAGTTTGTCAACTAAGAATACACAGGTACTGTACATTTGTGTTTTATTTTTATGCAAGGGAATGTAAATGTAATTAAAATTTGAAGAAATTTTGCGTAAATTAAATGTTTACACAAACTTAAGGGTTCATGCACAGAGTTGATATTTTCTAAAAAGCAGCTATATAATGAGGGTTACATACGTGTACATATGCACATAATTGTCATTATTTGTACAGCATTTCCAAGGTGAATCCATCTTATTAAATAAACATTGGATAATTTAATTTAAAGTGACATTAGTACATGTACGTGTATATACATGTATATACATTGTATATTTATCTTTCTCTATATACTGGATGCATAAAGAAACCATTTTGAACTACATGTACATATTTGCAAAGTCATGCCAAAAGATTTATGCATACTGGTATATGCAGCTTTCTTGAAATTTACTAATCAATTGTCTAGGCCAGAGTATAGGCATGTTTGTGTTTCAGAGTTTCACTAAAAGGAGCTACATGTATTACCACATTAATTGCAGTATGTGAACAATGCCTTAATTACAAACTCTTGAATGTAAAAAAAATTCCAATTGAATGTTCCTAATGGCATTTAAGGCTTATAAACTGCTATTAGGTCTGGGACACTGCTGATAGACCTATTACTATAAATTCATTCATGTTAATGCTAGGGATTTATGTGATGAAATTTGCGACCATCTTTAAATCGCAAAAATAAATACCCGCAAACATAATTCATGTACCCAGATAATTAACAAGAGCTGAACTTCACAAATATTAATCCCCGCAAACTTGATTTTTGTCTCAAATATGCAAACATTAATCTCCGCAAACATTAATGAATTTACAGTACAAAATATTGTACAGAGAGAAAGCACGCACTGTGTGCTGATCCAAGCATGTGCTCTTTATAGAATAAGGTTACTGCCAAGACCAAAACACCAATCAATAATGAACGAGTGACAATTCAGTCTCTTTTTTTTTTCAAATCCCATTTCTCACCTTTTGTATTCGTAGTTATTCTTGTTATCGACTCGTCCCTTTGTCCTCATGATATAGGACATTTTTTCCAGAAGAATCCGGTTGTCACGTTCTATTGTGGCTAACCTCTCCTCCTCCAACTGCAAGGATACAGGTGACATCACGGTAACCACTCGAACAATCATCGATCAAATACCATGCATGAACAATTCCTAGGAACCTTGATTGTCTCTGTCCAAGCTGCCATACAAGTATATATCAGTACATGTTCAAAATCTTCTTAAAATAAAAGTATACGAAGTATTTACATGTACGTTGAAATATTAATGTAGAGTCATACTGATTAATATACTAACAGAGCTTTAAATAGCAGAGCATGCAGAGTCAGCTACTGAATATAAAAAAGAGAAATATATTAGTACCAGCATGTCTGAAAATGTATGACATACACACATGTACATGTGCATAGTATATATTGCATACTGTGTTTCAATTTAGGCAAAACGACTATAATGCATCCCATTTATTAATATTATATTTTCAAAAAAGAAAAACTTCTGAAACAGTGGATTATTACATGTACCGGGGTATGTGTTTAAAAAGAACCGAACAGCAGAGTAATATGTTTCAATTAGAACTAAATTCTCCAAAAATAGAAGTTAGAAGTTGAGGCGGATCACAGAAAGATATTGCTATAACCTTCTGCCTAAATGGCATTTTCATGTATGATGACGCAGGCACCATTGTTAAGTGCCAATGGTTTATTGTGCTGGGAGCTAGATGCGTAATACATCAGAGCCGGGTCGGAAGTGAGCACAGAGGAGAGAACCCATCAAGCACCCTGCAGACCAATATTGATTGATTATCGATCTGCCTCAGGCTTAGCTAGATCTCCATTCTCTGTGGCCCTTATTTGCACAACAAGTCTAACTGGCTCGGACGAACGTTTGATTAATGTTTTTCCATTGTGAAGCACTACAGAGCACCGTTGGGGTATACCTTTAAGTGGAGAGTGCTTGACAGGTAATATATACAGCCCACTGGGCCATGGAGACTGCATTCTACCTATACAGCTGAGAGGTCTCCACTTCAAATTGACTGACCGTGCTGGATGACTCCATTGCAGTTTATGTCGCAAGTTGCACCTGCAGCAAGTTCGGTCACTTTCCCATGACCTATTTATCATGTACATGTATACGTGTATATTTCTGGTATCCATCCAGGCTATTAAAGTTCTAACAATGTACATTTATGCATGGTTTAATTTAAATTCATTAGAACGCTTATTTATAATATGTTTGGCCCATAAATATACTTTGCCATTGAAAATGTAACATATGTAACTGAAATGGTAATGTTAAAGATACTTTTAAATATGGATAATCTGGGGGTTAAAATCCATATTATGGAGAAAGACAAGATCAAACATTAACTCTGGCACCACACTGGCGGATCAGTAGATGTGACAGTGTGTTTATTGTTACTGTAGATGATGTGGGGGGGGGGGGCTGAATCAGGCTTATAGTCGCGGCTTTCAACCACTCATGGTCATATCACCAACATATCACCGACAAGTTGGATTTGGTGGTGTATGCAGGTGTATGCGTGGTAATTTAATGTGGACCCGTCTTGTTTGGGCCGAATGAACTACGCCCAACAATTTTTGGGTGCCAAGCCATTGATGATTCAATTCCGCCACAGGTGAACAGAAAGGAATCACTCAGCCCACTATACTGACTCTGGGCCACCCAGTCGGATGCCTAACTTATCAATGCCAAGCTGAGAAGCGCAAACCTCCCATTTTTTACGTCTTTGGTGTGACGCGGTCGGGGATCGAACCCCGGCCTCCCGCACACCGAGCGGACGCTCTAACCACTAGGCTACGCGGGGGCTGTGCATTATTATTGAGATACATGGGGGGATGGATGACACTACGCATTATATACAGTGCCTGCTATATGTTATGCTTTATTGTCCCTCGTGCTTGTGAGAGATCGACAATTTCAACAATGTCAGGCGCTAATTATCTGACCACAATACGAATTTAACATAGAAAATCATCCAGAATATTTAGTAGCCTAATTAAGTAAGTTGAAACTTGGAATTGACACCAGCGATGACTAAGACCAAAGTAGTCTTAATTTTGGGATCGTCTTAATTCTGAAACAAAATAGACGCAAAATAGCATCGTTGGTAATTTTTGGTTTAGCAATAAGTGGCCTTCAGTGGGCTTAAGGGTTAGGGTGGGCGGTGATTGGGGATCCACTGTATTAAAGGTGTATCGATTGTGTTACAGATTCTGACGAATGTGTAACCAATCAGCACGCGTGCACGCTGAAGCAAGTCTGCCACAACACTCCGGGCAGCTTCCTGTGCACGTGTCGTCATGGTTACGTTTATGACCAAACTGAAGGCACGTGCACAAAAGATTTCCACCCGGTTCGTTTCATACCAAATGAGGAAAGAACAGACGAAGGTATTCAACATTTTTTGAACTCACAGCACATAACCTGTATACTACTTGATTGTGTCCCTTGGGTTTCAATTGGCGATCCCTTTATCATTTGGGAAATATAACATGCTAACAATCATTAAGGTGGTATTTGTTAAGGTGTAATTGTTTTTAACTCGTGCGCATACCCATAGACAAAAATAAAGCACATTTGATATAAAGCACATTTAATGAAATGGCCACCAAGATCTTACCAAACTATCCTTACCAACTATCGCAGATCGTCTTTAGTCTTTAATCTTACCTGCCAAACATAATGACGTTGTACACGTTGACATGCTACAGCTACACTTTAATCATGATAATCGCTAAAGAGACTTTGGGAAATAAAGTACATCCATCCATCCATCCATCCATTATATCACTGTACATGTACATGACATTAAAATGGTCAATTTTCTGGATTTTTACATTTGTTGCCGTTGGCCTTCTCGGAGAAAAGTTGTGTTTGGAAGATACCAGCAAATTCCATACATTATAGTTTACATTAGTTTTCACTTTCTCTGAATTTTAATCTGCCATCATTTTTTTTTTTTTTTTTTTTTTTGTTGTTTTTGTTTTGACCTTAGGCGGTTATGGCAACGTCGATGAAGTATGGAAATCCGTTGGGGGCATCTTATACAGCGGGGCGCCGTCTGCACTGCACAGACGATCAACAATATGCACATTTATGCCTTGTATTGCATTTCTCATACACTTGTTCATGTAATATCCATTTACTCAGTAACTCATGGCATGAAAAAGCAGCTATGCCTCTGAGTCAAGACTATAGGTGAACAGCATACGACCAACTGCTAGTTTTAACAAAACTTTGGCCACCAAAATGAAGCATCTGAAACAACATTTTTGCAAAATGTGAATCAGCGTTGGAGCATCGGAAACAATATACTATTGGTTGCAAGCAAAATATAAAGTTTTAGTCGTAAAGATTTGTTCTGATGTGTCTTGTGTCTGACGACCGTCAAATTCTGCATGTTAGATCTTCCAATCTAAAATACATGAAGGTTTATTTCCAACAAGAACTTTAACACATTCTGAGAATTCCTACTACTACTGCTGTTGTTGTTGCTGCCCCTTCCTTATCCTCCTCCTCCTCTTGGTACTACTACCATCCTCATCCTCCTGCTCCTCCTCCTCCTCCTCCTCCTCCTCCTACTACTACTACTACTACTACTACTATACTTATCATGGTGATTGTTGGTGTGATTCTGACTGTGATACAAGCAACATTTCCTAAAGGCAAAATGTGGTTACCAAACTGGAATAATTACAGTCTGCTGCTATTAGGGAGTTCTTTGATCGTGACGGAAATCACGGGTGTATTCTATGCTATAATGGCCGTAATTCTCTCACCGTTTCCGCAGAGCCTCCCCAAGTCCAGGCGAGCATATTGTTCTGGGGGATAAATCCCCGTTCCTACAAACGTTTGCGTTGTTTGGGTTTTTTTCTGCAGGGCAGCACTCCAGCCCGACCGCACTCACCGCCACGCACCATATGCGCTGTCCGGGAGCTTGGGCAGAACAAAAACCCCACGTGGCGACAAAGGTGACAAAAACAGTGACAATGTCACTTGGCTTTCTGTGTGGGGACAAAGGCTGGAGTGTTCTGTGTCACTCATCCAGCGACGAGAGCTTAATTGGTCTTCAAAGTAAGTCGGGCCGTTCGGCAAGGAGCGGCCACTGCACTGCCTGGTACAGTGTGTACACCAGGCTTCATTAAGCTTGGAAAATTTTAGAAGCTATTGAGAGAAGAGAAACTTATGTCAGGGCCGACCACGTGACAGGAGGCAGCAACCGCGCTATTGTCCTTAGTGGAGATGTTAATTAATTTCGCTGGGGGCTATGTAGATATGGCGGTTGGTAGGAAGTCTTAATCAAACTCAAGCTCCAGTATTTGGACTGGAACAATAGTAGTAGTAGTAGTAGTAGTAGTAGTAGTAGTAGTTGTAGTAGTAGTAGTAGTAGTAGTAGTAGTAGTAGTAGTAGTAGTAGTAGTAGTAGTAAGGGATAACAATGTTTGCCAAATAAATGCGAAGTGCTCTTAAGTCCTTTTCTAAATTTAGCTTTTTTTACAGAAACCGCTCCCATGTCTGAAATGAAAAAGTCTACTCAAAACTAAGACTCGGTTTAGACAAGACGTACCCTAAAACGGGCCTAAAGATAAAATGGAACAAGAAAAGAGACCTCTGTAACAGCGGAAATCCCCGCCCACCATCAAACACTACCTTATGTGATATTCAGATTAATATCAAGTACTACTGAGAAATATATGCATAAGGTACAGATCTTAGGCCATTCAAAGCATGACCAAACTAGACTTTGATCCTTCAAGATCATTCAAGGTCAAATGTGAAGCTGCCATTGGACTCCCCATACATCATTTTCTATTAGTGTTTAATAGTAACATATGGCCTAACTGTGCTCCTTTTCTTCAGAATCTAAATGATGGTACATTTAACCTTTTTAATGTCCCTCAAGGTCAAATGTTATGGCACCACTGGACTCCCCGTGTATAGTTTCCTATTGTTTTATAGTACCATTTCGCCTAACCGTGCTCTTTTTGAGATATAAGACTTCAGATATGCAGTGACCCTGAATTTGGCTTTTCAATGTCACTCAATGTCAAATGTATGGCTCCACTGGACTTTTCATGCATGTTTTCCTACTAATATTTAATAGTAACATATGGCCTAACTCGGCTCCTTTTCAGGATATAAGGCTTTGAAACTCAGTGACCTTGACCCGACCTTCAAGATCACTCAAGATAAAATATGATGGTGGTACTGGACTCACTACATATGATTTCCTATTAATGTGTAAAAGTAACATATTGCCTTACTGGGTTCCCTTATAAGAAACATAAATGTATAAGGCTTCAAATCCTCAGTGAATTTGACCTTTGAATTTGACCTTTCAAGGTCATTCAAGGTCAAATCTATAGGGGTAATTGAACTCCTCATATATGATTTCCTATCCATGTGTAGTAGAAACCACATGTCTGTCCGTGACCTATTAGCTGTTATAGCCGATCAAAAATTGCTCTCTTCTTATAATTATGCCAAAAATTTAGACCACCCACACACACCCTTACCCAGGGCGATTTTTCTCAAATCGAATCACTTCATCCTTTTGTCACAAAGAAGGTATCCACCCAAAATTAAGTTGTTTAGATACTTTTTGAGATACTTTGTTAACGGTCAGACAGACAGACCGATACCCCCACACGCACTCACAAGAGCATCGCAATAAACCCCTTGCAGGTTTTAATAATAAAAAAGAACCTGTTATAAAATGTAATTGTTGTGAGTGTATTTGCAGAGGTGTTAATTGTCCCATGCGGGGTTGCTTCGTTAATATATATAAATATTTTTAATGTTGGTGGCTGTTTAAAGTTATTATATGTAGGCAAACCAGGGGATTCATTTAACCCCAGAAACATGTAAAATACACTTACCGAAAGGTATCATTTCAGACAACCACCGTTTGTTTGTTTTTTTCCTTTATCCCAGATAACTTTATTGCGATCAAAACCCTGGTTAAACACACATGCATGAAGGTCCCGCTATAGATCTGTGACAATTTGAGAGAGACTCATTGTCATATTTTGATACATTTGCAAAGCATCTGCAAACGACTTCAAATCTGCTGCATTCGTCGCAACCTAAACGCCATAGCGGTAACTCTCCCAGCCGGGCATATTTCCTGGTAACAGTGTTTTCGCTTATGCAAACTTGGTTCTCATTGCGGCGTTGATGCTACACGTACTTCTGATAGAAGAGACTTATTATTCCTTCCTGTAGCCTATCCACTTATATTGTACCGCATGGGAAGATATTGTTATTGTCGCGAGTGTAATAACAAATTTAATAATTTAATAACAAATCGGCAAAATACTTCCACCTTATATCGTACTGCAGAAGGCCTCCGTGCAAGCTGTGCAAGTAATACCTTGCTTGCTCAGAGTACTACATGGTCAGTCTGGCGTGATGAAACACACACCACGCGGGTTTCTACCTGCTTTATAACACCTGCCTGCTTCTACTGCATGTTCCGACAGTAGACCCTTTTTTCATCGTCTTGCCGCCTCTTGGTGGAGTCGAATTCGCATCCTTAGAATGTTCACCTAAATCTACTCGCAGTCCAACATCCTAACCCTCTCTCCCACTGATCCAGCCCCTATTTCTCACATCCCTTATCACGGATTTATGTTAAGCCGTCGCTGAGCTGGTAAACAATACAACCTTATACAATAAATGCTAAATGCTTGTATTATCGATGACGATTTCCAAGCAGTCACAGTAGTCCAAAGGTTAGGGTGTTAGGCATTTAATAGGTTTAGGTTAGGCATGGTCCAACCAAGAGGTTGGTGGCTCGAATCCGGATGGAAACAATCTGATCTTAAGGAACTGGCGAATATAACACGGCCTTTGCTTTTATATGCTACCTTTTTCACGACAACTGCCACGTGCAATAATTTTATTGATTTCGTGCATGTAAATTACCAAAATAAAAACTATTACCGGGAATCATTGGTGGCGCGTTCTCTC
>JAAUYG010083021.1_pt1 | contig 17933 bp, 19 predicted proteins | sample 7278091 | NCBI WGS metagenome assembly JAAUYG01 (sample SAMN14350201, study PRJNA611818) | marine sediment metagenome | isolation source: surface marine sediment (0.6m) | place: French Polynesia: Moorea | collected 2018-08
AACAACTACTGCATGGCTGATGATGCTCAAACTCGCTCATGTGATCGCTTGGACAACTTAGGTTCAACCCATACCCTCTGAACAAGTTACCAAATTACTAGGCAACAATGTGGCGGTCAGTCCGATCGTCACGGTTGAGCCTCGGCGACGAAAGTTCCACAAGGCTATCGCCATATCCATCCCACTACCCAAAACCTCTGGAAAGGGCGCAGTGAAAAGGTTCAGTAAAATGCCCACCCTACGCCTTCTGTGTAGCGCAACTGGTAAGTGACTTGTTGTAGGCATGTTTAGCCTCTATCAGTACTATACTTGTATAAATAAGATGCGGTCTTATCCCTTACCGAGTAGTTGTAAGGGATTTATAACCTGCCCACGTAACAGAAGTTATGCTGGTGTAGCTCTCAGGTAGTCTGCAGATGAAAGGATACTGCAACAGGAACATGGAAGAGGCAAAAGATAATTTAAATGCTTGACACATGACATCTCATTGATTGGCCTACTAAAGGGCTTTGCTCCGTGAACATGAAAAGGACCAAAAGTAGTTTACATATTTAGCATGTTTAGAACTACAACATGTATGATACCCCAGTGCCATTATGTTGTGTAATTGGTGCATGCTGGTAGGGGTATACATGGGTGTATAAAATATTGCCCCGGTTCGAGTTTTATTTTTAACAGAGAGAACTATGAATTGAAGATCAATATTTAAGACTCATATATCTGAATTGAATTTCAATATTTAACAGCCATGGCAAGTGGCAGATCACTCTATAACAGACTGGCTCATCAGATCGTAGTTTTACACTATTTGGCAGATAACAGGGGCACCACATCGCTAATCTCTCTTTAGCGAGGAGTGTGGATCGTGAATCACAAGATAAGAATTAGATAGATCGATTTGCCAAAATGGCTGGTTCGCGCGATTCGGTGGATTCGATTTTTACCCATGTATACCCCTATTGGTGCCATCATGGTGTAATTAAGTTGTAACTGTGTTGTAGGAGGTACGTCCCCAGCAGAGTGGATGGATATCACTGAAGCGATATCTGGAGAGGCAACTATTGCTAATGGTTGTGTGTCCTTTACCTCGTCGGTGTCAGCCAGGTGTGATAAAATCTAAATGCTACCATCAACATGATCATGTGGATTGCTTATGTCATAGTACGACGTTAAGGGTAACATATAAGTATTACAGCCATGTGAATTGCTTATACATGTATATTATAACAGTACGTGTGAATGACTTGCAATGTGATATTTTGTCTTTTTGAAGTCACACAACTTACCGGAAGTTACCGGTAACAATGGCACGTGAATCAATCTGATTATAATTTTCAGGTTTGCCAATTATCCTGTGTCATGTGAATCATGTTCACTTCACATTTTGAGAAAACAAGAACTTTTAAAACATGTTCCGTTTGGATAAAATTGGTGAGAAAGTCAAAAATTTAAATGTTAAACACTTTTCGTCTTTTGTGGTATACTTGTACTGAATGACTTCCTTGATTTACAATGTATCTCCAAACAAACAAATTTAGCTGCCTTTTTAATTTAAGTTAACTAATTTTAAAAATTAAAATCATATTTTTCATGCAGGTTCTGGTTCATGGATTGTCAGAATGTTAGCGAATCAACGACAATGGCCACAGACCTGTACAATGAAGTAAGCGCTGTGCCGTTTATAGCTACGTTCATTGTATTTGCAAAACGTCACGACCCAATGGAGGCCCAACTGAGAATCTTTTGCGTGACAAATGACATGGCAGAGAAAGTCCTGGAAACGCAGGAGCAGTTCAGAGAAGTGGCGCGAAGTGGTGATGTCGAGGTACGTTATTATAATTAACCAAACTGGAAGAACATCATTGTACTTATTAATGGTATATTGGGTGGGTTTAGTTTAATTTGCCCCAAAGGTAGTGAGTTTCAGTCTGTTTTTCTGTACAACTGATCAATAGCTTAACTAGTCCAAGCAGTGCATAGGCAATGAGGTGAAAAATGAAAGTGCCCCCGACTGGCAATGAATCCATCTGCCTCAAACTGTCTCACCGCTTGGTAAACCTGATGGAAATGGAATGTGATGAGGATTTGTAAGGCCATCTTCTTTGTAGGTTCAATACTTTATGGGTTCGTGGCCTACATGTAACAGTACTTAATTGTATTTTGTGCAGGCTGGAATGCAATACAGTGAAACTTATCTTCAGAGACCACTGCCATGAGAGACCACCTGGCTTAAGGGACCACCAGTTTTTGACAAAGTCCTACACTTCAGTGTAAACAAGCCTGTCATCAAAGACCACCTGTCTTGAAAGACCATATTTTTATGGCCACTGGGGCAGTCTTTCAAGTCAGCTGTATTCAATGGTGCTGTACAACAATACCCATTGCACAGCAAACCTGTCACCGAAGACCGCCTGTCTTGAAAGACCATATTTTTATAGCCAATCGAGCAGTCTTTCAAGACAAGGTTCTACTGTACAAGATTTCCCATCAGTGTTTTCCTGTGTGACAAGAGGGTCTCTACACTGTATACAAGTCCTGTCAGGCTGTCAGAGCGATTTTTGGTGGGACGGTAAAACATTTGGCTTGAGATTAATGGCTCACAATGTCAACTCTAATCTGGGTCACATTCATCTCTTACCTCATTTCCCAGATCCTGCTTGGCCCACTTTAACCAGCCATCATTAATGTAGAAAAAAAGAGACTTACTTTCCATCCCTGTGGACTAATTAAACTTTTTGCAGAGTCAAAGGCCTGAGGCAGGTTTATATTCCCTATCAAATTAAGACCAAATCCTGTTATGTAACCTAGGATATGTGTATGTCTGCCTTATAATGAGATAAGTTATACAGTGGTCCCTCTATTTTAAGACCACCCATGGGACCAAGAAAATGTGGTCTTATATTGCAGGTGGTCTTAAAATAAAGGTAATTTAAGACAGAAAGTGGCCCTTTGGGACCAAATCAAGCGGTCTTATAATCAAGGGTGGTCTTAAAATACAAGGACTACTGTATGCTATATAAAAGACACATGAGTTAGAGACAGCTTGATATGAATGTTATACAGGTACTAGAACCTGTCTTGAAAGACCACCCCATTGGCCATGAAAATGTGGTCTCTCAAGACAGGTATCTGGTGACAGGTTCAATTACATTGAAATACAGAACCTTCTGCCAGGAATATCTGGTCTTTCAAGACATGTGGTCTCATGGCAGTGGTCTCTCAAGACAGGTTTCACTGTATTCCTATGGCAGCACACTACTGTAACATACAAATACAGAATAGTTTGGTACTCGACACTACAACTACAGCAGACCCTATTATTTAATCAAGGCCCTTCTCTTTCAAGATTTCCCTCTATTTTACAGCCAGCCAACAGTGTTGCTGCTCTAATACAATCTCATATATTCAATATAAATATCCCTTTGTTTTAAGACCACCTCCAATGTAAGGTCACATATTTTGCCTCAGTATCCTGGATGGTCTTAAAATCCAGAGACCAATGTAATGTCCCTTTGCGTATGCTCTGATTTGATGTTGTGCACTCCTGTGGCGTATTCCCGCCAAACTTGTATCCTTTGTGTATGCCCCAGGTGCTGGAGGGCAAACCTCAGTACATTGAAATAGGAGGCAACCTGGTTCCTGTAGCCAGACCAGGAGACCAGCTTTACGTGAATTTCCGTGCCTTCCAAGAAAACTGCCTGCATTGCGTTGTGCGGATACATGACGTTGATCGGGACCCCGTTGGCACTGTAGCCTTTAGGAGGGAAGCCAAAATTGGCCGAGGAGAATCCTCACAGCAGCCGATATGCAGCCTGAATGTTGTGCTTCCTGCTCATGGCCAGGTACATGTACTTTAAGTGTCAAAGAGTATTTGTAAGATTACTATGATTAGTATATGATAGTTTAACTATTCTACATAAGCAACAGTTGTCCATTATTAAACATTTCATATACCAAAGTCACCAATACCCTAGTACCCCTCTAATAAGGACACCCCTTCTGCCAAACAATTGTGTCCTTATTAGAGAGTTGTCCTTTGTGAGAGGGAGCATCACATATGGTCATGGCACTTGCTACCAAGAAATTGCATACTATCTAGAGGGGTGTAATCGCTAGAGTGTCCTTTAAGAGAGGGACCACTGTATACATATAATCATTGTGGTTCCTTTACAATGGAAATTACCACTCAAATCAAATTACCAATACTGTTGATTGCTGCACTATAATACTCAGACATTTCCTGAAATTCATAAATCTTAAAAAGAACTTAACTGCCATTGTCTTTCCATTCATGAGGTGAGTTTTAGCTTGACCTGACATTCAGGTACCGACAGCGCTATTGTTTGACATCCATCATTTGAAACCAGTAACGCACAATTTCTCAGACACCGTCAAGCAGGTTAACGACAGATTCTGTGGAATATGAGGTGTCCAGCATTAAGTATTGTTACATAAAGATCTGTTGACTCTGTTGTTGCTTGTGGGCATAATATAAATCCCAAATCACTGAAATCAGTGTTCTAAACCCTTCTCCTTTAAATTTGTAGTTCAACAAGTCATGTGTATAATAACTTTAAGGAAAGCGATTAAATGGGTCACTGATTATCATAATCTGCTGAAGTTAATAAAATATGTCATGCTGATTACTGTTCTATGTTGATGGTTCTATCAGGAGAATGGCCTATCAGCTGCTGCTGCCCTCCACCCGACGGCGCCGCCAGATGAAAGTTACGACAGCTCTCCAAGTGGCGCCTCGAGGTTTCCAGAAAAGAACACATCTTTGAATGCTTTTGAGGTATACATTAGTTAATGCATTTACGATACCAAGTTATTAACATGCTTTGGAATTTGTTGGGTATTCTTGTGCACATGTAGCCACAGTTTGTGTTGCCCTATATATGTTCATACTTACCTGGTACTTTTGTGTAAAAGGTGAAAACAATGTAGATATATATACACAAATGTTGGTTTTGATCACTAGTGACTGTAGTTCATTGCAATTTATGAAGTACATGTTTCATATTTTATGTAGAAGAACACTAAACAAGTACATGTGCATGTAGTGAAGAAGTGTCATTGTTTGAAAGCGAAAATCTGTCATTGAAGTCACTGAAGTTCATGATTCCCAAACCTTTAACAGTTCAGAGGCTTGAAGGTGGCACAATATTCTTTACTCTCTTTAACTAAAGTACCAGTGTATATGCTTGACATAAGTGATAAATTGATAATCTTGCTGATTCTGTTGTTAGAATGATGGGGCGGTGAATATCCTGCGAGCAGCCCGCGCTGGAAACTTGGACAGGGTTCTCATGTTACTGAAGAGTAACGTGGACATTAACACAAGCAATGCAGTGAGTGCGGCGAAACCTGTCTTGAAAGACCAGATATTCCTTGCAGAATATCCTACACTTCAATCTCATTTAAATACTGTCACCGTAGACTGCGAAGACCATTTGTCTTGAGATATCAATTTTTTGTGGCCAGCGGAATGGTCTTTTAAGACAGGTTTGTAATAAAATATGACATTTGTGTGATATCTCTAGCTGTGCATGAGCTCTTAATAGAAGAAGATATTCTATTTAGGTTATTAAACTGTTTGGTGAATGTTGGACATTCGTAACATGCTAAAATGCTTAGTGTGGTTGGATAAAGGAAGAAGTTGCATCTCAAATGTTGGCAGAAAATTTTTTTGTAAGATAGTACAGCTGAACCTAGACATCATTCTTGGTTTTGTTTCATCCCATAGATACCTTTGTACAGTAGACCTGTCTTGGAAGACCACTCATAAAGCATGGTCCATAAAGACAGGCAGTCTCTGGTGACAGGTTCAGTAGCATTGAGCTATAGGTCATTCTGCCAGGAATGTATGGCCTTTCAAGATGTGGTCTCTCATGGCAGTGATCTCTCTAGACATGTAGGGTTCACTCTACTGCAGTCCATCAAAATCTTTTAAAAACTCCCAAGGCTTAGCAGTTTGATTTCAGATCTGGGCCCACATGCATAAAACAGTGCATAAGATATGCAAGGACTGGCCACTAAAAGGAATGTAGCTAAGACTAAACTTGCAAACTTGTATTTAACATGTTTAATAAAGTCATTCACTAAATCGTTATTGCCTGTTAAATACGTAAACTTTATGTGTACCATGTTAGTGAACTTGTTCTTCTCTACATTCTTTTAAGCAGCTTGTCTTTGCAAAACTTACGCATGATTTATGAGTATGGAGCCTGGTTTGGTAAGCGGTACAGTGTTAGTGACCTTGCATAGTCAATATACCTTAGCTGTATACATATTGGTAACCATCCTACATGCATATGTACATTACATTACATATACCTGTAATAGACATCTCTGGGGATTAACACGCATTCTGGATAGGGGAGAAACACTTGTTTGATCAATACCAGGATCAACACCATACCCAGCCTTATATGTCTGGTCCATGTTTAAGATCAGTTCTGTAATGCTACTTAAGATTTTTCTAGAAACAGACCCCAGATATTTCAGTAATCAGGTCTTCTGCCCTGGTCTCCATTTCAGAATGGTTTGAACAGTCTCCACCTCGCCTCCAAGGAAGGCCACATCGACGTTGTCACAGAGCTGCTCAACAGAGGTGCCAATGTTAACTTGGCAACAAAGGTGAGTTTGTTCTGACAGGAGAATGCAACCCAAGTCATAAAAAGTTTCTACCCTGAATGAAAATTTCCAAATTTTTCCTGCTACGTCAAGTGGGTTGTTACAGCATGCTTCCAATGGAAATATCCTTCGTGTATCAGGGTTTGACAATAAGGCCTGTCACTAGCCTGTAGCAAGTAGAAGTCTCTTGGGCAACTAAGTCTGTCCGTACAGTGGCCCAACATGGCTACTCTATGTACATTTGTTGAATATAAGAGCTTTTAATTCATCACTAACATCGAAACAAAATCGTTGTTATAGTCCGAATAAAGGAGGAAATCAATATTTTGGTATAGCAGTATTTTGAGCTTATTGGGGTTATAATGTTTCTCATTCATGGATCTTTGTCTACCGATAATATTAGGGCAACCTGATCTTCCAGAAGGGCTACCTAGAAGCATATTCACTAGCCCCACATTCCTCCCACATTAAAATTTGATGCTGAGCTCTGTAAATGTAAATCAAAGAGCCTGCCTGAATGATCATGGTCTGTATGTTCTAGTACATGTATGTAAGAACAAAGGAGGTACATGCAGTGATGCAGCCAAGGGACATGCAGCTGTCAGTTTCAACATACACACCCACATTTGAGTAGAGTAAATATATCTCCTGTGATATATTATATGCACAATTGTAAACTGTCCCATCAATTAAGTCATGCTTTAATCAAGAAGGAAACCGTAGTAAAAATGATAATTTGTACTGTAAATTTTCAAGTGATTTGTATTTCATACACATGTACTACTAGTACGTCTTGTCTCACATTTATGCAGAAAGGGAACACGGCTCTTCACATTGCGGCTTTGGCTGGGAAAGATGAGATTGTGAAAATCCTGGTACGGAATGGGGCAAAGGTCAACACACAGGCTCAGGTACATCACAGATTATAATCCGTTATTCCAGAAAGTGGCCAGGCGACCAACATGTCCATATATGCTCTAGAATATACAATGTATAGTGATTCCTGCATTTTATAAAAAACACCCGTTAAAAAACACCCGTTAAGCCTGAAAAATATGCTATTGACCACCATGTCTTAAAGTGAAGGCAGTCTTAAATTTGGTGATTTTAAAATAGAGCAAAGCTTTAACATGGATGGGACGTAAATTGCAGAGACCACTCTACTGTAAACTATGTGGTGCAAGTTTATCTGGATGTATTCTTTATTGCATCACAGGTCCTGCATTAAGATTCTACAGCTAAGGTGTATTTACATTTATAATAAGATGATTAAGTGATCATCATACTTTTATTCTGAGAATGTAATACAATGCTTTCTAGATTTTAAGACCCCTCCAGTGTAAGACATTTGTCTTTTTTAAGACTACCCACCAATGATAGCAGTCTTATATTTTTGACATAAACATTCTTCCACTACTTCACAAGGATAGCAGTTTGTTCAATACAGTAGTCCCTCTCTAATAAGGGCACACACCCATTCTTCCAAGCAATTCTGTCCTTATTAGAGCGGTTTCCTTTGGTGGGAGGGAGCATCACATGTAGTCATGGCACTTGCTGCCAAAAACTTGTGTCCTCTCTGCATGCTCTAGAGGACTGTCCTCTCTAGAGGGGTGTCCTCTCTACATAGTGTCCTTTAAGGGAACGACCACTGTATTGGTAAGCTTGGTTTCTGTTTCAGAATGGCTTCACACCCTTGTACATGGCTGCACAAGCAAACCACGTCAATTCCGTCAAGTTTCTGCTTGCGAACGGAGCAAATCAGAGTCTTTCAACAGATGTGAGTAGCTTTACAGGCTTCTACTTGGTACGTTTAAGTTCTCTCAGTTATAAGTGGACATCACATACTTTTCACGGTCCAAATTGTGACAGAATTTGCTATACATAAATACATGCATTCCATCTATAATTGAATTCAGTAAGTTGTATCGTGCCATCAAAACACATCCATCATACACTCAAGTGTAAGTTAAAAAACAATGCTAAATTTGAAAGTGTACTTAAGATCTGCTGCTGGTATCTGTATTAAAAGTTTACATAAGATGTGCTGCTGCTGTTGGTAATAAAGTCCCTAAGTCCGGAACTCTTGGAAAAGACAATGGTTGTCAAGGTTATTAGTGTGCTGAAGTTCATTTCTGGGCACTGGGCCCGTGGCAGGAGTTGTTGGGTAAACTGTTGGAGAAGGCCTAATTTTGCCAGAATATTATTTTTGATGTAGTGATAAATCCTAATTTAAGGCTCCTCGGTTTCGACTTCCCTATATTTGAAGACTCTCTGTCAGTGGTACCAATCCCCCATTTTAGGACCACCTTAAAAATGGATGATCTTACAATAGAGGACCACTTTAAACTGGTCCCTTTATTTAAAGACTGTATATTAACAGCACTTTATTATAAGACCACATTGCCTATAACATGTATAATACGAACATATTTGGCCTGAAGTGTTATTTTGTGTGACTATTGAAAATTTATAAGAACAAGTCTTAGGACAAGATAAGACGTGCTCCCATGGGTGGTGTTACAATAAAGGGTCTTAAAATAAAGGGAGCAGTTTATTTACCTTGTTCTGTATTCCTGATCCCTGTTGTTCCAGGACGGCTATTCTCCCCTGGCTGTGGCTCTACAACAAGGCCACGAGAGAGTGGTCGTGGTGTTGCAGGAACACGACCCGCAAAGCCAGGTTTGTTCCTGATGCTCCACAGTTACCACTGTTTGTAGCTCTGCTTGATCATTTGTATTACCAAAGCTACTGTCTTCACACGGCTGTCCATCATAGTCCATCTGTCCCTCTATCCATTAACTCGTGTTTCTTATAAATAATTGCAAAAATTTACGACAGATCTTAATGCTTCCCATCCACCACATTCTGGGCAAGAGATCTTGAAATTCTTAAGGCTTAAGTTTTGATCAAGTCACCAATCTCAGCATTCTGATTGTCTGAGAATCTTATTTCAATCAAAATTTAGACTTTAATGATCACTCTTTTCGAGAACTCATTCCCAGGCTTCTTTCACTTTATTCCAAATTTTTGATTTTGGAATTTTAAGGATTGCTGTTACTTTAAATAATACCTCACCATGTGGGAAACAAGATTTCAAAATTTGATGTTACAGTTTTCATCTGGGTGCAGCCAAACAAGACCCATATGGGGAAGTAAAAAAATAAAATCCATACTGCTTCTGCACTTTTCATGCAGTTTCGGCCAAACTTTATATGAGGACATTGGTGGGCAAAGAGGAATACACAGTTGCCATATTACAGTACAGTACTTTTTTACAACTTCCAAGTTTTTAAAACAATAATGTAACTTTGAAATTTTAACGGCCTACCTGGTTCTCTTTGTGCAAGCCTAAAATGTGGAAATACGCTAATGATGAAGTGAAATAGATGAGCATCAGGCCCCATAGTTTTATAAATTTCTAGGGCACTTTTGAGCACTTAGAGGTTATTTGGGACACCTAAAATACACATTATATTGTCCAGGTAAGGATTTCACAATGCTACTGCAGTCCTGCCATACTTTTCATCTGATTTTAACCAAATTTCATTATTTAGTATTTGGTGGAAACCAAGCTGTTACTTTTGGGTTCAGTGTGTAAAGTCTTGAAACTTTTATGGCACCATATGTGGAGAAAAATCATTTAAATTCATTTCAAGCAAGGTTTTATGAGAACATTTGGTAACCATAGAGGAATGAATGCAAGGTGTTACTTTTTTTGGCAATCAGCAAAATTAAAAAAAAAAAGTTGTGGCACTTTGAAATCCTGAAACTTAGAGTGTCTGGGAAATGGCTACCTTGGAGTGAAATGGATGAATAGTTGGGTCTGCATGGAGGATACTTTTCATGTTGCATTGTTTGAGATCAGTTTGGAGACCAGTCATTCAGTACATTTCTCTGAAAATTTACCCATAACTCAAGAAACGCATTTCATTAGGCGAAAAGGATTATAATCGGGGCTTGAGAAGCTAGGTCCCATGTGTTATGTGATGAAGTAGAGTGTCATGGTCCATGAGCCTGTGTTATTATTTATATTTGTGTGGAATAAAATTTTCTGAAAAGTTTAAATATTATAATGTTTTCTGCCAGGCAAAATTGCTAGTACTTTTAACCTAGTTTGAAACAATTCCACTATCACCTTAATACACATTTTACTTTAGTTTCTCTAGCAGAACCTTATACATGTAGTATCAAATGCCCTGTGATAAAACACCATGTCTAATCCTAATGCATAAAAAGTGGCTTGTTCTAATGTAGCTCCAGTTTGTTCAGTTGTTTCAAATTTTGTAATGCCTAGACCAGTCAGAGGTGACCGACTGGTGTAGTTCCTATTGGGAATTTTTTTGACCTATCTACTGGACATATACAGTGGAACCTGAGAATTAGGGACACCCAAGGGACTGTCAAAAACTGTCCTGAATTCTGAGGTGGTCTTATTTCTCAGGTCAATTTCTATGTATTGACTAGACATGGGGACTGAAGTAGCTGTCCTTAATTCCCAGGTTGTCCCTATTTCTCAGGTGGTCTTAAAGACAGGTTTCACTGTATATTTCTTTCTCACAGAGGCCGCCTGTGACCATTGCAGCACCAGCACCCGGCCCCGACACAGCATACGTGTCAACGGGTAATCCTACCACTATCACATACAAGGCCAAGACCAGCAGAAAACTGGGATACATCCAGATTCTTGTGGCTCTCGCTTGTATGATCTGCAACGGCGTAGGAATCTGGGCCAACAGCTCTGTGGTGGCTCACGTGTATGACCGGACACAGGAGATAATATGGGAACAGGTGCTGCGCAGCAACAACAGTGGACCATTCATGCTGGGAGCTGGAATTTGGGGTGGCGTGTTCGTAAGTGTTGCGATAATCAGTGTACACCAATGAGAACATACAAATTGTCAAGACTTCAGCAGCCACCATCTCACATATCTGAACCAACCATGACTAGTATCTGTTAAATACATGTATGTTGGAAGGAATTTTGGATGTCTTAGCTTGGTCTTGTTGAAAACTTCTGTCGAATTGCTAACTTGGCCGCTTGGCCAGTATATTACAGCTAGCCTGACTAACATTTGGGTAACACTGGGCTGGGTAACTGCAGTGACCGCATTCACACAGGCACTATTATTGCTGTAATAATTTTGTCCATGCGGCAGTGTATAGATATACAGTGAAACTTGTATATAAAGATCATCCTATGGACTAACAAAATGTGCTGCTTATACACAGGTAGTCTTTGTAGGGAGGTTCAATATCCTAGAAAGTATACCCCTGAGAGCCTGTAAATGTGGTCTTTATAAACAGGTGGCCTTATAGAGCTTTAGAGCGGGTTTAACTGTACAGTGGTCTCTCTATTTTAAGACCACCCATGGGACCAAGAAAATGTGGTTTTTATGTTGCAGGTCTTCTTAAAATAAAGGATTTTTAACACAGAAAATTGCCCTTTGGGACCAAATGAAGCAAGGGTGTCTTAAAGTAGAGGGTTGTAAAATAGAGGGACTACTGTATACAGTGTCCTCTTTCATAGTGGCCCCGTCAACAGTGCCCAACGTCCCTGTATGTTGTAATGTACATGCTCTGTCTGACTCCCATCTCTCTCAATTGACGGGGGGGGGGGGGCTTCAGTTTTTTGCCAAATAGGGTGGCCTTATCACAGGGCAGCTACTGTAGAGTGGCAGAAGTATGTTGTATGGTATAGGGGTTATCCTAAAATTTTCTGCTGAGTAGAAAGATTAGTGTGATCTGGTAACTTTAATCACTACATGTGGGAAGCTCCTTGACCATGTTGACTGGAAGAACATCCCAGATATAAGAACACCCCAGATATAAGACCACCCCAGATATAACACCACCCCAGAAATAAGGCCACCCCAGATATAAGACCACCCCAGAAATAAGACCACCCCAGAAATAAGACACCCCAGAATTAAGACCACCCCAGAATGTTAACACCCCCCACTCCCCTAGAATTAAGACATCTTATTGATCGACCAAAAATTAAACATCATTGCTAGTTTGTTTTATCATTTCAGCGACCCCAGAATAGGGATTATTTTAATCGCCTTGCCAATGTACTATGAGTGAATTTACTTCTGTCTCATTAAAGGCCACTTATTACCATGTCTACCACAGTGTATTAGTTAATAGCATTGCCTTGTTAAAGGAGACTACTATATACATGTATAATCATTTCAGTTTATCCTGGCTGGGGTATTGGGTATCAGGGCGGGAAGACGCCAGTCGATCTGTAGAATAGTGGCCCACATGACGCTATCAATCATCGCCTGTCTGTGTGCGTGGGTGGTCCTGGTGGTCGGGTCACTCGCCATGGTGACCAGTGTTACAAACCGCTCGAGGGACGACTACGTGTGCTCAGAGCAACAGGCAGCAGGGTCGGACACAGATGGGAGGCCAGGGTGTGGGAGGTTTAAGCAAGGATTGGGTCTGGAAACCAGGCAAATTGTAAGTGTGAACATGGTACTGTACATGTATGTAGGATCTTGGTTATGACTATTTTTTTCTCTTCATAAAAATCTACAGTTGAGCCTTTCTTGAAATACGGTGGCACCTCTCTAAATGACTTTCTATAGAGGACTCCCCAATCTAGAAATGACACCATTCTTGGCCGCAAGAGCCGTGACTGCATTTGCTGCTTCCTCTCTCTGTAGAACACCTCTCTAATAAGGGCAGTTATATTTGGCAGAAGGGTGGGGGGGTTATTGTATCACCATGAAAAGTGGTCCCTCAAGCATTCTTTCATGCAGTTTTATTATTTATACTGGCAGCCCAGTTCAGTTGGTGGTTGCTTAGACTGATGAATTAACATTTACCTCTCAATGGAAATAATATGCCTGCCAGACAAATAGCAAACTCTTCCTGCCTTACAGGGATATGGCCAACCCTGGGGTCAATTTTGAACGCTTGCTTCAGACCTTGTAGAGCTAAAATAATGCGATTTTTTTGGTATACAATGTATACATGTGTTTCATAATACGCATACCGGTACATGTACAGAATATACTTAATGTGAAAAATTACTAAATATTTGCTAACTATAATTGTCCATGTAATGAATATGTATAGTGGAATCTGACCTTCTGGCCACTAAGCATGCTTAGGAAATAAGACCATGTTTGTACTTACTGTATTTACATACTAGTATATTGGCCATAAAAAAATACATTTGTTAACAAATGTTGAAAATCCAGTTAATATTAATGACTAGATTGGTTTTCTACATTTTCTAATGTTATACTTTAATTTTGATATATATTGCAATAAACATCTATGACACCTGTGACTTCCAGGTTTCCATGGCGATGGGTGGTCTGATGATTGCCATGGCGCTTATAGAGATTGTCACATCTATATGGGCGGCGGCTCTCTGCTGCTGTGCAGTCTGCTGTGGCAAACGGGTAGGTCCAACATTTAGTATAACTTTCATTGGAAGGTAATAGTTATAACCATTCAGGTTTGAAGCCAATGCGCTCTTAACATGCTTAATAGGGAGTATTTGACACCACAAATTCACTACACAAATAGGTGGTTTTATTCGGAAGCCCAACTAGCCTTGGTCATTTGACTACCCTGTAGACATTCTCAATTTCCATCATATAAAAAGCTTTGACCAATCGTCCACTGTTTTTGCACCTTTTTTGCTTCCTTCGGGTATCTTCAGAACATTTTCCCAGTAAGGACTTTACAATACTCCCTATTCTGGAGTCACCTACATTCTAAAACAAAGTAGCAACTGTGTGTATCCTTTGGTTGATCAATAAGGAGTCTTAATTCTGGGGTAGCCTTATATCTCAGGTGGTCTTATATGTCACATGGTCTTATATCTGGGTTGGGCTTACATCTGGGATGGTCTTATATCTGAGGTGGTCTTATATCTGGGGTGGTCTTATATCTGGGTTGGGCTTATATCTGGGATGGTCTTATATCTGAGGTGGTCTTATATCTGGGGTGGTCTTATATCTCAAGTGGTCTTATATCTGGGTGGTCTTATATCTCAGGTGGCCTTATATATGGGGTGGTCTTATATCTCAGGTGGTCTTATATCTGGGTGGTCTTATATCTCAGGTGGCCTTATATCTGGGGTGGTCTTATATCTTGGGTGGGCTTATAACTCTGGTGTTCTCATATATATCTGATGTGTTTACATTATTGCCTCCAGTCAAGGAGCTTACAACATGTAGTTATTAAAGTTACCAGATCACAGATGTGGCAGATATGACCTGAGAGTTTCCATGGGAGATTCTTTTGTGTACAGAAAGACCGCATACATGTGTTTGGAGGAATAGCATATATTCTCTGCTTTTTGCCATTATAAGTATACTTATTGTTTGTTATTGTTTGTCTTTCCTGATAGAATGCCGGTAGCCCCGTGGTTCAGTATGAGATGGTCCCACCGCCAGCCCAGCCGCCCAGCTACACCGGACCCCCTGCCATACCACCTACCTGCCCAGAGGGTGAGTTACTAGTAACTGATGATAATCAGAGGCCTCATGGCTTTCATGGCCACTCTCAATGCCTTCTAATGTGGCCAAAAATTTATACTGTTACTACATGTACTAACAGTGAAAGCATTCATTTTTCCCTCATGCCAAATGCCACCTCTCTAATTAATGTGCCCAAAATTTCTTGGCAAATATGCTAAATTAGAGGGGTAGTACTGTTGACAGGCAAACCTTGTAATAAAAGAATTTCTGCTTTCTATGTCAGTGATCATTAGCAGGTTGTGCAATTAATACAAATTCAACACCTTAACGTAGAATTAGAGGGATAGAAAATGTATTCACACTTCAGGTTTTAAATTTACACAATTTTAATAAGTCTTTATTTCTGTATTGTTAGCATACAAGGAAGTCTACTTATTAACTTATGATCCTCTACAGGAATTACAGTAGAACCTGTCTTGAAAGACCACCCCATTTACCCTAAAAATGTGGTCTCTCAAGACGACATTTTCATAGATGATGCAAATCGGTCATCAACCAGTCTTTGCTGACAGGTTGAATGGCATTGAAATCCTGGATCTTTGGCAGAAATATATGATCCTTCAAGACAGGTTGTCTCTCTTGGCAGTGGTCTTCAGGTTTCACTATACTTGGTTTGAGAAAAGTTAATGCATAGTCTTAATCCCAGCATGCAGTATTACATGATAAAGAGAGAGCTTAAACTGTTATATTCTTAGAATGCAAAAATTGAATTTTCATCATCTATGAAAATTTTGCACAGATTACCAGATCCGTATGTTCAAGTTATACCACTGCAAACTGTACTTACAGTAGAAGCTGCCTTGAGAGACTGCTGTCTCAAGAGACCACCTGTCTTGAAAGATTATTTTTTATCTCAACAGAAGGAGGTAAAAACTGAGATTAGTTCCAGTCTGTGTCGTTCTTTGGGGCCTCTGGAGAAATGTTTGGGAGGCCGTTCATGGTATCGTAGGCCTATCACAGTGTCTCCAGAGAATGACACAGCCTGGGACTACCAGAAATCCCTTTAAATTTCAATATTTTTGTGGCCAATAGGATGGTCTTTCAGGAAAGGTTCTACTGTACCTTTGTGTGATCTCAACCTTGTACTGTATTGACGGCTGAGTTTTACTCTCTGTCACTAGCTGAGGATATTCCTGATGTGCCACCACCGTCCTACGAGTCGCTGCTTCGGGGAGATGCTGAATAGTCTTATGTCACCAGGACACACTGACAGGGTGTGAAATCTCTACCTCCACTGAACAGTCCTTCATTGCTGAGAAGCGCCACATATGTCATGCAAGATTAGGAAGTGTTTGTGCATTCTTGTGGTGTTCTTGTATGTCGTCCAAACGCTGAATACTGAAACTACTCTTCAGAGTTCACTGACCATGCCCTTAAAAGCACTTTTCCCCTTTTGCTATAAAACCCTCTAATTTTATGACCCTTTAATTTCCCAAATTTAAATATTGTATAACCTTGTGGCCCTAAATTCTCATATTTTTGCATTTTATGCCATTATAGAATTATAATAACTGTGTGGGCTTATTTTTTTGCGAACCTGCAACTTTCCACAACACCGTGAAATAAGGAGCACAGGCAATTCAAGCGTTATAACGGTACTACACTTTTGGCTTAACCAACAAGAAAATGATGGGGTTTGGTTTTGCATTGCCATATTTGCTACTGCCTGGACAACTTTAAGCCAGAATCACATTATGGTTAAAAGCTTCCATTGTTAAATCTTCAATATTGTGCATGCACAGAGTTTTGTGCATGTATTCCCTGGAGTTAGTGGTGTTTTATTGGTACATTTACATGTATGCTACTCCATGTGTTTATTGGTACATGTATACTACCACATTTGTACTTGTGTACACGTATACTTAAACACCAATGGTAAAGTACTCTCGAGTCTTTACTATAGTTAAAAGAGCTAGTCAAGCCTGGTTGTAATATTGTATATCTACTACTATTATATATACTTGTATTTTCTTAAAATACGTTGTATTGTATTAACATGTGGCTGGAACCTAATGTCAAATACATTTTACTATTTCTACCGCAGTTAAAACTATATATTAATATTGATATAGGCTTAAGTATATGTCTTGGTTATTGTAGCTGGTGCTGTATTTGAATTAGTAATTATTTATGTAAAAAAGATTTGATTTGCATTTATATATTTTACAGAATAGTAGACAGTTATGGCTAATTATTTCTGGCAGCAAAAAGCAAGCACTTCTTTTGGACTTACATTTACTGTTACGAACGCAGCGAGAATACAGTGGTCCCTGCATTTTAAGACCACTTATTCAGCCAGAAAAATTAAAGAGTTTCTTAAACTGGAGGTACAGTGGTCACTCTCTTAAAGGACACTGGAGAAGGTACCCCTCTAAAAAGGACACAAAATTTCTTGGCAGCAAGTACATGAATGTATGTATGACTCCCACTCACCAAAGGACACATCTCTAATAAGGACAGAATTGCTTGGCAGAAGGGGTGTCCTTATTAGAGGGGGACTTCTGTACATGTATATTTGGGGCATCCCGTCCTCTGACGGGATCCCTTATGGACTTGCCGACTTTTTTTTTTTTTTTGTGTGTGTGGTTTTTTTTCTCCTTCCGCCGCCGAAAATGGCATTCCTGGAGGCCAAACACATGGAAGGAAACCATGGATTGACCTGATATTTTAGGAAAACCTTCTTATGGGTAGTCTTCAAAACAAGGGTAAATTTTTTTCCAGTGCGATCATTTGCACCCAAGTTATGGCCATTTTTGAGTAAAATTATAGCTCTAAAATCCATTCTCGGAGGCCTAA
>JAAUYG010060128.1_pt1 | contig 17920 bp, 11 predicted proteins | sample 7278091 | NCBI WGS metagenome assembly JAAUYG01 (sample SAMN14350201, study PRJNA611818) | marine sediment metagenome | isolation source: surface marine sediment (0.6m) | place: French Polynesia: Moorea | collected 2018-08
CAGGGATGGACATTAAGGATTGTCCGACTGTCCTGGACAACTGAAAGTACCTCTCGGACAACTGAAATTCCCACCCCACTTGTCCTACAGGACAAGTAAAATTTGAACCTAAAATCAGTTATAGGAACACAAAATCCTGCCAATGAGTACCAGACAAAAAATCTGGGCAGGTGAATTTTCAGTTCGGACAAGTGAACATTACACTCACTTGTCCGACAGGACAAGCCTCAAAATAAGTTAATGTCCAACCATGCACTAGTAGTACATGTAGTATTTTAACACATTAAACACATGTTAAACAGGTGAAACTGAAATCTGGATAACTACACAGCGCATCATACAGAAGTTGCAAAATTATATTTGAAGCCAGGCAGTATATCTCTACATGCAGTATACAACAGTACAATGGTATACAATTCGAGAAATACGAAAATTAGCATAACAAACATGATGATAATTCTGCACTGACTGCACAGGACAAGTGTGTTGTACATGTTGTAAAGATGGTAATACTAGTACATTTATCATGTTACATAGTGTATATCATGTACTATAAAAGTAGAAATGTTTGCTGGAATTATTAATATTCATGTTTGGGAGCCTGCACATCATGCACATGTAAATACAGGAAATTAAGTTTCAAAGTTCTATTTTTTGTAACTACCTTCTGGCGAATTAAAGTTGCTGCCAAATAGTTATTACTGGTACTGAACATGCTGAAAATGGTTGTTTTTCACATTAGGCATTATTGGGGGAATTTAAGTTCAAGATTTTGCTTACTAAATTGGCTGAAATATGTCTCCAGAAGCATTTCTATTTTTAATGTGGATACATTATACATAAGTATGTCTAGTATTGTCTACCAGTTTGCTTGCACATCATGTTTGTGTTTTGTGTCATGTATCAGTGTATGTCATGTATATTACATGTATGAGACATTGTTAGAACAAAAAGAGCATGAGGAGGGTAGCTTAAACATTAAATGTTAAATATGTTAACATGGTTTGCTACAATCAGGCGAATAACATTTAAGTCACACATCGCTATCACATGAACATGATGAATGTAATGATGAGATCACCCAAATCATGATAACTAGGACATGTAGGAAGTACTTTTATCCTCTGTAAGTTCTAGTAAGATGCACCAGACACAGGAGACATGGAGATGAGATCATACAATAAGCAAAGCTCTCTTACAAAAAAATGTGAAAACATCAGAAACATTGAGCATGTTGAGGAAGTGAAAACTTGATATTTAGCCGTTCCTGTGCAACTAATATTGTGAAAACTATGATACACATATACTAGTAACAGATATAAAGCACAGTTATTGATTAGACATAGACAGAGATATGATACCCAACACCCAAGCCGATAGATAAAAAGGGAAAAAATATTCCAGTGTTAATCATTGTTAAACATTTAGCACAAGGTGCTTACCTCCAGTTTGCCTTGACCAGACTTGATACCAGCTTCCATAGCAAAGTGGAAGGCTGCCAAAGCCTGGGCCTCCGACCGTTTGCTTCCCAACAGCGGAACCAAGCGCCGTAGCCAGTCCTTCGACTGTCCATGGATATGGGATTTGTCACTGTTGGCGAACAGCACTGGGTCATGTGTTCTGATGAAAGGTTCGACCAGTTCTAAGGTGCCAGATCGTACAACAGCCGATTCGAGCTCCTTATTCGCGCTAAGCGTAGTAATAGCCAGGAAGGCAAAATAACGTGTCGTATCGTCATTGGAAAATGCTAGGGGAAAGAGCCATTCTGGCGCCTTCTTGGCGATCATTTCCTGCTGGTTGTCCTCGCCACCGTATATGGCCAGATTGGCCAGAGCTTCAGCGCAGTGTCGGAGGATGGATGTGTCACAGGTACGACAGGAGTACAAAATCGTTTCCAGACCACCAAATTTGATCACCTTAGTACACGTGTCCTCAGAGTGTTTGAACAGGCTTTCAAGGATTCCTGTCATCGCCTTTGTCATCTTAGGATCATCTAGACATTGCTTGGCCAGGTTCGCGATGACTTCTAGACCTCTCTGGGCCACATACTCCCTATTCCCTACAGTCATTGACTGCTCCAAGACTCTCGCAGACCCCAATTGTATGTCCCGTAGTTTTGTTTTATCACAATTCTGTATCAAAACTTCCAATCCTCCATCCGTACGCAAAACATCGCAGAGGCCATAGGCTAGATCGCGGCCTATGCAAGGCGTAGCCCAGGCCTGTTCTATCATGCCTAGCATTTCTTTTAAAGCATGACACTGTTCTCCGCTGGTCTGTGCAGTCAGCCGTTGAATATTCTCTTGCATGACAGGGACAGCATTAGCTAGCACCATGGTGAGATTGGGTTTACCTTGGTTTACGGTGAACATGAACTTAGCGTGAGCAGTGGAAGCCGAAGGAGATGGCGTGTTTTGGGCGCTGCCGCTACCGCCGCCATTGCCCTGTTGTTTTGGAGGTGACCCAAACCCAGGGACCTCAAGCTCTGCATACTCCACATTTCTCAAGGTTGGATGATGTGATGTTTCCGAAGACATTCTTTTAACCACTCGTGTTTGTATGGAGACGCTAGGACTGGAACTTCCTGCAGAGGCCTTCATTTCTTCCTTCTGATGAATGGTTTGCAATGAGATTTTAAACTTGCCCTGCTGACCAACCTGAAGGTTACTATCATCGGCTTTGGAAAGGTCCCAGTACACACGTGAATGCTCCGAAACTTTTCCCCCAGCGATCTCTCCATAATCCACGGAACTTGATTTCTGACGACGGAAATTCTTTGGGTCAAGATCGAGAGCAGACTGTGATCTCTCCCATGGCTTGCTTGGGTTTGGCAGGGCAAGATCTTTCTTGAGCAGCGTCCCCTCTGATGGGATGCGTGGAAATGAAGAGCTGTCGTCACCAGGTTGGAGATTGTTCATACTTGGTGTGGCATTACTAGCATTAGCATGATTAGTGGTAGGATCCTTAACTGTTGCCGCTACAGTAGGTGCAGGGGCCACACGAGAAGCTTGATCCATTGCTGGTAACTATATTTATACAGACAAAAATACTGTGTGTTAATTTGGGGTTTTTACATCTATGGCTTTATCTAGGCTTCAATTAGGTATACGCCAGAAATTTTGGCAATGACTGCTGTTGCCTGCAGCACCTTGATGAAAGTCATGTTCTTCCTTTGTATGGACATGGAACGATGGCTGGCTGCTGTGACTGCTTCACAGGCAAAATTCAACAAAGATTACTGAAATGAAAAACGAAAATCATGAATCAAAGTGATGCAAAATTAGCAAAAAAAAATTACAATTAATTAATTAATTAATTTAAAGTGATTTACTGACAAAGAGTCTGTAATCAGACCTAGCCAGAAAACCTGGCTCCACAAGCATTTTCACTAGTTCTTACGCCATCGGATTTGACACTTGCCACACAAGCAGTCTCATCAGTCGTGTTAAGTCACATGACGTAAAAAAACTAGTAAAATGGCCTGCTAAACCTGGTTTCCCAAAGGAACATCCTACATAGGATACTAGTATATAAAATTGTTGGTCTGTTGAGTCTCCAGGTATAATACGATAGTCCAGCTGCAGATGTGTACATTCGCCATTCGAATGCTAAATGTTTACATCACTATTAGACTGAACATTCGTTAAAATGATTAAATGGCCTGCAAAGATTTTGAAAATTACAGTCACGACCACCTCAGTGCTCCATGAAATTCAACTGACATCCTGACGATTGCATGACTACCAAACTACCAGACTACTGCGTGACGACTTCAGCTGAGTTTCGCATTCTCACTGGTGACTCAGTCATGCACTGTGTCTGTGCGCTGCAAGTGCAACTGTGCAAGTGCGCTAGCTGCGTCTAGTCAATGTTAAAAGATCTCGCATCATATCGATATTATAAATCCTGTAATACCTAGTAGTCTTACCTAATTACCACTGTGATTTTACAACGATTTCTTTTCTGCCTTGTGTAAGTAGTAGCAAACACAATATTACATATCTGTTAGCTACATCTGTCAGAAATATCGTTCTATTTTGGTAGGTTACATTTAATATCATTCGACCAGGGAGGACACGATACTGTAATGTTACCTCACTCACCCTAAAATCTGTAAAACCCGGATAATACCCAACAGATGTATAACATATAATTTTTGATGTACTAAAAACATGACTATGATAAATCAATACCAAAAATATATAGATAAAATTTAGGACGAAATGCGCGCTTTCATCTTGACCACCCCCAAAATATATCGAACTGCCTATGACGTAAACACTTTGGTAAGCATGTTATCTCCGGCCATCCTTTGTTGTGTTGCTTCCACGGGTAGTTGGATTCTTTTACTGTCAGATGTATTATATATTGACTAAAATCTTTTTTTTCTATAGAATTACTTTTTGGACAATGTTCCAAGCATGTGTGGTCACTTCAAGGTTGACAGTAGTCCAAGAAACTTCGCCACAGGCTGCTGACGTTGCCGGGCTGATGTCCTGGGGCTGACGCTTTAGCGTCTAAGGATTAAATTGATTTTTTTATCACTCTCTGTGTGAGCAATTTTAAGCAACGTTTTGCAGCACAGAAAGAAATACACAAGTACAAATCAACACATACCTGTTACAATAATTCCTTTCTAAGGCATTCGCTACAAGAAAACGCCATAACGAAGGCAGCAATTTGATAGAGAAAGATCGAGGAAGTAAAAATGCCTGAATCAAGAAAAAAAAAAAATGCCGCTATAGTGTCACAATTGTTTATCAGCGAACAGACGGTAGGGAAGGGAGTAGTAGTGTTATACATGGGTTAAAATCGATTCGACCGAATCATGCGAACCAGCCATTTTTCGACCAAATTCTAATGTTGCGATTGATGACAACTGATGCCTACCTTTTGAATTTCCCACCGGCATAGGACTGTAAAGCGCCTTAGAGCATTATCTTTATGTATTTGGCGCTATATCAAATACTGTATACTACTACTACTAGTATCAACACAATATCTTTTACACACTACACTTTCAATACCAGTAGTGATTCCTTGAGCTACCAAGTTATAGTCAGTATTTGCAGGTCTCCCTATTGTCATGTGTTTGCATTTATCTGAGTGCAAGGAAAGAAACCATTTGGAACACCAATCTTACAAAGAAGCCAGATCACTATGTAGCAATGTGGGATCTTCCATTTGATTAGTCACTCTAAATATCTTAGCACCATCAGCGAATAGGAAAAAAGGACTTAATGACTGAAGGAGGATCCTTTATATCGATCAGAAGCAGAGTAGTCCCAACACACTGCCCTGAGGAATGCCACTAGTGGCCGCAAACCCCGCTGAATCATTGTCGTTAACCAAAACCCAATGAGTTCTACCAACCAGAAAGTTACCAACCCATTTCAAAATAGTGTCCGATATGCCTTAGGCATTAATCTTGTGCAGCAGTCGACCATAGACTGTTGTCATTCATATGGAACATCGATATCTACTGCATAGATTGTCATTCATATGATTTACTATGTGGTCTCTAATATATATATGCGCTCAAATAACATACACACAATACTAGCTAGTATTGATGGTCTAGAGTGTCCAGTATGGTCTTTTTTACCCTTCTTATATATTAGAAATAGCTGATATTCTGCCTTGTTTCCACTCGATATGGACAGTACCCACTTCCAAGTTGTTAAAAAGATGCATAAGAGGTAGGGATAGTTCGCAGCACAGTTCCCTCAAAACTCAGGGATGTACTCCATCAGGCCCAGGTGTAACAGCTTTACGGTACCAACTCTTCTTCTGAACATCTTAGGTTGGGCATATCAGCCCGTCCACAATAAAACTTACAATAGGTTGTTCTAAATAGGGACCCACCCCAAGGTTCAGTTGTAAAAACACTGTTGAAAAAGTTAGTACATTTGCTTTCTCCGCATCTGTCTGGGTTAGTGGTGAGCTGAGGCAATTTGGGTCTGTACGAAGTTCTGGAACTCCTGTTCTAGTCTTGCACTTAGAATTTATATATTTCCAGACAACTTTAGGATTCGTTTATAACTTCTGTGCAAGTGAGAGTTCAAATTCGTTTTTAGGATTCATTTTTACTTCTTTTCGAGTGAGAGTACAGATGATGTCAACAGTTGATAATATTTATGCGGATAAACTTTTAAGCACTCAAATTTGCCTAGCGCTTAAAATGTTCTGGTACAATTACGAGTTACACTTCACTGAAGTAATGTCCTTGATAGGTAGAAAGCAAGGAAAAATTAAGTTGCTATGTTCCTTATAAACCGTAAATACAGTAGATTTATTTTCCAAAATGACGTTATTTTCGAAATGTTATCCCCCTTACGCGGCAAACGCAACAATCGTTCAGTATAGAAAACCCGGGATAGAAAATTGTTCTCGGAAAATTCTTTTGCGAGAGTGCCAGAGAACTACATATATTTGTCAGAGCTTTACACAAAGTGTTTATCCTGCCGGAAGTTTTGGTCACGTGGTGTCTTTTCGCGCCAAATTTCTTTGTGCACGGGGTGGCCTTTAAATCACTGTCCATATATATTTTAGCGAAAACTTGCCGTGCAGTCTAAAATCAGGAAACATGGATGTTGCCGAACAAGCGGTGGGCACCAATAACGTGACAGATGCCGTCGGAGAACGCTGCCAGAAGCTGTTTCACGACTTTCTGGAAGAATACAGCATCGACGGCGAATTAAAGTACTTAGCAGAAGCGCAGGAGCTCATTCGTCCCGAGCGCAACACCCTCACTGTTAGTTTTGAGGATGTTGAGAAGTATAACCAGCAGCTGGCCACTACGGTCTTGGAAGAATACTACAGGGTCTATCCGTATCTGTGCAGAGCGGTACGAAATTTCGCACAAGATCGCGGACAAGTTCCTCCTTCCAAAGAATTCTATGTCAGCTTCACCGACGTGTCAACCAGGCTGAAAGTGAGAGATCTGACAACTGCAAAAATCGGCACGTTGCTGAAGATAACCGGCCAGGTAGTACGCACCCATCCAGTTCATCCAGAACTTGTCAACGGTACGTTCATTTGCCTTGAATGCCAGACCGTGATAAAAGATGTGGAGCAGCAGTTCAAATACACACAGCCTACCATTTGCCGAAACCCAGTCTGCAGCAATAGGAGCAAGTTCATGCTTGATGTTAACAAAGCAAAATTTGTCGACTTCCAAAAGGTGCGGATTCAGGAAACCCAGGCTGAGCTTCCCCGAGGAAGCATTCCCCGTAGTGTTGAAGTAATCCTACGAGCAGAAGCGGTCGAAACTGCGCAGGCAGGGGATAAATGTGATTTAACAGGAACACTTATTGTAGTGCCAGATGTAAGCGTCATGTCCAGTCCGGGGGCACGTGCCGAAACAAGCCATCGGGGACGAGGCGCAACAGATGCCGATATGGAAGGGGTGAGAGGCCTAAAAGCCCTGGGGGTAAGAGATCTCAATTATCGTCTGGCATTCTTGGCATGTACAGTTACGCCATGCAACAGGAAGTATGGTGGGCTCAATCCACATGGAGACGAAGAAATAACACCAGAAACCATCAAGAAGCAGATGACAGAAGCGGAGTGGCATAAAGTTTATGAAATGAGCCGTGACAAGAACCTCTATCACAACCTCTGCACAAGTCTTTTCCCCACCATTCATGGAAATGATGAAGTTAAGCGAGGAATTCTGCTCATGCTGTTTGGTGGCGTTGGCAAGACAACAACAGAAGGTACCAGTCTTCGTGGCGATGTCAATATTTGTGTCGTTGGCGATCCAAGCACGGCTAAGAGTCAGTTTCTGAAGCACGTTGAAGAGTTTAGCCCGCGAGCGGTGTATACCAGCGGGAAGGCCAGCAGTGCAGCAGGTCTTACAGCGGCCGTGGTTAAGGATGAGGAATCCCATGAGTTTGTAATTGAGGCTGGAGCACTCATGCTGGCAGACAATGGCGTGTGTTGTATCGATGAGTTTGACAAGATGGATCCACGTGATCAGGTGGCCATCCACGAAGCCATGGAACAGCAAACGATTTCCATCACTAAAGCTGGAGTTAAGGCATCCCTCAATGCACGCACATCTATCTTGGCTGCGGCAAACCCAATCGGCGGCCGATATGACCGTACAAAATCACTGAAGCAGAACCTTAACATGACTGCTCCCATCATGTCAAGATTCGATCTGTTTTTTATCTTGGTAGATGAATGCAATGAGGTCACTGACTATGCCATTGCCAGAAGAATTGTGGACCTGCATAGCTTGCAAGATGAAGCTGTGCAAAGAATGTATGAACTGCAGGACATTCAGAGGTACATTACTTTTGCCCGCCTGTTCAAACCTAAAATTAGCCGTGAAGCACAGGATTTCATGGTGGAGGAATACAAACGCTTACGACAGCGCGATGGAAGTGGGGCTGCCAAATCGTCGTGGCGTATCACTGTGCGACAGCTGGAAAGCATGATCCGTCTCTCAGAGGCTATGGCTCGCATGAACTGCCAGGACGAGGTTCAGCCAAAGCATGTCAAGGAGGCGTTCAGGCTGCTAAACAAATCCATCATTCGAGTTGATCAGCCTGATATCCACCTGGAGGAAGAGCTGGAAGGAGATACGCCTATGGACCAAGATACAGAAGAATCGACCCCACAGCAGTCAGAACAGGACTCGACACCAGCAGAATCTCAGGCTTCTGAAGCTTCCACTGACCGAACGAAGAAGAGCATCAAGTTATCATATGAGGAATATAGACACATGGCCAACTTGCTGGTTCTGCGCATGAGGAAGATCGAGGATGAACTGGTGGAGGACGATGATGCAGGAGTGCGCCATAGCCACTTAGTCGACTGGTATCTAAAGGAAATTGAGAGCGAAATTGAAAGTGAACAAGAGCTCATTGAGAAGAAGACACTGGTTGAGAAGGTCATATACAGGCTGATTCATCACGTACGTAAATATTCTGTACTTTGCATAGATTTTCTGTTTCACTAAACAATGCTAAATGGCATGAAGTCATTCCAGCTAGCTACAAATTACTGTAAAGTGGAAATGTTCACATGGAATTTAATGTTGCGAATTTCATGATTTTTTTTTCCCTGTCCGGTGGCCGAATGGTTAGAGCGCCGGGCAGAGGAACACATATGCCCCCATTGTGCAGGTTCGAAACCTGCCAGGGATAATGTCATGACATGCACTAAGAGAGAAAAAGGGACAGATGATATTTATATGAAGATTTATATATGATACTGTTGTAAACTTCCCAGTGTACCTCGAGTACGAATAAAGATATATTATAAAATAGTGAAATTTAATTCTCGGGAAAGTGCCTATATCCTACAAGTATCTACAAGTAGTGGCATTTGCTGGACCTAGAACTTAAACGTTAAATTCCCGCGAAAATGTAGCTGGCCCCAAAGTGCGAACATTAATGCCTGCAAACTTTTAATGGATTTTACGGTATATTAAAGTATTTGACTGTTTATATAATTTACTTTAAAACTTGTACATGATAAGTCGCAAGTATTTTACTGATACATGTAAATTCAAAATTGTTAGGTTGTTTACAGTATTTTTTACCGTGGTTGTAAATTATGTAGGTTTTCTAGTTCTGTTAATATGTGAAGTTCATTATCAGTTTGAAAGCATCCCTAGGTCTTACTAGTGTTTTCTCCTTTCTTCCAGGACCATGTGTTCATTCAACTGGAACAGACCGGGCTGCAGAAGCATGGGGATCTGGTACGGGAGGACGATCCGATCCTGGTGGTTCATCCTAACTATGTCATCGATGATTGAGGAGTGACGGGGAGCATGAGACACTAACGGACCGTGATCTCTGGGGAACTATGTGTTCATGGATATCGCCATTGACAAGACTGTCACAAAACAGACACTTCTAGAGGAACTATGAAATATGATCTGCGAATGGGATGCATGTATCATATTTTCCGTTGTTCAGCTCTAGTGGTATTGTTAAATAATGTATGTATATGTATATACGTGGCAACCACCCTAGTTCCGTGGATACTTGTATACAGTGTATTTCCTAACTGGCTGAATAATATTGTACATTGACTGTAGATAATGGTTCTGGGTATGAAATGGAGCAGAGTATGTAGTGTATGGCTCCACTGTAAAACATAATCTGCCTCCATCCACCTTAAAAGTGCTTGACTGTATTGCCCTAGTACGTAAGCTGCTCTGCAGAGGCCAGATTGCTGAAATATATTGTTTGGAAAATAGAAACAAGCTACATATATCGGTATTTTGGGCAAACCTCAGATTTTCCACAAAACTGCGTGGGCCCTGCTCATTTAATCTCTGTAGTATCTAATGTCATCAAAATTCATGGAAAATTAATGGTGCACTGATTACTGATTGTTGCTTCGCGGTCTTCAAGATTACTTTTTCTTTGCAGTTCAAATGAGCGTCAGTTGTAATTTGGGAAGCTGCAGGTTGGATTATCTTCTGACAAACCCTGTTACTCGATTCTGTTCACAATAAATATATATGCAAAGTATGCAGTTCATACAGTGATTTGAGCCACATACCCTACCCTGGAGCTCCTTATGTAGCACCCCACACCATTTTGTAGCATTGCGATAAATAGCCATTTTACCAAGACGTGTTCTCCACAGTGCCTGCCTTTCACATAGCCTTGAAGTACACATACCGCGTCTTTAGAACGCCCTGTACTTTTCTCTGATATTTACATAATTGTACATTTCATGACCAAAGTCTTTAAGTGGCAGCCTCCTTTTACATTTACAGTCAAACCTGCTCAAGAGACCACCTGTCTATAAAGACCAGTTTTGTGCAATCCCTAGATCTTTCCGTGTTGTTGAACCAGACACTGCCCTATTTTGGGTCCTTATGCCAACTAGTTGTACCCTGTATATAATGACCACCACTTTAGCCATTACTCAGGTTTTTTCCAGAAGACAAAAAATCATGAACTTCGCCTGCTTTGTTGTCCGACTAAAGGCATACAGCTACAAAGTTAACACAGTTTAATATACACACGCTTAAGTGTCAATGTTTTGGTCCCTGAATTTCGCACCCCACAGGCCTGTTTAATTCACACTTCGTCTTGTTTTAACACAACTTTAACAACAAAGGTTAGTCACCTTTGATCTTCTGGTGCTCCCTTGTACCTTAGCGTGTCCATGCAGAGATTTTTTGAACACTGGGAATAACTGCCAACTAAGCTGTCCTTTGTGAATATTTAACAGTATAAAAGTACCTTATGGCCTGGGCATGCAATATGTGTATAAAGACCACCTTCGGTTTGGGCCCAAGCGGTGTCTATACACAGGTTTCGAGTGTACTTGTTTGCCAGTAAAGTAAAAGTAATTGACCTTTGCATGGAGTGCAATTCTAATACCCAAGGGCTTTCATCAGAAACCTTAGTAATATTGACCTCTTGTAGAAAGTCTTAGTTTCTATGATGGAAGAAACTAATCACTAAAGTGCAAGTTACCAGTACATTTATTTCTGCATAATTAATATATCACAGATGCCTTTTTAAAAAAAAAAAAAAATGAATGAAAAGTCGATCATCAGAGAACCATCAATTGTGCCAGCTGGTATGTATACCCTGGACCCACCCTGGACTTTCTTTAAGGGTGAAATAAATTTCCTTAACTTGAGGTCTGACAGGTAAAATTTACCACAACCGGAGATCAGGTAAAAAAAAAATTCTCCCCCAACGGAATATGATCCATAAAATCCAATAATTATACTATTGGTAATATAAATCAAGAGATACGATTTATTAACACATATTAAACCTGCCTGATAATTAATGTATAAATGACAAAGGCCTACAAAATGGCACATATTTTGAAAATTCTCTTGCTGCCAGTTTTTAAATGGACAGATTTGCCATACGGAACAGCAGTTTTTGAGATACTTGAATCAAGTTTTTTAATTCTACAAAAATTTTTGAAACAGTTACAATGCTTACATGGAAACCAGTATGTTAGTAGGAGAGCTATAAAGTAAGGCACCCTGTCATAGTTGCTTCGACAACCAGCATGCCCTTTTAACCGGAATGTGCTTTTCAATAACATGCATATAACATATAAAAGTAAACAACAAGAGAAGAATGTATATTTTGGCACAGTTGTACAACCACCCTTTTACAGTGTTGCTTTGGCACAGCCACTTGACACCTTGGGTCAACAAATAGTCAAATACTGCATAACAAGTTTAAGGCCAGATAAATATAAAGTTTTGGTTTGCACCACTACAGTGCCACTATAAAGTACAGGCCTAGACAAACACAACACCACTGTGTATTTTGGCCCAGATAAATACCCCATAATACATGAATACTCTTAAGTTTTGGCCCGCATAATTAAAGTACATTATCTCCAAATTTAAGTCAAGATAAAACGGCTTCACAGTAAATTTTGGCCAAAATAAAAAAAAAAGTTAATATACAACATGTACCTATACATCATAGATTTAAATCCCAATAGGAAAGTCTCTTTCTGAACCTTTTGTCAAGGAAAGTTCTATAGACACTGCTAGGCTCCTGACATGGTCAGTCCTCTACACCTGCTCCTGTACCGTCTGCTGTTCCTCCACTGAATTCTGTAAGGCAAAACAAAACACATTGTTAGCTGGCACTTGTATACACATCGCGGGGGGAGGTCACTACCATTAAATGGGGGGTACCACCATGGCCCAAAAATGGTCCCCCCCCCCCCTAATTAGGGATCTTTGGTGCTGAAATGGTCCCCCCTTACTAGGGAACTTTGAGTCAAAAGTCCTTTTTCGGGATACAATGTATTATATAGTATATTCAGGTCTATTCTATTTTGGTGTTTTTTTCCAGTAAAATATTCAAGTTTACAAAAGTTACTAGGAAGAGAACACAGAATTTTTGCCTCTATTTAGGAAAATTTTTCTAAAAATGTACCCCCTAATTACATGAGTCAGGGATAATTTACTCAAAGATACAGCTAAATTGAAAAAAAGTGCCCCTAATTAGGGAAAACGTACTCCAAAGGTACCTCTGATTAAGGAAAAATTGACCAAAAAGGACTGTTTTGCACGGCACATGCCCATAACCCCAGCTATAGCAAGTGCACCCCCTGACATACACATGCTATATGAGACCAGAGTTTAGGAAGCTGAGCAGTAGGGGCAGAGGATGTCACCAAGATTAGCTTTCACACCGACTCGCATGTAAAGCATTCAAATAATAAAAAGAAAGGAAAGTCAGATAAAGCAAAATTACAGTCAATTCCCATTTCAATTGTTTCGCATCCATGGTATGTACAGGTAGTGATATTCGGCACGATATTCTGTTAAACTGATCACCTACCTGTAATCTTCCCTTTTTAAAGATTTAACAGGTGCTAATAAGTAAACTGGCCATACACACATATTATTATTATATACATTGCTGTATTTTAAGACCCCTCTGTTGTTGTATCATTTACCTGAAAGGTCTTTAAATACAGCTATTGTTAGCAATCCTTGCTTTTAAGACCACACGTCCAAAGAACATATTCTTCAAGATCATATGCACAAGATTTTGAGATGACCCCCACTTTGAGATACGATCCTACCTCTTTCTGTGAGCCACTGTCAGATCCAACACTCTGCTGCTCTGTCGATCCCCCCTCCTCTTCCTCCTGCTGCTGCTGCCGTGCTCGATTCAGTTCCTCCTCCTTAGAGAGATCTCGCTCTCGTTTCGACTGTGCCATCTTGCGTGTGTGCTCGACCAGGGACACGCAGACAAACACCCAGTTATAGAGAAACTGGGCCGGCATGGAGCCATGCTTGGACACCTGCATATGTGGCACTTCTGTATTGTGGGGAAAGAAAATTAAGAGGTGACTTATACGTGTCTTACTGAAGTCTGAATTTAGGAGAGTTTTGTGCAACAGCCACCAGGTTTCATACTCGGTAGTAGTAGTAGTAGTAGTAAGTAGTAGTAGTAGTAGTCAGCAGTAGTAGTATGGTAAAAAGGTAGTAGTATAGTAGTAGTAGTAGTAGGAGGAGGAGGAGGAGGAGGAGGAGGAGTAGCAGTAGCTACTGTGTAAGTATATAACAGTACTTTTATTTTTAAATTTTAGAAAAAAAAATATGTTCATGTTTTATAGTAAAAAAAAGTGACTGTTACTGTGTATAACATATGGCTTGTATGAGCTACAGCATGTTGTACAGAGCCATAGACTTATTCTTAATACAACCTAACTTTGAAATGGATAAGACATGAATACTTTTAGGTGGTATAAGCGATTATTTGAAAAATAATGTCAACTACTACTAAGCAAAGAAAACATTTTTTTTTTAGCAAAGTCAAATTTTTTTAATTTTTGGTGCACTTACAAATTACAACGAATCAGATTTAGAACACAGTGTGAAAATATTTTGCATTTGAAGTGAAAATCATTCTAATGCACTGCACATATGTATATCCATGTTAAGCACTGAGCATAATTTCCAGCAACTAACGTGAGCTGCCATGTTGCCCGACCTTTGAGATAGGAATTGACGAGGTCCACGGGGATGTGGTCATTGTTCTCCTCAGTCGGGTCATTATCCAAGATTTTGTGGCTCAGCGTCGGGTTCACATACTGTTGTAACAAAGACGTTACCATGGTTACACTCAAAAGCAATAATCTTCACTCAGATACACAAAGCACACAAATAAATTATTCATACATGAATTTCTAAATGCCAGTAAACTAGAAATCCATTTCATGTTGCACCACTATGGCCATAATCCCTTCTCCACTAATGTAAGAAGTACTTCATTCTACTAGTGGAACAGTAACTGGATAACTGACAATTTAATGGAAATTGTTAACTCAGCAATTAAACTCCGCATAATATTAGAGACCAGCTGGTAATGTTTGTTAATTCTGTTTTTTTATTTTTTTTTTTTTTTAATTTTAAAGTCAAGAGCAAGTTCCCTGGACCAGCATCATTTTTACATTTAACATGCATCATAATATAAAAACTTTTTTTCGCCTGAAAATTACAAATAAATTATCTGCCTACCCATTCTGTAATACATATTGAAAAGCAACTAAAATCAGAGTGGGTATTCAATATTGGGAAGTACCCAGCCAAGAGAGACCATACCTGTGTATTTATAATTTCCCAGCAGTTATCACACACCACTTACCGCTTTACACTTGTTCCAGTCATCAAACTCGCCGTCCTGTGCTTTTGCTGGGTAGAACACCGCTAGGACAGCCTTCAGGATGAGGTGTATGACCGGCGGGGGTTCTTTGTAGCTCTTCATCTCTGCATACGATGTCGCGTCCAGCTTCGCTACGTTCTCCTTGAGCTCGGTCAGCATGAGACGATCGAACAGCGTCTCCACCTCAGTCAGCTCTTCTGCTTTCTCAGCCTCTTCTGGATTTGGAAAAACAGAAATTTTGAAGAAGGATACTTAAGGTTCTTAAGCTTTAGCACTGTGGCAGTGTACCATGCTTTTGTAGGCATGGTAACGGGGGGGGGAGTGAATCAGGCTTATAGTCGGCTTTCAACCACTCATTGTTATATCACCGACTGCAAGTTGGATTCGGTGGTGTATGCAGGTGTATGCGTGGTGATTTAATGTGGACTTGTCTTGTCTGGGCCGAACGATCTACGCCCGACAATTTTTGGGTGCCAAGCCACTGATTCAATTCCGCCACAGGTGAGCAGAATGGAATTGCTCAGACCATTTATACTGACTCCGAGCCGCCCAGTCAGATGCCTAACTCATTAATGCCAAGCGCCAAGCTGAGAAGCGCAAACCTGCCATTTTTTACGTCTTTGGTGTGACGCGGTCGGGGATCGAACCCGGGCCTCCCGCACCCTGAGCGGACGCTCTAACCACAATGCTACACGGGGGCGGTGTAGGAATGGTAAGCCTATAGAAATAATTGTTTCTATTTCATGGTTGGACATAACTGTGGCTAGGTCCAAGTGACTTATCTGTGAATACAATGTTTGCTGGGATTAATTAAAACAAAACCGTGCCGGGGGATTAATTAATATTTGCAGTTTAGCTAAGGTCTTGTTGGTCGCAAAAATCGCTAAATAAAAAAATCCCCCGCCAACATTAATGAATTTACAGTATATAGCATTATATACGGTGGCGTCTCATGTAGCACCATATCGACACAATAATTCTGGCCAAGTATCTTTAACAGGATTTAACATGTTTAATAAGAAAGGGCAATAAATGCATCTACACCGATATACACCAACTTATACCCCACCATATAACTGGTAGAACATGGACACTAAATTTAACTAGCCACATAATTATATTTTATGCGTAAAATATTATGTTCATTTTTTTAGAAAGTGGACACTATAACGGAAGTTACATATGTGCTGTTGGTGAGCTTATTCTGATTCTGGTAAGTTCTCTCTAACTCTCAAACCTTTTAAGCTTATGGTCACTTAAATCACAATCACATTGGAAACAGTCTTTCGGAGCTCAACATTTAGTTTTAGAATGCAGATTTTTTTTTTAAAGCCAGCCCCAGGTAGTACCCCCCCCCCAGGTAGTACGCCCCCCGGGTAGTACCCCCCCCCCACCTACCCTGTATCTCTAACTGGGCTGTTCTCTCCCCCTCTGAAGTGTCTTTCGAGATCTCCTTATACGCGATATTCAGCAGTCGCAGCATCTTCATCACTTCTTTAGTCTCGGCTTTGGGAAGAGATTTCAGCTCGCTGTCGATGCTGATGTCAATCACAACGATCGCGTGACCGTCGCTGTCTCTCAGAGGGAATGCCAGGTGGCGCTCCCCATATGCATCGGCCGTCATGGATTCTGAATTGTCTACACATCTGAACAGGTAGTCCCTGGTAGTATAAAAAAATACAAAGGAATATGCATGACCATGAAATTGTTACTCTTTCACATACATGTACCACAAAAAGTTTCATCAAATAATTTCAAATAATAATACCTAAATTTTAAAATTCAAAGATATAGTGGTCCCTCTATTTTACAACCGTTTTTAAGCCAATTTTAAGCCTTTATTTTAAGACCACCTTCTGTATCAGACCCGTGGTTTACGAATAGGAGCTGCTCTCACCTGAACAGGTTGTCTTTTCTCTCCAGCCGTGCTGGGTTTTTCTGTACCACCGCCATGCCCTTGTCATCCGTGGTGATCATTTTCCTCAGAACATAGTCATTACCCTTGGTTTGGGGTTCGACCATGTACACGATTACCTCACGGACGTGCGGGCAACGTCTATGTATCCAGGAGATAGCGCTCTCAGAGATACGCATCGTCTTCTGTCGCACATCCACGTGGTGGTAGGCAATGCTAAAAGCCTTGGCAATGCCCTGGGGTATGGAAACCACAAGTTACAAATACATGAAGCATACACTAAGTATCACCACCCACAACTTACAGTTTCAGTGCACAGAAAGCACTGTGTAGGCTTAACATAATTACCGGTATAAGGATCAGCACTGTATAGTGTCAAACACTACCACCACCATCCCCCACCAACAAATGCGCCTTATGTTTGCAACATCCTGTCCAAAGAACGACCACTGGAGATATTACTGAAAGTTCTACGCCAGACAACAAATGGTCTCCTCAGGAAAAAACTGTACCATCCCACAGTTAACTGGTAGAACTGTACTATCCCACAGTTACCTGGTAGAACTGTACCATCCTACAGTTACCTGGTAGAACTGTACCATCCCACAGTTAATTGGTAGAACTGTACCATCCTACAGTTACCTAGAAGAACTGTATCCTCCCGCAGTTAACTGGTAGAAATGTACCATCCTACAGTTACCTGGTAGAACTGTATCCTCCCGCAGTTAACTGGTAGAACTGTACCATCCTACAATTACCTGGTAGAACTGTACCATCCCACAGTTAACTGGTGGAACTGTACCATCCCACAGTTACCTGGTAGAACTGTATCATCCCACAGTTACCTGGTAGAACTGTACTATCA
>JAAUYG010015406.1_pt1 | contig 17907 bp, 9 predicted proteins | sample 7278091 | NCBI WGS metagenome assembly JAAUYG01 (sample SAMN14350201, study PRJNA611818) | marine sediment metagenome | isolation source: surface marine sediment (0.6m) | place: French Polynesia: Moorea | collected 2018-08
AAAAGAGATTGAAAGCATGAACGTATTTGGATTGTGTGCCAATGGGTGTTACAATGAATATCTGGATTGATACTAAACAGCCTGTAGCAAAGTAAAGTTGACTGATGAAAAACATAACACATTTAACAAGGGACATATTGAACAGAAAAATAACATCTAAAATGCAAGATCGTTTTCAGGCACTTGCTTGGCCTCTACAGTAAAATTATATATTGCAAAAGATACTCAGATATCTGTATGGATATACCTTATCCACCCACATTCTATTATGCTTATAAGACATCCAAATTAATATACTACAGGCTATGTACAGATCTCCTGCCACAAAATCTAAATCACCTTGACTCTGACCTTTCAAAGTTAAGTCACTCCAGGTGATATCTACTGGTGCAGCCGAATTCCTCATATAGCATTTCGTATTAGTGTTTATTGTAACATGATCAATCTTGCCTCCTTTATCAGATACAAAGCTTCCAAGTCCGAGAGACCTCGAGTTTAACTTTAAAGGTTTCTCAAGTTCAGGTCTGTGTAATTGCGACTCCTCATACAGGATTTCCTATCCGAGTTTTTTAAGTAACATATTGCTTAACTCGGCTCCTTTAAAATATAAGCTTTAAAATCTCAGCAACCTTGTCCTTTCAAGGTCATTGCAGGTCAATGTGATGGTGCAATTACTCGTCATGTGTGATTTCCTATTAATGTCCAACCGTAACCACGTCTTTCACCATTTAGCGATTATACTCTGTCAATTTGGATTTTTTTTCTCCCATCTCTTTACTACAATGGGCCAAATTTTTGCCTCCCACCCCCCTCTCACTTACCCCGGGGCAATTTTTCTCTAATTGTTAATTAGTCCAATTAATCCAATTAGCTAATTAATTAAATCTAATTGCTTCTACCCTACGTCAGAAGGAAGGCTGTTACCAATAATGAAGTTAAGTGGCTTAATATTTTTCTAAATATTTTGCTTACAGACACACAGACAAATTAAGAAAACCCTGCCCAACAAGTTTAAAAAAGTTAAAAGTCCATGGCGTAACAACACGCAAGAAACCCAGTTAGTGACAGTGCATTTATTTTATTGCCTTTTATGAAGTCCACTGTGCAGAGCTGCCTCCAGAAGAGGTAACCAAGTCGTGGTTCCATTATTTACATAAAATGTACGATGGTTCTTCTTATCATCATCTTTCACATTCAAACATTCATATCCTCCCTGCGGATGGAAAATGGATAAAAACTGTACAACAATATAGAACCTACAACTTATGTACAAAATCATAAATAGATCACTGCAACATGTGTTTACAATATTGATCAGCTGTACACATACCCCGGGACACATACGCTACATAATATCATGTCTTTGGTGGATTATTACAAGTCACATGAGAAAGGCTTTGCATGATTTATTCAATTCATATCTCAAATTCTCGCATTTTTTTTCTACTGCAATGCATCACACTTTAGTCATCAACGATTTTGCACTCTCACAGCCTTAACTTTAAAGTAACTATGGTACACAAAATGAATACTGCTTTCTATTGCAGTCATCTTAAGAATCCATAAGCATAAGATGCCAAAATTTCACTGGATACATATTTTGCTTGAGACTAACTATTGCAGTTGAATTTTCAAATGTATATTGCTGCTACTTGTTGCATTTAATAAGAAACTCTTTCCACTAAAGCCATTACAACAGTATTTTCACAACCTTTGACTGATTGCCATTTGCATTAGAGACCCTTTTGTGAAAATTCAGGGTGTCTCGGTGTTATCTTGACCTTCGTGTCTTACAGATATGAACAGGACCCTTCTCGGTTAATAATGCTACAAACCACACAATAGGTCAGTGAGACAACTGACTGAAGATCTCTATTTCGCAATCGAACCATCACATTGTAGACTGGCTCCAGATCCATTTATTGAGCATTTCGTGTTTAAAACTAGTAAATACACCATAAATAGAAATCACCAATAGTACACTATGTATAACAAATAATGTCATATACATCTATGAAAAACTTTATGACCCTGGACAAACACTGAGGTATCTGTAACAGGATATGAAAACAGCTTTTTTTCAGTTCAATATAAGTACATACATGCACATAAATTGTTTATAACAACTGACAAAATAGGCTGATAAGTACTGAATAACTCAGTGCAACATCAAAGTGAGTGACCATTTGTTGAATTTATCTTGTCAATGGGCAGTTCAATCATAACGAAATATGCATAGATGCATTATTTAATATAATCAAGATAAAATCTTTGGTAAATTTGTTGCATTTATCTTGCCAATGGGCAGTTCATTCAGAATGAAATATGCATAGATGGATTATTTAATCTAATCAAGATAAAATCTTTGGTAAAGTGCGCATTGGCAGCAAACGATTGGTAAAATCTTACAAGTAGTCCTGTAAAGTCCACGTGTTATTCTTTCGTGATACCGGCAACACTATAATCTACTACTACTCATTTGCCTAAATCTTTGGTATAAACCAACTATCGGCATAAGCAAGTGAAAACAATACTTCATAACTTGTATAATGCCATATTTTAGCCCACTATGACTTGTTTCTAAAGAACAGAGGTATTTTCGGTTTCACCTAAATACAATGTAATATATTCGTTCCTATAGCAGAGATTTGCATTCTGTCTGAACATCAAATATTCAGAAGTTGCCTCTAGTGCAGACAGCAGGCTTTTTGTAGGATAAAATAAGCATAGCAAAAGTAGTGAAAATATTCTACAATACGATGCTACATCAGCCATCAGTATAGAATGCAGCAACACTACATGAATTATCTACATCCTTTAAGAAAAGCTAACATTGTGAGCTATACGAGCTTTTTTCAACACCAAGATTTTTAAGTACAATTTGTGGTCATTTAATTGCTACAGAGATTGAAATGTCGCTGCACTTGTGAGGCAAAAGAATTTTTTTGGTACAACACAAACCGTGGATTTGTGGCGACTACTGTGAGATTGGACGATATAAGGATGACACTAATACAATACGAGAAAATGTAAAACACTCATTTCAAATGAAAATTGAACAGATTTATAGGACAATATAAATGATATATGTTTGATGTATTGCACAATGTGAAAGACAAACACAGCAAACTATCCTTAACTAAAGCTTTTGTTCGTTCATACTAACCAGACCCAGACCAGCTACGATATAATATACCCTTAACCCCGAAGTACTGAACACTTTTAGATTTAAATTGTGTATCATGAAATGCAATTCAGGCCAGGCATAAATTGGCTCAAACCGCAATGGCAAGTTTTGGCATACATACATGCACAAAAGCTTCAATAACCAAACATCCAAATTACATAAATTTTTACAACAGAATATAGAAACAAATGGTATATAAAGATTCTATGGAGAGCTCAAACCCTTATGATGCAATTAGCATGATTAGGGCATCGAAAAACCATCCAGGATTAAAAGCAAGACTTGATTCACAATGATATCTTGTTTGCTAAGAGAGTTCTTGTTGACGAGTCCGTTTCATGACATAAACAGTTGCCAAATTAAACTACCAAGACATCTGATATTAAGTTTTGTGGTCATTTGAAATTTAACCACATCATACTGTGAAAAAGCAGTTGAAAAATGCTTAAACTACAGCTCCACTGCAAAAAATATACTGAAGACATCTCATATTTTACTGGGGCACTTAGTATAACAATTTGGTATTCAAGAACAAGAATCTGTTCCAACATATACAACAGTGGGAGTAGGTTTTTGCCAACGTAGACATGGACATCTGGAGACTAACAGAGGGATTCTTTCATGTAAGACATTGATGGGGCCACTCCAAACCTAATCAACAAGCTTATGGCAACTACTGAGATCTCCTACGTAACTGCACACAAAACACCAGTAAGCCCACAACGCATTATAGGTACACATTTATATACTCGTACCAGCCTACAGTGACATAAAACACAGCTACATCCCAAAATTTACCAGTCTACACAACACTCAGCCTTGTTATTCTGACAAGCTCCTGACAGCAGACACCACAGAAGAGAAGAACACGTGAAGTGACTACAATGGGGCACAGTTATTTAATAGCAGACACGCTGCTTTGAAATAACCTACTACTGAATTCAACTTAGATGTGTGGGATATATAACTGACACCAGTATAGCTGGATATATAACTGACACCAGTATAGCTAAGTGAAAGTCTATAATTTCACAATATCCTCTTTCATACATAGAGCTTTCATACATAAACATATTTACTTTTACAGAGGTAAACAACCACAATCCCTGAACGGTTTTGACACATAGGCAAGATCAATACGACAACTTTCGGTCTGCACTCTTACATCCGAATATACACCACTCAAATAAATTTGCATACATCAAATTTCATGTGGAAGTACTTTTTTTATCACTTGAGAGCTTTCTAATTTCTACTCTGTGATCTAATTAATCTGGTGAACACTTTGCAGTTTTTGCTGAAAACTTCCTACAATGTTATAAATACTCGTGTATATATTCTTGGACGAAGCCTTTACACTAGTCGTCGTCTTCCTCTTGTTCTGAAGGGGAGTAATCGTGAACCCGTGGCAAGTCGAAATCCCCGTAACATGGCCCGGCATGCCGTAAGGCGGAACTGTTCGCTTTGGGGCCGGGCTGAGTTAAAAGTTTGTGGCCCATTAGCGGTAATTGAATGTCGTTTTCCTCATCCGAGGATGACTGTAACCCACGTGGGTCAATGTTTTGCTGTGAGTCCAAGCCTAGCCCAAGGCCTGAGTCTAACACAGAAGGGTGAAGCAGGCTACGATGGGGAGGGCTTGGGCAATCTAGTCCCTCACCGCAAGAGCTGACCAGCATTTCTGGAGGGGTTCCAGAATGGGCATGATCCAGGCCCGCATCTGTGTCAATGTCAGACTCCTCTAGGTATTGCACAGGGTAAATGGGCTGGAGTCTGGAGAGGTGGGTTGTGTTAGGGATAGCCTGTGTAATGGCCGAGTCAGGGTGTACTTGTGACCAGGGCTGGGTCAGTGGCGAGGTGGGTTTCCCGACGCTCAGATTGAGGTTATTTTGAGGCGGTGGGACTGACGTAGAAGCAGGAACAGCATGCCAACTGTTGCTAGGTGATGGAGGCACCGGCTGCAGTTGGTTGGGGGAACGATGCCCCGATGGAGGTTTCATGTCGCCGACGTTGTCCAATGTACCATCTGAAGAAAGATAGAGCAGAACATGATCTTTACAGCACTATCACTGGATCTATCTCATCTTTAAATGCGTAAAATGCAGCAAGAAAAGGTTGCTTATGTGGGCTAGATATAAAAAATTTCACATCTCCATTCAGCATAACTTATCATGCAACAAACTATTAGAAAGTATACTACTTAAACACTGGCAAATAGTCAATAATTTACTACACAACATAATTTAGTGGATCTTTTAATATGAATCATCTTATATGGTTTCTGCTCTGGCCAATGTTTTTCCCGGTTTTCATCTGACTAATCATTTTCATCAGGATTCTTTTTCCTTAGAATAACATGTGAATCTAGTTGAACAGACATTATTCGTTACATTACCATTGCTACTAGCATCAGTGTTGGTGGCTTGATCTTTCCAGGATCCCGTCTGCTTTTTGCGGCGCCGTTTATGTTTCCCAGACACCTGAGATGATGAACTGAGCGAGTGTTCTGACAGGTGATCGTTATTATCACGCAACCCTTTTTCAGGATCATTCCCAGTCCTGCTGGGGTCATGTGACCCCAAGGACCCTCGACCTGCACTGTCGTATGGTCGAACTGGAAATCGTTCATGCGAGCGAGGTATATGATCAGTAAGGTAGGGATCTCGCACTCGGTAAGCGGACGCCGGAGTGCCCTGAGAGTTATAGGATCCATAATCTGGTCCAGAACGATTGCTGTACGAATTGTAATCCGGAGTGTACGGCAGGTTGTCCTGGAGATGATGTGGCATCCCATGGCTACCGTTGTCAAAATGATGTGGGTCGATATCGGGATTGTCACCTGGATTCATCAGGTTGCCATAGAGATGTTGATGGGGGCTGATAGGAACAGACTGAGGGATGGGTCTTCGTCCAAATGTTGACAGATACGGTGGCGGGAGATCAGGGGAATTGGCTGGAAGCAGAAACATTCTATTTATCTCCTTGATATGTATTTTAGGTGATTTAAAATACATGTATTGATGATCTACGCCATAACTTTTGTGAGTTAATTGTCAAACATATTTACAAATCGGCACTTGTAGACAAAGTAACTACCACAATTTTTTTTCCATTGATGATGCATGGCACAACTTTTGTGAGTTCATTTTTCCAACATAGTGAATAATCAGCACTTTTAAGCAACATAACTACCTTCTAGCTACAACTTTTTTTCTTCATTTCCTTTAGTGAAATTCGGCAAGTATTGCAAACTTGTATTTGGAAAACCCAATGCCATAACAGTTACCTACAATATCACCATAGCTCACAATAACAACATGCACAGTCATATCTGGACAGGTACATACGGTTTTCTGCCGGACCGCGTACTGGTCGTCGCAGGCTGTTGTTTTGACTGCCTGGGTTCCCCAGTTCCACACCAGGGGGCAGCATGCGAGGGTAGGAATGAAGCGGTGCAGTTTCGGTTGGACGGAGGCTCTCCTGGATGGCAAGAAAACGAACAAAACGGGTATCACTAAAACTTTGCAGGCAATAGTATGGTTGTCTGGTCTAAGTTGGACATATGTACATGTATTGGTCTTCTGAACCACTACTAAATATACCAACAAATCATTTTTGCCTCAAATCATGTTATAGGGCTTCTCAAGCTGTCATATGCTACCCCAATCTTTACACTTGCCCTAATGAGAACGCTACATCTGAACCACTCAATGTCAGTCAGTAGCAGAATCCTACTGTTACCACAAGTATGGGAAATAACAAAGAAGATTCACATGTTTACTTTGTTTTGTATATAGAACAGATCACTCACCTGTCCTGCGTGATGCTCCTCCTCGCTACCATACCCCGTCCCACTAAGGTCAGCCAACGGGTTGACATTAATGTTCATGTGAACTCCTGACTGGCTGTCATTGGATGTGTACTGTGGCATCACATGACCGTTAGCCATCCTTGGTCCTCCATTGACAGCGGTAGTAGGGGTGTTCCCACCAGCTATTCCATTTAACAGGAACCCCCCTCCGTTCATCTGTTTCTTACGCATGCTGTCCTCGGCATAAATGACGCGGGAGGGGTCGTGGAATTTATTTCGACCTTCCCTTGCTGGTGATGGAAAACGCAAAGCATTATAAATGTAGGACTTGAGAGAAAACTAACCTAGGTCTTGCTGTAAACAGTAAATATCATAAGGTCTGCTAACGCAGTCAAGCAGAGCTAAGTAAGCAGTGGGTGTATACTAGCATCAGCTATTGATGTGCAGAGGTGCAGATTGTCATTACATCAGCAGGCACGTAATTACATTTAATACGTTATAGCAATAGCTATCAACATTTGACGCAATTTTCCTTCTCCCACCTTCTATTTACGGCCACCTATCTTTGATTTAAGAGCAGCCCTAATACAATCCTGATGTTTATTTCCTAATATGTTTAAAACAATTAAAGATTTCGCTGAGTATACTCACCCATCATCCTTCTCTGTTGCCTCTGTTTCCAGGCACACATCAACATGAAGATTAGCAGGAGCAGTACCATCACTCCGAGTACGATCCCCAACACCATGTACAACATCTCACTGCTGGACTGCGTGTCTGTCATCTCCAGTCCGTCGTCATTGCCATCGGCTGCGACAGTTGTCGTTGACAACCCATGGAGGAGATTCCTGCGCAGATCGTCTGCGTCCATGTCCTTCCATGGACCAAACTGGTCCCCTGGGAGCTCATCTAGGCCTGGGATGGGTGAATGGAAAAAATATTTCAAATATGTTATCACTCTCACTGCAGAAATAACTGCAGTTTTAGGAAGATATAACTGTAGTTATATATTTAAAGCTATATTTTTATTATTTATATATATTTAAAGCTTTTTATCCATTATTGAAAAATATTGCTTATAAAGACCAGGAAAACCAAACATTTCAAATCCTATAGGTAATAGGTAAAACTATTTTCTTTTTAGTAAGCCATTTACGGACAAGGTATTGTGCACTTCATGGCATGAGTTCAATAACAGAGAAATGCTGAAAGCAAATCAATCACACCTTAAACTATTTTTTTTATTTGACACCAACTATAACCCCACGCTAAAAGTATCATTAATTTCACTCACCTATTGTTTTTTCAACGACGGTATTGCTCCTTTCGCTTTGGCCGGCTAGGTTGAAGCACACCATGTGTATATCATACAGAGTATTGGGCTGTAGGTCGATCAGTACATATTCTCTGTGACTGGCTCCCAGGATGGGGATCTTGTGGAAGGCGTTTGGGTCGTTGTATACTTTGTAGAATATATAGAAGCCTTCTATGGGTGACCATTCTTCCGGGAGGTACTGAAAGAACATCATTTTGTTGTTATCAAAGAACTTAATATTCTTTGATCATTGGACAGAATCTTCTATGAAACAGTACACATATTCCGGAAGCTGATAGAAAATGACTTCAGGAAGGTCAGAAGCTTATTTGGTGAGTATTTGTATCAGCGATATACATGTATAATTTATCATTGTCCCTTCAACTTTTAGTGCCCATCATAATAGCTTGTAAAGTGCTTCATGTTTTCATCATAATTCATGAACATGTGTAGCTTGGCATAAATTTCTGTCTGTGACCTGACAAACGAAAGTCATCCTAGAGTTCAAGATTTCTTTAACACAAAATATTCAACATACATAGCCTAGCTCTTGTTGCAGAGAAGAGTCCACATAGCATAACCTTGCTTTGAGACCACCCCTGAACTAAGACCACCTCTGAATTTAAGACCAGTTTCACGCCAGGATTATGTTGCTTCACAATGAGGACCACCTCAAAATTAAGACCTTGACTAAGTATGGTCAAACTTCTTGGGTTCAATGGTGCTCGTGTCTAATGAAAGATTTGGATTTTCGATTTCTCTCAACCAATGGATGTTTTATTGTACCAACCTGCCACTTCAGTGAGATAGAGGACATGCTCGGCTCAGCAGCCACGATGATCGGGGAGGAGGAGGGAACCTCCGGCCGGTGTGCAGGCGCGGTTTCCAGGGTAAATCGCCTCGAGTTGGGGCTCTGCATATTGTCATTGTTGGAATAAACCGCCATGATACGGAATCTGTATGTGCTACCTGATGGGGAAACAATATGAATGTAAAATTATTTTTTTTTGTCACAAAACATTTTCTATGGGATAGCCTTCTTGTATGTCATTTTTCACTACCTATATAGCTGTACATCTCATACTGTCAATGTGCGGTCAACAAACCATATTCTTTTGAAAATTTATCTTTTGAAAATTTATTTCTCTTGTTATGTTATATTCTGGTATTTGTCTTCAAACAGACTCAATTTTGACAAATCTTTCAGATATTTTTAATTGGTGTGGAACACTTATAAAGTATATAAATCACTATTTGAACCACTCATGCAAGGATACAACGCCAATGCCACTATTATCAACCAGCGACCGATGCACAAGCATGTTTTGGATCATGTAATCTTCTCTCAAAAAGTAATATCGGATTTGCGGTAAAGTTAAATGCAGTTTCAATCTCGAAACATAACTTACGCAGACACATAACGAAACATAACTTACGCAGGGCTGGAATCCCTGAGAATACTTAAGTCCAAGTTTTGACTTAAGTCACATCCCAGCAAAGTGATTGGATAAGAATATGACTCAAGCCAAAACGTAAGACTTTAGTATTTGTGAGAACTCCAGCCCTGCATGCTACGTTACCTGGTCGTAAGTGGGTAACCTCATACATCCTGTTGATGTGCGGAATGTCGTCGTCTATAGTCCGCCAGCGCCGCTTACGTTTTTCCACACTTAGATCTTTATACTGGACTTTGAAGAAGGTGATCGACAAGCCGGACGACTCGACACTCCATTCCAACATGACGGAAGTGTCCGACAGCTTTGTGACTTCTGGTGCCGAGGGTGGTATCATAGCGCCTGAGAACACACCACAGGAGTAAATAACTTTACTGTCATATACTGAAAGATCATAGTTGCTATATGTCAATTATAATAGATGTTAGCTGTAACTAAAGGCTTATCTCCATTCAAGGTTCATTCCGATACAATTACTATTTTTCTTTCAGTATTTATATCGTCATAATGTGCATGCAATGTGTATGTCAAGGCACACCTAATATGGATGTAACCATGTTTCCCACGTGAGTATTACCATATCCTCCAGGGGGACTATCTTCGTGGCTATCCATGTCGGCGTCACCTTCATCGTCATCATCATCACCGTCAGGACCATGTTGACGACTACGACCCCGGGCATTGCCATGGTGACCCTGATCCTCAGGCTGTGATTGGTCCCTGGTGTCTGCCGGACGTCCCCGGTCCCGGCCATTGTCCGAATTCTTTTTCCTATCTCGTCTGCGATCTTTAGTGATGATAAAATTGTACACATGTTAGCAAATGTTGGTATATATGTAGTCTGTTGTTGTTTTGAATGCTGGTCTCCGAACAGGAGAATGAAAGATTTGCTTGTTCAAAGGTGTCATGTTCAACACACTTTTACCCAAAACGTGACTGATCTTTCACCAGACTCCTCACGCTGTGTGCAGCGATTGTTTCATAATAAAGAATGGAAGCTAGATTGGGAATTAAGACCACTTCAGAGTAGCAAATGAAATCCATTTAAGCACATAGTACCCGGTAGTTTGTCATCGTCTTCAACTATGCCATATCAACTTATATACTGTGGTCCCTCTCTTAGAGGCCCCTCTCAAGAGAGGCCACCCCCATAAGGTGACCAAACATTTTTGCAGCTGCTACTATGAATGCATTCGCTTCACCCTCTCACCAAAGGCCACCTCTCTAATGTGGCCATAATTTCTTGGAAAATAGGGTGGAATTATTAGAGGGGGACTACTGTATACTATTGGATGAGAAACCGCGGCCACATTAGAGAGGTGGGCTTTTGGGGAGAGGGACAAGTAAGTGCAATTAATAGTATTAGTGCAGTTATTTTTTGGCCACTGTCCACTAAGACAATCATTGTATACCCGGGGGCCAAAATATTCCATGGGAACATTTACAAACTATAATCTTGTCCCTTTCACCCGTCACAATGGGTTTGCTGAGCAAGCCTTTGGTGTGGCAGACCCATGCCTGTGGAATGCATTACCACCACATATGTGCAGGATCAGTGACATAAATTGTTTTAAATCGACACTAAAAACATTTTTTACTTAATGAACGTTTCAATGAGTAGTGTGTGCCATAGACCATGGAGTTTACTTTTTCACTTCTTGACTTTTAACCAATTGAATATATGTCATATCTATAGTGTTTTACTTAATTGGTACATTTTACATGTTATCTATACAAACCTCCTCCACGGCTATCTTCAGTTTCCTCCGATAAATGGACCCTATCTGCCCGACCACGGTTACCGTCGACTGCTGTAGGCTTCGTCCGATCTGTTGGCAGTATGCCGTTTGTAGGCTCTGGACTCGGATCAAGTGGTGCCACATCTCTTCCACGGCTAACTTCTGTCTCTGAGATGGACATAATTTGTCATTAATTTTCCTGTATTAAAACCAATTTATTAACTTAACACATTTTCAACGGCATCCAAGTTTTTAGTTGTTTGAACATTCAATACATGCATCATATTTCTATGTCAAGACGTTCTACTGTTTGTTTCCACTACATTGTATTTAGCATTTTGAAATAAGTTTTGTGTCATAAAGTATCGTGTACATGTGAGAACACCTCACACATGTCAAATCAGAAATGTCTTTTTCACCAGTAAAATATTGACTTTTTCTGCAAGTAACATGCATAAAATACGAGCTATTTAATAAAACAGAATTTACTACTTTCTGTTTGGTTCCATTGAATAGGTCTGGTATCTGTTTATGTCTCTTCTGTTGGTCCTGTTCAAATTTCCTAATTTATTAACTGGCCTCTGTGTTAAGGCATTAAGTTAGAGGCTACAGTTAGAATTAAAACAAGCTAAGAAAGCAAACTGTTAACCATTTGCTTTATGTCTATACAACCACCAACCACCACCTTCTTACATCAAACATCAACCCTTTATAGACATACAAATTTTACATCCTGAGAACCTGAAATGACCCAATTGTTTGATGGTACTCATTCTTGTTAAAAATTCGTTCTGAGGAATACATTCACACCTGCTGAGATGACCAGATGAGCCGAGGCTGAAGCAGATGGCCGCTGTTGTTCTGTTTCCACATGTTCTACATCCCAAACCACACACGCGTACTGACCACCGTCAGACATCTGCACATTCAGGATCTGTAACGATCCAGTGGGGAGGACCCGGAATCTGGAATCAGCCAGGTCTCTCCCTGGATTGGGATTAAACACGCCTTCTGGAGATGTCACGATACTGGATTCGGTCGGCATGGCCCACAGTGCCTCCCCCTTCTGGGGATCTTCTGAACTAACCAGAATGAGATTCTGCACTGGGTGGCCACCCTTCAACCAGATGAAGTTGACCGTGTACTGAATGCGTCGGTTGGTGTTGCAGTGAAGAATGACGTCGCTGCCTGACACGGCAGTGGTGTTTGCCGGTGGTGTGACGATGGCAGGACGACCATCTGTAAACATGGCGGCATGGGTTAGAGGGTGAGAAAGCTACAAGTGGCGTACTCTCAGCATGGCAAAGGGGCAAAGGTACTGATCAAGCTTTTATTGACAGAAAAGCTGGAAAGTGTTTAAGTTCTATGCGGTCTATAATATTTCTTAGATATTGTAGAAATAGAATTTTTTCAAAGAACAAATAACTTTTGATAACAGTGGTACATATTATCTGCGCAGGGATTGTATTCCGATTTTTTGTTTTAATTTCAAATTGCACTGGCGAGTTGCTGAAATGTACGTTTGCTCCAGTATAACTCGCAAAGTGCAATTGTTACAGAAAATTGGGGCAATAAGCTTTAACCCTTGCCATGCTGGAGATATTAACCAGAGACAACGAGGGGTTAAACAGACACTGAACAGTTAAAGCCAACACTCAACATAACCACCAGCAAATGGTACCTGACCAAAATACACGGCAGCTGTCAATGCTTGATCATTGACCACCATACTCAGAATAGAACCCTTAACCTGACCCAACGGCAACCATGTTGGTCTGTTATCTTTGTTAAACTACAAGTTGTTGTTAACAAATATTTACAGACAGAAGTTGGTTAGCAAGAAGCATTAAAGCTCTGATGTGAATGCAAGTGTTTATCTGTCGCTGCAGTAAGTCGCTATCTGAATCCCAGATCTATCAGGTGTTCGTACGATATCTTCTTAGTTCTTCTCCAGTTCAATAAATGTTGTCGTTACAGGAACAAACTACTCCTGTAGCAACTAATTAATGTGGCTATATTTACAGTAATTTATTGCTAGCAATATTTTTGGACATAAAATTTTTACCTGCATACCCAAGCCCAAGGATAACTACCCTACATTATAATATCCCATGGCAACTATTTTATGTGGCTATTGCAGCCTTTATTTATTGCTAGCGACATTTTTTTTAGAGATATACTGTAAATTCATTAATGTTTGAGAGGGATTTATTTGGCGAAATTCGTGACCATCTTGAATATAATTCAGGTGTACCTAGATAATTACCAAGACCTGAGCTAACTGCAAATATTAATCCCAGCGAATATGGTTTTGTCTCAAAAACTTTACCTGCATGTCTGAACCTAAGGATAACTAACCTCCATCATAAATGCAAAAAGTGACTTTTAGAAAATATAAATTTTGCAGACTTTCTGCTTTACACAATTGGCCTGTAACAAACCAATGTTTCTAGCAGTTCCAAATGAAACTCGGATAGATTCTGGATGACAGTAGGTCATGTAACTTTTGTTAAATATATAGATCACCTTCTCCCAAACACACTATACAGCGAACAAAACAACTAGTTACCATGGTTACATAGATAAACTCACCTGACACCCGTGGCTCCTCCCCTTGCATATCATTCAGCGAGCTTCCCCCCAGCTTGGTGGTGGCAGGGTCTAACAGCCCCAGCGTTGCCGTGGAGTACGTCATTCCGTAATCGTTCCGTGCCACGCATTGGTATACTCCGACATGATGCGAAGCTACGGCATTTATTATCAACGCCGTATCTGCGGAATAGAAACAGAGACATTTATTAGACCAATGCTTAGTTGCTAGACAAGATCATCCCATTACCGGTATATCAAGACATATAAATTAGATATCTTCAACATAAAATTTCAGGTGTTTGGCTGTCTAAAAAACAATGGTTTTATTTTCAAAACTGGCCCAAGAATGGCAATCTCTGGTTGATGAATATCTGTGTACTCATTAAGTTACCAGCAATGTATCAATTACACGTCAATATTGAGATACTATTAACTGTAGCATCTTTCATCACTTCTTACACATCGCGGCAGAGAGAGTCTATCAGTACACTGACCTAGAGGTGACCAATGCCGACTACTTACAGGTAGGTACTATAATCACACTGCCTATAGGTTCCATTTATAAAATCACAACAACATAGCTACAACAGAAAGTTTGAAGTAAAAAAGTTATCTGAAAACAAATTTAATGCAGTTTGTAACTGTTAGGAATGTATATTTTTGGTATTTTGTATTGCCCGTGCCTTATTGTTGTATTAAATATGTGACAACATAAACAGCAACATTCTTACCATTTTCCATGTCTGCCAAACAAACAAACAAACATTTGAAACAATGGAACATAATTGAACCTACCTTGACACAAATTGCTATGTCACAAAATAGCAAACTGTTATCAGGATTAAGTTACGACACAAATACCTTACATGTCAAACTATGGTTCGGAAGAAAAAATACCATTTGAATCTGGCATAATGATTTACAAGTTACTATGAAATACCATGACATATACGAACGGTTTGTTCTGGAAAAATATAAGGCCGATCCCGTTATATAATATACTAGACATTATAATACCTAACAGACTATGAGAAAATAGCAATACACTAGTTCTTCTCTAGAGATCCCTCTCTATACATGATCTAGGAGAAAAAGGGAAGCTTGCAGCAAAGTACTGTGAATGCATATGATGCTCCGTCACCAAACAGGATGTGTCAACATTAAGAGGGCTATTATACTGACAAATTAGCTGTCACCTCTCATATAAATAGAGCTGCTAATGAATATGTACAGTCCTAGAGGTATTATGTATTTGCTACATTATAACCTGAATAGCACACTCAACTCAGACAGTTTGTACTTTACCTGTTATTTTGATAAATCCTCCATCGTTCTGAACGGGGACAGCATTGTGATACCACTCCGTGATGACATTTGGTTTTCCTCGGACGTGACACTGGAATGAGGCACTCTGACCCTCATACACCTCTCTGTCCACTGGGGGTACCTCTATGGTCGGAGGGCCTAGAGGGAAGGCAACCAGAGTTCTGTAGTCAGTGTTGTTAGCAAAACAAATTCAAAATACTTTTTATTGACTGCACAATAACCGTATCTGCATTTTTACTATAAAGACCTGTAGCTAAATTTGTGCGTTTTTCCCCATGTCATAGCTGTTGTACAAGAACCGTACTAGTATCTGCATTTTTAACATAAAGGCCTGTAGCTAAATTTGTGCATTTTTTTTTTCCATGTCATAACTACTGCACAAGAACCGTATCTACATTTTACTATAAAGACCTGTAGCTAAATTTGTGTGGTTTCCCATGTCATAACTGTTGTACACTGTATTCGCATGCACCCAAAGGCTCGTTGTGAAACTTGCCCAACCAAAATAAATATATAAAATATTATATCTACTCCTAATTAAAATGTCTCTCAAAAACTTTTTGTGCGCCATTAAGAAGGAAAATGCTTCCATATTGGGTTCCACATGTATAGTAACCAAACTGCTTGAACAATATACACTTACAATGCACATATATAGTTTTTGGTAAACATAATCACAGAAGCTGGGTATTCTTAGCCAAAATGAAGTGACTTACCCATGACCTTCAGCTCAGAAATGGCGACCTGCACGGTGCCAATGCTGTTCTGAGCCCGGCAGATGTACGTCCCCTCATCCAGGTGACTAATGTTGAAGATAACGAGGTTACCTGAAAAAAACACGTACAGCACAAACACTGTAAAACATGTCAGACATTTCAATATTTCTGCCACATATGTGTGGCTTGTCACGTTTTGCAAAGAAGTGTGTACTGAAATCCCCTTTATAACAAACAATTCCCAAATGCTACTTAAAGATTTTTATTGCAGCAGTGCAGTCACTCTGCCTAGCCAGCTACCTGAACTACTTCAGAGCTTGCAATCTCATGGTCATTCAGTCAAAGTAATGCGATTTTACAATGGTGCCCAATATACATAGCTCTGAGCATAGTAGCACATGGACATGATACATGGTTTGACTTCTTCAAGGCAGCAATTTTCCCTCTCAGCAAATCTCCACTTAATATGGAAAACAACTACAAGTAGCCAGGAATACTTCGTTGGATATCTACCGATTGTCAAGGCCTTACTAGGTGGCCTCCATTTCAAAATGTCCCTGAGGTACAATCCACCAAAATTTTCTTCAGTAGAATCTTATCAGCTAAACCCTGAAGGAGTTAAACTCAACACACACACAAATAGGTTTTAGGGCTTTGGGGAAGGAGATACCAGTCCACATGTATGCCGCCCTAAACCCAGTGATATTAAAGCCACATTGCTGTTTATTCAAGCCTTCCGGCCTTGATAAAACCGGGATCGTATTTCTGGGACTCTTGGCACAATCCAAGATGGCTCCTTCTTGATTTTTTTTTCTTCTGGGGGGAGATGGGTGGGTAGAGAGGTGGGGATTAGATAGAAGGAAAAGAAAGAAAGAGAGGGTAGATGCCAGAATACAAGAAGAAGTTAACAAATTTTCCCACATGGTCATGTTATTGGAAAAAATAACTTTTTACAGCAGAACTATTTTTTTGCAGTCCCCAAGTCATGCTTCCTTGCATGATGGAAAGGCAAACAAATCATTAGCACTTGTTCTTTCCGATGTAGGGTTTCAATTAGTGGGAGGAGCACTGTTGCAAAAATAACCCAAACTTTGGAGGAACACTTTCCTCTTGGAAGGAAGCCTTTCCTTTCCATGTGAACGAAATATTTTTCTGACAAAGCACATGCTAATCCGGAGGATTATGAATAATCTGCATGGGTAATAACACTGTATTTGCCTTCATTGCCCAACATCAAGCAATCAATCTTGTGTGCATATTTACTTATGAAACCACCAGGGATGGGTCTTAGTTAGGGTACATGTATGTTGATAGGAAAGCCATGAGACAAGTCTAAGATAATGATCTAATAGGCTTGAGATAATTCCAGACATTCCTAATCATACACTGATCCAATATCAGTTGTCAAGTTTTAATTGGAGCTTACCTAATATCTGCTGATGTCTGCCTTCCGGGAGTTGTCCGCCATATTTGTCCCAGGTTACCACGGGAACAGGAGAACCTTCTACCACACACTCCATAGTGAGGTTGTCTCCAGCCACGCTACGGACTTGTGAATCCGGAATCCACCGGAACACCGGGGAAGTGTTAACCAGGGGACCTGCAATAGTTTACAATATAGTTTAGAATCCTGATTGCATTTTCTCTTACATATTTGTACAATTAACTACCTTGGCTAAGATGGTTTTCCTTTCAGATTGTAAACTCGCATATTTAAATTGTAATATATTATGCCATTGTACAATTTGAAGAAATAAATACTACTACTAC
>JAAUYG010200947.1_pt1 | contig 17907 bp, 20 predicted proteins | sample 7278091 | NCBI WGS metagenome assembly JAAUYG01 (sample SAMN14350201, study PRJNA611818) | marine sediment metagenome | isolation source: surface marine sediment (0.6m) | place: French Polynesia: Moorea | collected 2018-08
CTGGAACTGCATGCCGGCGATCGCGAAGCTCTGGCCCGAGCCCAGCTCGACGGTGGTCTCCGCGCGCCGCACGAAGAGGGCGCGGACGACGAAGTTTCCGACCGTGACCTCGTTTTCGGTCGACAGCTCGCTGACCTCGGGGCGGACCAGGAGGCTGATCCTTCGATCGTCCAGGACGGTGGGCGTGAAGGCCAGGCTGACGCCGAATTCCTTGAACTCGATGGTGATCGTGTCGTCGGTGGCGAGGGCGATCGGGAACTCGCCGCCGGCCAGGAAGCTGGCCGTCTCGCCGGAGACGGCGGTCAGGTTCGGCTCGGCCAGGATCGTGACTAATCCGTCCTCGGAAAGGACATCGATCACGCCGTTGATGTCGAAGTCTCCGACGTTGCCGCCGCCGAAAATGGAGTCCACTTCGGTGCCGGTGCGGGTGATGAAGCCGTTGTTGGTGCCGCTTGGCGGGGGGCTCACCGTGGCGGAGCCCGCCGCGGTGGCCGCGAGCACCGGATTGCCGGTGGCAACGCCCAGGAGGAACTGGCCGTCGTAGAAGTTCTCCCAGCTCATGCTCAGCTGCTCGAGGAGGTTCTTGGTCACCTCGGCGACCCGGACCCGGATCGAGACCTGGTTGGGCATGGTCACGCGGAGCCGGTTCACGACCTTCTCTTTTTCACCGCTGAGAAAGCGCTCGGCCAGCAGCTTGGCGTCGTCGGACTGCCGTTCGGTCTCAACCTCGCCGTGGAGCACGATGCCGCCGTTGACCGAGGCGACCTGAATCCGGCCGCCGGGCACGACCCGGTTCAGCTCCTCGCGGAGACGACCGAGGTTGTGGCCAACCACGATGTCCCGCTTGGTCATGATCCGCTCGTTGGTGTCGATGGCGTAGAACGTCGTGCCGCCGGTCCTCTTGCCGAAGACGTAGATGATCCGCGGTGACATGACCGTGACATCAGCGACCTTCGGATTGCCGATGAAGACGTTTTGGGCGGGCCGGGGCAGACGGATGACCTGGCCTTCGTTGAGTTCCAGTTCCATCCGCTCGCTTTGCGCGGCCGTCGGTTCGGACCAGAGGGCCGCAGCCAAGACCGTAAGGCCGGCGAGCAGGGCTCTGGTTTTGGTTTTGGTGATCGTGATCATTCGGGCGCCTCCGCCGACTGGGTTTCATCGGGAGCGCCTTCCCCGTCGCCGTCCGGCGAATCGTCGCCGGTGCTGAGTGTTACTTCTTTGCCGTTGCTTGAAACTCTTTTGACCTTGGAGCCGCGGGCGACCGTCAGGCCTTCCGCGTTGGCCCAGGGAACCAGCAGGCTGACCTCGTTCTCCCAGGTGTAGGTGCGGGCCGGCCGGGCCGCGCCCTCCTGCAGCTCGTACGGATCGAGCTCGCCGGTGGCCATCTGCCGAAGCTGTTCCTGATCCTCGGCCAGGCTGCGCAGGCTGAGCGAAAGGCTGCCCAGGGACTGCGCCACCGTCGTCAGCTCGACCTGCTTGGGCGTCAGCTCCAAGGTGATCGTCTTGCCGACCTTCGGTGCGCCGTCCTGATCGTTGGTGCGCTGGTCGATGGCCAGGATCCGGACGTTCTCGAGGATCGTCTCGCTGGCGCGGCGCCGCTTCTTGTCTTCGGTCCGCACCGTGTGCGACAGGATGATGTCGACCCGGTCGCCCGGATGGATGAAGCCGGCAACGCCGGTCGCCGCGCCGATCTTGATCGACTTGGCGCGAAAGCCGGGCTGCAGGACGGCGGCGAGAAAGCCCCGCTCTCCGCTCTTGATGACCCGGACGCGGGCGATCGGCTGGCCCTCGGCGATGCCGTCGCGAACGACGCCCCCGTGCAGCTCCGTGCTGTCGTACTCGCCCTTGACCAGATAGCTGTTCGCGAGCGACTCGTCCGGCCAGGCCTGCCAGCGCAGATCGCGTTCGTTGACCAGCGTTCCGGTCGGCAGGTTGCGTGCCGCCACAAGCACGAAGGTCTCGTGCTTCGGCTGCGGGGTCGGCTGCGCGACCAGCTTGTCGGGCTGGCGCATCATGTTTTTCATCATCAGCATAGAGCCGCCGGCGAGGAGAACGGCGACTGCGACCAGGACGATGACCCTCATCGACATTGCTTAGACTCCAAGAAGTAGGCTGACCGCCACGTAGAGCGCGCCTGCACAGATCGCCAGGCCATAGGGCAGCCTCAGATAGGGGATGCGCAGGAGCGTCATGACTCCACCGGCCGTCGCGCCGAGGCCCGAGGCCGCAGCGGCAGGCCGATGACGCAGCCAGGTGAACAGCGCGATGACGCCGCCGGCCATGGCCATGATGAAGAGCAGCTCGAACATCAGGCTCGGGCCGGCCCACAACGCGCAGACCGTGAGGAGTTTGGTATCGCCGGCGCCCATGATGGGGCTGCCGCGATAGGAAATCAGAAACATGACGAAGCCGACCGCCAGGGTGACGCCGGCGACGATCAGTGCGCCGATCCAGTCGATGGGCTGCGGTGCCGCGATGACGTAGGCCGGATAGAGCAGACCGATGGCGGCGCTGATCCGGTTCGGGATCAGGAAGCTGCGGACATCCGTGACCGCCGCCCAGACGACCAGGCCGGCGAACGCAAGGATCGCAAACTGTGAAATGTTGATTGCGACGGACATCTACCTTGGCTCCGGGGCTCCATCACCTCTTCGGCGATGAGCGGCTCCCATCTCCTTCGTTGAAGGCCGAGGAGCTAACCTCCCAGGCCGACGGGTTGAGTCAGAACGTCCGGAATCGGCTCGATCCCTCCGACACTCACGCGCCGGCAGGCGCGTCGAGTTCGGATGCCTCCGGCCCGAAGGGCTTCGGAAGCGAACCATCGGCCGCCGCCACCGCGAAGGCGCTCTTGGCGAAAGCCCGAAGGTTCTTCAACATCTTGCCTCTTCCCTCTGATCGACGTAATGGAAGGGGAATACTTAATTAGAAAAGTTAAAAAGCACTTAAGGATGTATCTAGACGATAGGATTAGGCACAAACGATAAAGAATATTAAGCATGTTTAGTTTTAAGGATCATTTATTATTTAGTTATTTTCTATTAAGGTTAATCAAATATTGCACGGCCGGCGCGGTGGCGGGCGTGGCCCTGAAGGGACGAAACGCCTCTGCGCCGACCCTGGGATGCCCGACGCTGGGGATGCCCGACGCTGGGGATGCCCGACGCTGGGGATGCCGACCCTGGGGACGGCGAGCCCCGGACCTCGGATCAGGACCTTGGGTCAGGACGGGCGTGGATCGGATCGGCGCAGGCTCCGGAACAGCCTGCGCTCACTTGAACACGGTCTGGTTCAGGAGCCGCCTTGCGGCAGCAGGTCGGGCTTGGCGAGAAGGGGATCGGCGTAGATCCGGGCAGGGGGCAGGCCGCGTTGGGCCAGGAGGCGGCAGGCGGTCTCGACCATCGGCGGAGGGCCGGCGACATAGGCCGTGAAGCCGCCCAGGTCGTCGAGGTCCTCGGCGACCGCGTCGGATACCAGGCCGTGGCGGAAGGCGGTGGCATTCGGGGCTTCGGAAAGGACGATGTGGAGGTCGAAGTTGGGATGCGACCGGGCCAGCGCCCTGAGCGGCCCGTCGAGATAGACGTCGGATTCCCGCCGGACCCCGAAGTAGAGCAGGATCTGCTGCTTCGCGCCGCCGGCGAGCAGGGTCTCGACGATCGACTTCATCGGTGCGAGGCCCGAGCCGCCGGCGATGGCAAGGATCGGCCGCGGGTCCGCCTCGCGCAGGAAACCTTGGCCGAAGGGGCCTTCGATGCCGACGAGATCGCCCTCGCGCAGCACCTCGGCGACGTAGCTGCTGGATCCGCCGTCGCCGGTATCGCGGATGTGGAACTCCAGTTCCGCCTCGTCCGGGCGGCTGCCGATCGAATAGTCGCGCGGCGGCAGGTCCCCGAAGGACAAGCGGGCATATTGCCCGGCGCGAAAGTGGAAGGGGCCGGCGCGGCCCGGGTCCAGGCGCAGCAGGGTGATGTCCCCGCCGAGCCGCGTCAGCTCCACAACCCGCGCCGCAAGGCGCTGGCGGGGCAGCCCGGCGCTCTCGGTCACGTCCAGGGCCCTTCGCCCCGGCCGCGTATCTCGGCGGTCGGCGGTGTCGAGGTCTCGGCGGGGTTCACGGCCCGAGGCGCGGGATCAGACGCTGAAGCTCTCGCCACAGCCGCAGCGGTTCTTTTCATTGGGATTCTTGAAGACGAAACCCGATTGGATCTTGTCCTCGACATAGTCCATTTCCGTACCGATCAAGAACATCACCGCGGTCGGATCGATGAAGATCTTGACGCCCTTGTCCTCGACCACGTCCTCGAACTTCTTCTGATCCTCGGCATACTCGACGAAGTAGCTGAGGCCCGAGCAGCCGCGGGTCTTGACCCCGACCCTGAGCCCGAGGACCGGCTTGTCCGAACGCGAGACGAGCGAGCGGACGCGCTCGGCGGCCGCCTCGGTCAGCGTAATCATCGACTTGGACATGGCTTCCATCAATCTCTTACTCGCTGATGCTCATATGGGGTTAGAAGAAGCCCAGGGCCAGGCGGGCGTCCTCGGACATCCGCTCCTTGGTCCAGGCCGGCTCCCAGGTCAGGGTCACCTGGACCTCGCCGACGCCTTCGACCGCGGCGATGGCGTCGGCGACCTGCTGGGGCATCTCGCCGGCCACGGGGCAGGCCGGCGCGGTCAGGGTCATGGTGACCAGGACGCTGCCGTCGGCCTCGACCTGCAGGTCGTAGATCAGGCCCAGGTCATAGATGTTGACCGGGATCTCGGGATCGTGGACCTCGCGGACGGCGTCGATCACGGCCTCCCGCGTCGCGACCGGTGTGGTCGAGGCGCCGAGCCGGGTGCCGGCGCGGGCGGTCAGGCCCTCGGTCTCGCTCGGACTGGCGCCGAAATAGCCTGGGAACATGCTCAGACCCTCCTCATGCCCGGACCTTCATGCCCCAGGCCGCTCATGCTTGAACCGGGCTCTCGGGCCGGCTCTGCAGCGCCATCACGGCGTCCGGCCGGCCGAGCTTCTGCAGGTGCTTCAGCATGGCCATCATGCCGACCTGGCGCTGCATGGTCAGGGCGCCCAGGTTGAGGCGCCGGATGTGGTCCAGAGTCAGGGCCTGGAGCTCCTCGCCGGTCAGGCCGCTGAAGGCCTCGGTCATCATCGCCACCAGACCCTTGACGATGGCGGCGTCGGAATGGCCGCGGAAATAGTGCCGGCCGTCCTGGGGCCGGTCGACGATCCAGACCTTCGACATGCAGCCGTGCATCAGATTCGCCTCGGTCATCCATTCCTCGGGGAAGGGATCGTCCCGATGCCGCTTCGCCAGGTCGAGGATGTACTCGAAGCGCATCTCCTCGTCGTCGATGGCCTCCAGCGTCTCCGCGAACTCCTGATACCTCTCCAGCGCCATGTAACCCCCGGGATCAGCCGAAAACCGATTTGGCCTTGTTGAGCGCCTTGACCATCGTATCGACATCGGCGCGGGTGTTGTAAAGCCCGAAGGAGGCGCGCAGCGTCGCCTCGACCCCGAAACGGGCCATCAGGGGCTCGGCGCAGTGATGGCCGACCCGCACCGCGACGCCGGCGCGGTCCAGGATCGTCGCCACGTCATAGGAATGAATGCCGTCGATTACGAAGGAGACGATGGCCGCCTTGCCCGGCGCCTGGCCGAGGACCCGAAGGCCCTCGATCTCGGCCAGCCGCTCGTTCGCGTAGCCGAGCAGCTCGGCCTCGTGCCGGGCGATGTTCTCCATCCCCAGCCCCGAGACGTAGTCCATCGCCGCGCCCAGCCCGATGGCCTGGGCGATGGGCGGGGTGCCGGCCTCGAAGCGATGCGGGGCGGCCTTGAAGGTCGACTTCTCGAAGCTGACGGTCTCGATCATCTCGCCGCCGCCCTGATAGGGCGGCATCTTGTCGAGCCGCTCCGCCTTGCCGTAGAGCACGCCGATCCCGCTGGGGCCGTAGAGCTTGTGACCGGTGAAGGCGTAGAAGTCGACGTCCAGGTCGCGCACGTCGACCTTGCCGTGGACCACCGCCTGGGCGCCGTCCAGCAGGACCGGGATCCCGCGGTCATGGGCCAGGCGGATGATCTCCTTGGCCGGCGTGAAGGTGCCCAGGACGTTGGAGCAGTGGGTCAGCGCGACCAGCCGGGTGCGCGGCCCGAGCAGCCCTTCGAAGTCCTCGAGCAGGAAGTCGCCCCGGTCGGTGATCGGCGCGACCTTGAGGACGAGGCCCAGGCGGTCGCGGAGCAGCTGCCAGGGCACGATGTTGGCGTGGTGCTCCATGGCCGAGATGACGATCTCGTCGCCTTCCTTCAGGAAGGCCCCGGCATGGCTGTGGGCCACCAGGTTGATCGCCTCGGTGGCGTTGCGGGTGAAGACGATCTCCTCGTCGCTGCCGGCGTTGATGAAGGCGGCCACGGTGCTGCGCGCCTGCTCGAAGGCGTCGGTCGCCACGCCGCTGAGGAAGTGTGCGCCGCGGTGGACGTTGGAGTACTCCTCCTCGTAGACCTTGCGCAGGCGGTCGATCACCGCGCGCGGCTTCTGGGCGCTGGCGCCGCTGTCCAGGTAGACCAGGGGCTTGCCGTAGATCTGCCGCCCCAGGATCGGGAAGTCCTCGCGGACCCGCTCGACGTCGAAGTCGGCGCCGGAGTCGTGGCCGGAGTTGTGGCCGGGTCCGATCTCGGCCGCTATGCCGCTCATGCTGCCTCTCCGTGGGTCTCGTCGTGGGTCTGCGCCAGCCAGTTGGCGACGCTGCTGAGCAGGGCCGGGCAGAGGCCTTCGGCCGCGATCTTCTCCACGGCCTCGCCCAGGAAGGACTCGATCAGGATGTGCCGGGCCCGGGCCTCGGGGATGCCGCGCGAGCGCAGGTAGAACAGCGCCGCGTCGTCGAGCTCGCCGGCGGTGGCGCCGTGGCTGCACTTGACGTCGTCGGCGTAGATCTCCAGCTCGGGCTTGGCGTCGATCTCCGCCCGGTCGGACAGGATCAGGGTCTGGCAGAGCTGGTGGCCGTCCGTCTTCTGGGCACCGGGCTCGACCACGATCCGGCCCTGGAACACGGCGCGGGCCGAGTCGTCGAGCACGCCACGGAACATCTCCCGGCAGGTGGTGTGCGGCACCTTGTGCTCGACCACGGTGGTCGTGTCGCAGTGCTGCTCGCCGCGCATCAGGTAGGCGCCGTTGAGGTGGCACTCGGCGCCTTCGCCGGCCAGCTCGACCTTGATCTCGTTGCGCGACAGCCGCGCCCCGGTCGACAGCACGAAGGAATCGTAGCTGGCGTCCCGCTCGAGCCGGAGCTGGGCCGAGGACAGGTGGAAGGCGGAGCGCCCTTCTTCCTGCTTGCGGTAGTGCCGCAGCCGGGCGCCGGGGCCGATCCAGGCTTCCGTGGCCAGGTTGGACAGCGTCGCCTGCTCGCCCTGGCCGGCATGATGCTCCAGCACCGTGGCCTGGCTGTCGCGCCCCAGGACCATGAGGTTGCGGGGATGGAAGGCCAGGGCCCGCTCGCCGGCCGCGGCGATGAAGACGACGTCGATCGGGTCCTCCAGGACCACGCCGTCGTCGAGCAGCAGCACGAAGCCGTCTTCCATCAAGGCGGTGTTGAGCGCCATCATCGGCAGCGCGTCGAGGCTGCCGAGCCTGCCGAGGTGTGGCTCCAGCCGCTGCGGGGCGTCGCGGAGCAGTTCGGCCAGGCTGCCGATGGTCACGCCCGCGGGCAGCGAGCCCAGGTGCGAGAGCTCGGCGCGGAGGCGGCCGTTGACGTAGACGAGGCGATGGGTGGTCTCGGCCGCCGGCTGTAGCGAGGGAATGCGGTCGATCCGCGGCGCGTCGCCGCCGGCCGGCGGGCTCGCGAAGTCGTGCTTCTGCAGCGGGCGCAGGTTGGTGTACTTCCAGGCCTCGACCCGCGGCGTCGGCAGGCCGTCCTCGGCCAGCCGTTGCATCCCGCGGTCGCGGAGGCCGCCCAGCCAGTCGGCGGCCGGGCTTTGCGCCTTCAGGGCCTCGTAGTGCGCCAGGTAGGGCTGCAGCGCGGTCGTGTCGGTCATCGTGCTTGCCATCCGTCTCTCGTCCGCCGCCCTCAGGCCGCCGCCGTGAACTCGGCGTAGCCCTTCTCCTCCAGCTCCAGTGCCAGCTCCTTGCCGCCCGACTTGGCGATGCGGCCCTGGGCCAGGACGTGGACCCGGTCCGGCACGATGTACTCGAGCAGGCGCTGGTAGTGGGTGATCACCAGCATCGAGCGCTCCGGCCCGCGCAGGGCGTTGACCCCGTCGGCCACGGTCTTGAGGGCGTCGATGTCGAGCCCGCTGTCGGTCTCGTCGAGCACCGCCAGCTTCGGCTCCAGGACCGCCATCTGCAGGACCTCGTTGCGCTTCTTCTCGCCGCCGGAGAAGCCGGCGTTGACCGCCCGCTTCAGCATCTCGTCGCTGATCCCCAGGGCCTTGGTCTTCTCGCGCACGAACTTCAGGAAGCCGAGGGCGTCGAGCTCCTTCTCGCCGCGCGCCTTGCGCACCGCGTTGGCCGCCTCCTTGAGGAAGGTCGTGTTGGGCACGCCGGGGATCTCCACCGGGTACTGGAAGGCGAGGAAGACGCCGGCGACGGCGCGATCCTCGGGTTCCATCTCCAGCAGGTCCTGGCCCTCGAAGAGGATCTCGCCCTGGGTGACCTCGTAGCCCTCGCGGCCGGTCAGGATGTAGGCGAGGGTGCTCTTGCCGGAGCCGTTGGGGCCCATGATGGCGTGCACCTCGCCGGGCGCGATCGAGAGGTCGATGCCCTTGAGGATCGGCTTGCCGTCGACCGTGGCGTGAAGGTTCTTGATGTCGAGCATGGTCTTGGTCGTCTCCTGCGCTTTTCGTTCCTGCGCCGTCGTTTCTGTGTTTTGGTCTCTGGGCTTTGGCCTCTGGGCCTCGGCGTCAGCCGACGCTGCCTTCCAGGCTGATGCCGACCAGCTTCTGGGCCTCGACCGCGAACTCCATGGGCAGCTGCTGCAGGACCTCGCGGCAGAAGCCGTTGACCACCAGGGCCACCGCGTCCTCCTCGGGGATCCCGCGCTGGCGGCAGTAGAAGAGCTGGTCCTCGCTGATCTTGGAGGTCGTCGCTTCGTGCTCGACCTTGGCGCGGCGGTTCTTGCTCTCGATGTAGGGCACGGTGTGGGCGCCGCAGCGGTCGCCGACCAGCAGCGAATCGCACTGGGTGTAGTTGCGCGCGCCCTCGGCCTTGGCCGAGATCTTGACCAGGCCGCGGTAGGTGCTCTGCGAGCGGCCGGCGGAGATGCCCTTGGCGATGATCCGCGAGGAGGTGTTCTTGCCCAGGTGGATCATCTTGGTGCCGGTGTCGGCCTGCTGCAGGTTGTTGGTGATCGCCACCGAGTAGAACTCGCCGACCGAGTTGTCGCCCTGCAGGATGCAGCTCGGGTACTTCCAGGTGATGGCCGAGCCGGTCTCGACCTGGGTCCAGGAGATCTTCGAGTTGCGGCCCCGGCAGGCGCCGCGCTTGGTGACGAAGTTGTAGATCCCGCCCTTGCCGTTCTCGTCGCCGGGATACCAGTTCTGCACGGTCGAGTACTTGATCTCGGCGTCGTCCAGGGCGATCAGCTCGACCACCGCGGCGTGGAGCTGGTTCTCGTCGCGCATCGGCGCGGTGCAGCCCTCGAGGTAGCTCACGTAGGAGCCCTCGTCGGCGATGATCAGGGTGCGCTCGAACTGGCCGGTGTTCTCGGCGTTGATCCGGAAATAGGTCGAAAGCTCCATCGGGCAGCGCACGCCCTTGGGGATGTAGACGAAGGAGCCGTCGGTGAAGACCGCCGAGTTCAGGCAGGCGTGCTTGTTGTCGCCGTAGGGCACGACGCTGCCGAGGTACTTCCGGACCAGCTCCGGATGGGTCTGGATCGCCTCGGAGATCGAGCAGAAGATCACCCCGACCTCTTCCAGCTTGGCCTTGAAGGTGGTGGCGACCGAGACGCTGTCGAAGACCGCATCGACGGCGACGCCGGCCAGGCGCTCCTGCTCGCGCAGGGGGATGCCCAGCTTCTCGTAGGTGCGCAGAAGCTCCGGGTCGACCTCGTCCAGGCTCTTCGGCTTCTCGGTGTTCTTCGGCGCCGCGAAGTAGTAGGCGTCCTGGTAGTCGATCGGCGGGAAGTCGACCTTGGCCCACTGCGGCTCGGGCAGCGTCAGCCAGTGCCGATAGGCCTTGAGCCGCCAGGCCAGGAGCCACTCCGGCTCCTCCTTCTTGGCGGAGATGAAGCGGACGGTGTCTTCGCCCAGGCCCTTGGGCGCTCGGTCCTGCTCGATCTCGGTGACGAAGCCGTACTTGTACTTCTCACCCGCAATCTCCTGGACCTGGGTCACTGTCTCGACGCTGGCGACCATCTCGTAGTTCTCCGTAACCTTGCTGTCTGTGTCCGTGTTCGCTTGCGGCCGTGTTCGCTTACGGCCCTTCGGCCTCGTGGTTCATGCCCCCAGGCGGCGGTCGTCCGCGTCGCGCTCCGCGAAACCCAGGGCGGGGGCTGCCATGTCGGCCAGGGTCACGCTGTCCAGGGCGCCGCGGATCGCCCGGTTCACCTTGTCCCAGCCGCCGCGCATCGGGCAGAGGTCCTGGACGTCGCAGTGGTTCGTGCTGCCGTCGACACAGGCGGTCAGGGCGATCGGCCCCTCTATGGCCTGGATGATGTCGGCCACGGCGATCTCGCCGGCCGGTCGGCTGAGCCCATAGCCGCCGGTGGCGCCGCGCTGCGAGACGATCAGGCCGTCCCGCGCCAGGGCGTTCAGCACCTTGGCGACGGTCGGCAGGGGGACGCCCGTGTCACGGGCGATCTCGCCGGCCGTCAGCGTGGCCTTGTCGCGCAGGGCCATCTGCGCCATAACCACGACCGCATAATCGGTCAGACGGTTGAGCCGGAACATCCGGAAGCTCCAATTCCTACCAAATTGGTACGGTATGGAATATCGGCCGAAGACTCCCGCAGATCAAGCCCTTTCGCGAAAGCCGTGAGAACTGCCCGCGCCCCTTGCACGAGGGCTCTTCCCATACCCGAAGCCGGCGCTTGGCTATCAAGGCCTCGTGATGTCATGTGATACGGCTCGGCCCCGCGCCGATCCTAAGTTAGAGGCTGACCCGGCGTTCGTAGACCACGATGCCTGCGGACCCTCAGATAGTCGGATAGGCGGGCTGACCCATGCGGGACGGACGACCTTCGCGAGGACAGAGGTTCCCGGTTCATCGTGGCCTTCTGGCCGCTCTCCTCCTGCTCGGCAGCAGCGTAGCGGCGCAGGACCGGCCGACGGCCGTGGAGGGCGTGCAGCCGACCCGTCACTTCCGGGTCGAGCGGCCGGCCGATCTGACCGGGCAGGACGCCCTGACCATCTATGCCCGGATCCTGGACAACATGACGGCGGCCTATGGGCTCTCCGGCGACCTGGCGTCCAGGACCTATCGGGGCTGGCGCCGCTACAACCGCGTGCCCTACCGCTCCGCCACCCATGGCGAGCGCTACGTCAACAACTACGCCAACGCCCTGGCCAAGGCCTACGGCGACTTCGAGGCGGCCGGCCGGATGCCGCAGGGCGCGTTGCTGGCCAAGGACAGCTTCGCGGTCACCGCCCGCGGCGACGTCTTCAGCGGTCCCCTGTTCCTGATGGAGAAGATGGCCCCGGGCTTCAGCCCGCCGAACAACGACTGGCGCTACAGCATGATCATGCCGGACGGCTCGCTCTTCGGCGAGACCGGCGGCTCCGGCTCGGCGCGGGTCGAGTTCTGCCATGCCTGCCATGCCGAGGTCGGAGACGACGACAACCTGTTCTTCGTGCCGGAAGGCAACCGGGTCCGCTTCCTGAACCAGAGCGCCGCCGAGTAGCCCGGCGCCGAAGCGGGTTCACGGGAAGTTGCGCCGCCTTGATCCCGGTTTTCCCGGCGACCTTGCTAGTCTGCAGGGGTAGAGGTTTCGGAGGCCTCCGGCAGGAAAGGGCCTTCCAGGCTGCTTCGAGACTCCTGAATCTTTCCGCCGGACCAGGTTCGGGTCCCAGAAACCCTCCCGCCTCTTGGAGGGGATGCCTGAAAGGGCAGCCGCCCGGATGTCCGGAAGGTACCGAGCCGGCCGTCCGGGCGGTCTTTTGCCGGCTGTTTGAAAGGCTGCCCATCACAACCCCGTGAATAGGCTTTATTTGAGATTCCGCGGGCTTCTGCGCGAACCTCTAGGCGAGCTTTGGCCAGTTAGGCCCCGTGTCGGTTCATTCCAAAGATGGAGAGATCCCAAAAATGAACAAGATTCTCGGCGTGGTCGCGGCCTCCGCCTCCGCTCTCTTCCTCTTCGCCTCAACGGCCGCCCAGGCGGCGTCCTGCGATCCCGGCAAGCCCGGCGGAGACCTGAGCTTCGAGGAAGCGCAGAAGGTCTACGACTGCCTGAAGGCGGATCTCTATGCCGGCTACCAGAAGGGCAAGAAGCGCTGGATCCCGGTCGAGCACGTCAAGAACTACCGCGACTGGACCCCGGTCAGCACGGTGCCGGCCGCTCCGGGCTTTCACGGCGGCCGCTTCCTCTTCACCTACGTCAACGAGGTCGGCGCGGCGGAGTACCTGAAGTACGCCGAGGAGAACGTCAAGATGCCCGCCGGCACCCTGATCGCGAAGGAGTCCTTCGCCGTCACCGACAAGGGCAAGGTCAAGCGCGGGCCGCTGTTCTTCATGCAGAAGACGGCCGCGGGCAAGTCGCCCGAGACCAACGACTGGTACTACTACGCGGTGGCGCCCAACGGTTCGCCCATGGGCGTGCCCGTGGTCAAGGCCTGCCACCAGTGCCACAACGAGAACTTCGGCGACCGGGACGGCCTGGGCTATCCCGTGGAAGAGGCGCGCATCGCCAAGTAGCGCGCAATCCGATCCGGCAAGGCGCCGCCCGGTTCACATCCGGGCGGCGCTTGCGATTCTCGGATCGGCTCCTCGCTTTCCGTCCCCGTCTCCCCGCAAGCGGCTCGCCAGCGGCCGGCGCTTCTTCTAGAGTGGCGCCGCGACACGCATGGCGAGGGAGAAAGAGGGGCATGGGGACCCAGAACGCGGCCACGGTGGTCGATCACCCGCTGGTTCAGCACAAGCTGACCCTGATGCGGCGGAAGGACACCAGCACGGCGGAGTTTCGCGAGCTCCTGAAGGAGATCTCCCTGCTGCTGGCCTACGAGGTGACGCGCGACCTGAAGCTCACCGAGGTCGAGATCGAGACCCCCTTGGCGGTCATGCAGGCGCCGCGCCTGGAAGGCAAGAAGCTGGTGCTGATCTCGATCCTGCGGGCCGGCAACGGCCTGCTTGAGGGCATGCTCGACCTGATCCCCTCGGCCCGGGTCGGCCACATCGGCCTCTACCGCAATCCCGAGACCCTGGAGCCGGTGGAGTACTATTTCAAGGTCCCGGAGGGCCTGGGCAACCGCCAGGTGATCGTGGTCGATCCCATGCTGGCGACCGGCAACTCGGCGGCGGCGGCGCTGTCGCGGATCAAGCAGGCCGGGGCGACCAACGTCAAGTACGTCTGCCTGCTGGCCGCGCCCGAGGGCATCGAGGCCCTGGCCGGGGCCCATCCGGACGTGCCGATCTTCACCGCAGCGGTCGATCAGCGGCTCAACGACCACGGCTACATCGTGCCGGGCCTCGGCGACGCCGGCGACCGGCTCTATGGCACGAAATAGCCACTGGCCCGGGAGAAAGAGGGGCGCCAGACTGCCCCTTGCAATCGGCGCCGCCGTGCCCTATATGTACATATACATGAACATGTGAGGGCGAGATGAAGACGGAACGTCTGATCGTACTGGTGTCTCCCGAGGAGAAGGCCCGGGTCGAACGGCTCGCCAAGCGGCAGCGCAAGAGCGTGGCCGAGCTGGTGCGCAACGCGCTCTCCGACTTCGAGGCGGCCCAGCTGCCCGAAGGGATGCCCACGGGGTCGCCCGGGGCCCTGCCGAACGGCGCGGCCCCGGCCGAAGGCGAAGAGATCTCGGCCGAGCAGAAGGCCGCCCTGGAGCGGCTGGCCGAGGCCGCGCTGTCCTCGATGCGCCGGGCCAACGCCGCCCTCGACAAGGCCTTCGACGATGTCGAGGCGACCAAGGCCCAGCTCGCCGAGGAGCGGGCGAAGAAGCGGGCCGCCACTGCATGAGCGGCTGGTTCGACCGGGTCCTCGACGCGGTCCAGACCGCGGCGGTGATCGGCGAGCGGGTCGAGCGTCTGGGCGATTCGGTGAGCGACCTGGCCGCCGAGATGCGCGCCCTGGACCGCCGCGTCGCCCGCCTGGAAGGGGCGCTGGGATCCGGCGGCAACAACGGCCGGACGAACCGCAAGCCCAAGCTCCTGCCGCCGCCGGAGGACTGAGGCTGAGGCGCTAAGCCTGTCCGACGAGCGATCAAGTAAACCCGGTCGAAGCTGTTGCCCCTCACCCTCCCACCGCCTGACGGCGGCGGGCCCCTCCCTCTCCCCGAGGGAGAGGGATGCGGAGGCTTGGCGAGGCGCATGCCGAGCCTTAGCCGGAGCTGGGTGAGGGGTCTCACTCCTCGGCGGCCGAAAAGACTGCAAGGGGAGGACATGGCGGAACGGCCGAGCGAACTGCTGCGCGACTGGCTGCAGCGACAACTGCCCGACGCGGGCTTCGACTGGCTCGCCGGGCAGCTCGAAGCCCTTCAGCAGGATCCCAGCGAGCGCAAGCTGCACATCGCCCTGGGCATGATCCCGCGGCGGCTGGGCAAGGACGACCTGGCGCTGTCCGAGGCCGACCTCGCGGCCGCCGAGGCGGCGCGGCCCGGCTGGGACCCGCGCGGCTGGAGCGTCGACGAGGCGGCGCGAATCCTGGCGCTGCTGGCGGCCGCCGGCGCCAATACCGGCTTCGCCGAGCGCTTCACCGAGCTCTGCAGCAGCGCCGAGGTCGGCGAGGCCATCGCGCTCTACCGTGGCCTGCCGCTCTATCCCGATCCGGCGGCGCTGGAGGAGCAAGCGGCCGAGGGGCTGCGGACCAACATGCGCGCGGTCTTCGAGGCGGTCGCCCACCGCAACCCCTTCCCGCGCGAGCGCTTCGACGAGGACCGCTGGAACCAGATGGTGCTCAAGGCCCTGTTCATCGGCAGCGCGCTGCACCCGATCCAAGGCCTGGACGAACGCGCCAACCCGGCCCTGGCGGCGATCCTGATCGACTACGCCCACGAGCGCTGGGCGGCCGGCCGGCCGGTCTCGCCGGAGCTCTGGCGCTGCGTCGGGCCCTTCGCCGTGGCCTCGCTGCTGCCCGACCTGGAGCGGGCGCTGGGCGGCGAGGACGAGACGGAGCGCCGGGCCGCCGCCCTGGCGTTGGCCGCGAGCCCGGCGGCCGAGGCCCGGGCGCTGCTGGCCGGCGCCGGCGAGGTCGCGGCGGAGATCGAAAGCGGCGCGCTGACCTGGGAGCGTCTCGCGACGCAAGCATGACGGACAAAGCTGGAGGACGTGGGACCATGATGTTCATCGATCCGCACACCCACATGATCTCGCGGACCACGGACGACTACGAGGCCATGGCCGCGGCCGGCGTGGTCGCCGTGATCGAGCCGGCCTTCTGGATCGGCCAGCCGCGGACCAACGTCGGCAGCTACATCGACTACCTGTCGCACATCGTCGGCTTCGAGCGCTTCCGCGCCGGGCAGTTCGGCATCCGCCACTACTGCACCATCGGCCTGAACTCCAAGGAGGCCAACAACGAGGCCCTGGCCGAGGAGGTCATGGAGATCCTGCCGCGCTTCGCCCTGAAGGAGGGTGTCGTGGCGATCGGCGAGATCGGCTACGACGAGCAGAGCGAGCTGGAGGACAAGTACTTCCGCCTGCAGCTCGAGCTGGCCAAGGAGCTCGACCTGCCGGTGATGATCCACACCCCGCACCGGGACAAGAAGCGCGGCACCTCGCGCTCAATGGACGTCTGCGAGGAGCACGGCCTGCCGCCCTCCAAGGTGGTCATCGACCACAACAACGAGGAGACCGTGCAGGAGACCCTGGACCGCGGCTTCTGGGCCGCCTTCTCGATCTATCCCAGCACCAAGATGGGCAACGCGCGCATGGTCGAGATCCTGCGCCAGTACGGCGCCGAGCGGGTCATCGTCGATTCCGCCTGCGACTGGGGCATCTCCGAGCCCCTGGGCGTCGCCAAGACCGCCAAGCTGGCGCTGGAGCGCGGCATCCCGGAGGAGCAGGTGCGCCTGGCCTGCTACCAGAACGCGCTCGACGCCTACGGCCAGAGCGGCCAGATCAAGGAGGACGACTGGCTGAACCCGCCGGCGATCGACCAGCGCACCCTCTACGAGGGCAACTCGATCCTGCGCGGCGGGCGCGAGCCGAGGATCGAGGAGGCCAAGCTGAAGCCCTCGCTGGACGAGCTGATCATCGAGTAGGTGGCCGCCGAGATGGACGCCGGCGATCTGAGGATCTTCGAAGCGGTCGCGCGCCTCGGCTCCATGAGCAAGGCGGCGCTGGAGCTCAACACGGTCCAGTCGAACGTGACCGTCCGCATTCGGACGCTCGAAGAAGAGCTGGGCATGGCGCTGTTCATCCGGACCAACCGGGGCGTGACCCTGACCGTCGCCGGACAGCGGCTGCTGCCCTACGCCAGCCGGGTCAGCCGCGTCCTCGAAGATGCAAGGCGCGCGGTCGCCGATCTGGGGCCTCCGTCCGGCCCGCTCGCGATCGGATCGCTGGAGACGACCGCGGCCCTGCGCCTGTCCTCGCTGCTCGCCGACTTCGCAAGGGCCCATCCCGCGGTCGACCTGTCCCTGCGCACGGGCACCTCCTGCGAACTCGTCGAGCAGGTGCTCGACCGCGGCGTCGAAGGCGCCTTCGTCTGCGGACCGGTCGAGCACGCGGACCTTCTGGTCGAGCCCTTCTTCCAGGAAGAACTCGTCTTCCTGACGGCGCCTTCCGTCTCCAGCCTGCCGGCGATGCTCGCGCAGCGCGACCTCAGGATCGTCGTGCTCAGGGCCGGCTGCTCCTATCGCTTCCACCTCGAGGCCTGGCTGGCGCGCCGTGGCATCGTCGGGGTGCGGGTGCTGGAGTTCGGCACGCTGGAGGCCATCTTCGGCTGCGTGGGCGCGGGACTCGGCGTCACGCTGCTGCCGAGGGCCCTGGTCGGCTCCTTGAGGCAGCAGGACCGCGTGGCGATCCATCCCTTGCCGCCGGGCGAAGGATCGGTCGAGACCGTCTTCGTTCGGCATCGCGAGGCCTATGCCTCGCGCGCGCTTCGGGCCTTCCTGGATCTCGCCCGGCCGAAACCGGCCCGGTTGTCGGCGGCAGAATAGCTGCGCCCGCCATCGCCGCGGGCGATCGCGGCTATCGGATCAAAGCGTTTCCCGGAGAGTCCGTTGCTGTCCTAGTGTGGGGGAATCCGAAGGGTAGCGGCGGCGCCCCTGCCCAGCGAGGGCGGGATGGCGGCGGCGCGCCAAGCCCAGCCCAGGAGAGCGACGACATGCCCGCAGACCGTCCCGGCCTTGCCCCCGCGAAGTCCTTCTGCGAAGCCAACGGCCTTCCGGTCCCGATCCTGCTCGCGCCGATGGCCGGTGCCTGTCCGCCGTCGCTCTCCATCGCCGTGGCCAACGCGGGCGGCCTGGGGGCCTGCGGCGCCCTCCTGATGCAGCCGGAGGCCGTCATGGCCTGGGCCAGGGAGATGCGCGCCGGCAGCGACGGCGGGTTCCAGATCAACCTGTGGATTCCCGATCCGCCGCCCAGGCGCGACGGGCCCGCGGAAGACGCGCTGCGGAGGTTTCTCGGGCAGTGGGGCCCGGAGGTCGCGCGCGCGGCCGGTGACGCCGCGCCGCCGGACTTCGCGGCGCAGTGCGAGGCCATGCTCGAGGTCGCCCCGACGGTCATCTCCTCGATCATGGGGCTTTATCCTTCCGCCTATGTCGAGCGGATGAAGGCGAAGGGCATCAAGTGGTTCGCGACCGCGACCACGGTCGCCGAGGC
>JAAUYG010051551.1_pt1 | contig 17905 bp, 8 predicted proteins | sample 7278091 | NCBI WGS metagenome assembly JAAUYG01 (sample SAMN14350201, study PRJNA611818) | marine sediment metagenome | isolation source: surface marine sediment (0.6m) | place: French Polynesia: Moorea | collected 2018-08
CCCCCCTAACTTTGCGCCACCCACAACCCCCGGGTCCCCATCTAACCCCGCACCCCCCCCACCACCGAACCGGGGGGGGGGGGAGGAGAGAGAGAGATGATGTTGCTCCCATGTCACTGACCTTGATGACACAGGTTACAATTTTGGTGACATGGTTACATGCCCGGAGCAACAAGAGGAAATACCAGTACAACAAGGCTGCCTTGGTGATGATAAACTGAGTTGTTTTTGTACAGAGCTGCATGCCGTGGACACAGCATGGCAAACTGACAGGCAGCGTGTGATCAGACTACCAGAAAGTCTGAAACAGGGAAAGTTTTGATAAATTCTGTCTGCAGAATTAAGTGAAAAATCAAAGTTTGTATCAGTTGTTATATAGCACTGTATATAATATACTGTGTGTGTATAATGTATAATGTATGTCTAGTGGATTCGCACAAAAGATTTGTCACTGTGTTGGGTGCCAGTAGCGACTTCCAGTTTGCAGGACTATCTGTCATACTTGGATACCAGTTTATGATCCGATCACGTAGTGTCCGTCGAGAAAGCAACTAATGGTAAATGTATTGTATTGCTTGTATGCTACCATAGTTTGTTGAGTTCACAAGGTTTTATTAAATATGGCAAGATCTCATGATGATATTGTTGACAGTGTCGTATTAGGGGTTTGAGTATTTTAGATTGCAGAAAATGCATTGTACTTTTTAATCATTCTCGCAAACTTACTAAAGTCATCGAAAAATCACGTATCAAAATCAAGGTTTTACTTCCATGGTTTCTGGGTTTAGTGATGCGAAATAATAAGAAAATTTTTCCCTTTGCTGGGGCTGGCTTTGTGTAGATTCCCTGAGGTTTTGCTTAAAACACTTTGTCTTTGGAATCAGTGTCTAAGCTGTGTCAATCTTTAAGTTGCTTGCATACCAGTAACACGTATATCGGTACACTACAGTCATATTTCAAGTCACAAAATAAAGCAAATTTTTTAGCAAGTACTGGTAACTTTGCTGATTTTCACTCGAGTCCATGTAGTTTTTACAAAGATGATCAATAATCATGATAATTGTAAGGAGATAAAACAATACTGCGCTAGCCAGCCTAGTAGCAGTGGCTTCTGCAGGTTCCCCAATGCGCCTACAGGTATTAGCTTTCTGTATCTTCTGTGCCTTATCTCTGGATTTGAAACAAGTTAATCAGTATTATGTGCCGCTGTCCTGTGACTCGTGTGGGACCCACTCTGCAGTAACTGTCACCAATAGGGCCATTTCTGGTGACGCGACCCCCATTGTTCGACCATAACCCAGAAACCCAGGAAGGCGCCTCGATTTAAGGGTGAGGATTTTACATCATTCTTAGCCCCCAACCCAACAGTCAGTCGGTCCGTCGGCTTCTGCAGTACTGTACCATAGGCTTGGGGAGGGGGTGTTACAGAATACAAGTATTGATCCGTTTGCCATGACTATCGGTCTGATGGAACAGCTGAGTGGGTGTCTGCCATACCGTGTATGGCTCATACACGGCTCCATACAGGGCTCCATTCAGGGTTGCGAGTGGCCCAGCGGTGCCAACCAGCCGGTGCCATGGGTTTCCAACGGAAGTAACACCCCGTCATGTAACACAGTGCAGTGCAGACCCATGATAATACATGTAATAAGGAAGCATTGGCCTCAAGGTTACCTCAGCAGGAATAATAGGACTGCAGAACTTCTCCCTGTTTACCTAATGTTTACATCTCCAGTGGCTGGACTCTAGGGAATACGGTTGCTATGCAGGGCCAGGATTCAACAGGAAATCCAGGCGTGTATATAGGACAATGAGACTGTGAGTGTTTGGGGTAAGATCGCCATGGGCGCGTGTCCTGATCCATCTGTGGGACATATAAACCATATATTTGCTGCATGTGCAGTGGTCCCTGCACTTTAAGACCATGTTCATCACAAAAATATGGTTTTAAAAAAAATGATCGTGGTCTTGAAATGGGATGATAGTATTGAAAATATAAGATTGGTGTCACTGATGGAGGGTTTTCTTAAATTGAGGGGCATTAAATTACATGGGCCACTGTACTAAAGTAATCAGACATGACAATTTACTAAACACTAACTGGCACCAGTTGAATTCTGTGTATATACTGGTAGATATATTTCAAACATTGAAAAGACACTATTAATTACTAATCTGATATAAATTTATGTTTCTGATCATATGTCATATAAAATACTCTAATAATCATCTATGTGTTGCTAAAGTAGTACTGGTAAATATATTAGGATCATAGCTGGGAATATCATCATCTGGTCGAATACAGTGAAGCCTGCCTTGAAAGACCCAACAATAGGCGACCTGTTATCACGGACCACACTTTCCAAGCAGAAACGCAGCAATATGTTTCAGTGTTGGAATACATGTATGTCACGACTCACTAGAAATTAAACTTTGACCATAAACCCCTATGTCAGTGGCAGCAGGATCAGGTGATGAAATGATGAATGAACTTATGTTCCACTGTACTAAATCAGAACAGTTCAATCAAGGACCTTAGCTTAGCACTGATGGAATGCGACATTTGCGCGGCCAACATTTGACCAACATGTGCCAACAGGCTGTTGATTGCCATATGTATCCATGATACTGTGTATACATAACGTTGTACTGCACACAATACAGCAGGTAGTGCAGTACTAAACCAGGACCAGGTAAATCCCCTACTAATTTGTAAAGGTTCCACTGTAGTTTGTACTTTGTAGTAATTACATGTACTGCCGACTGCTACAGGTTATGGTTTACAGTAACCTAGCTCTGACCAGGCAACATGTGGCAGCCATATGAACAGGTGTACATGCATTGGGTGTTAGTCATTTCTTTGAGTACCACAGGTGACATATAATACCTATCTACTACCAGCATTCCATTACATTGTAGTCATTTATGCAACAGGGAGATTAGGCGACTGATAATCTTCACTCTCTTGTGTTAATCCTATATGCAGGCTTGGAAATAATTCTTATCAGTGACACCTACTGCTATTTTCTCATGTTTCTGGCCACCTGGGATTAACTGTAGGTTTCTAAGAATCTTCTATTGATCTCATGTTTAGGTGGGTTATCTATGCACTGGTACCATGGGTACCAAGACCCTACACAATATTAGACCATAAAGGACTTTGTGGTACATTCCATAGCACGGGATAAATTCCAGTGTGCATGACTGATTAAAATCAACAGCTGCCAGTGCCTATGAACGAATATTGATGCTTCTCGGCTTAATATTCTTTTATTGGTATGTTGATGCTTTGTATTAAAGTTAAGCTTAAAAATGAGAATTAAAATATTATGAGTTGAATGTTATACATGTTATAATAAGTAAAATGAATAAAAAAAAAAATGGTAGTTTGGGAGATTTTGAAGATGTTAATACGCGTATTTACATGATGTAAATTATAGCTTTATCGGATGATCTGTACAAATGTAATCCAATTTCTTCTGTGATACAAATAGACCAAATATAAGACCTCGATTAACATGATTAAAATAAGACTGAATTTCTTCTTTAATACTGGTAGATGGCTACCGGTGATATATGTGATGTCTCTCGCACGGATTTACTGACAGACTGTATGGACTAAAGAAAGATAGAGAATCCTGTAAACAGAATACACCCAGAATCAATTGCTGTGCCTCGTGGGGTTGATATCATATTTCCCCAGATTATGTATTCATAGAGTGGTAATGGCTATAGACGCTATGTCTGTGCTGTGATATAGGACATCACTGACACACTGACAACAGACAGCCTGCCGCCGGCTGATCAGGCAATACCGATCAATAATCTATGTAGGGTTTGGCCAGGATGGGTTATTTGTTGCAGTATATAGTAGTCCCCTTTTAATTGGGGCACCCCTTCTGCCAAAGTATTCTGTCCTTATTCATGTTATTAGAGAGGTGTCCTTTGATCAAAGGAAGCATGGCATTCATTCATGGCACTTATTGCCAAAAATTTGTGCTCTTTCTAGAGGGGCGTCTTCTGTAGAAGGTGTCCTTTAGGAGAGGGATCACTGTACGCTGTAACAGTGACTGGCACTGCTCTTACCAGAAATTAGGCTCGAGACATCTAGAATTAACATGATTAAGTCCACCTGTAACTGTCTAGCTGTGGCTGAGACGAAAGTTGTATTAATTCTGGGTTATGTGAGTTAACTCTGTCATATGTGGTCTTGATTCTGGAACAAACTTAACACTATGTTCATGATGTTAAAGAGTAGCAAAATTAACTTCTGGGATGATTTTATGGCAGGTTTCTCACTGCACTAGTGTTCCAATCAAGATTCTTGTATCAGCATATATGCATAATATAAGCATATAAAACTCATGTTAAAACTCATGTTAACAGGTGGTTAAATTATTTTGGTCTTCAGTATGTAAGAATACATCATCATCATGTGTGCTGTGATTAGGCTAATCATAGCACACATGATTTAGGGTAGGCTCAGTCAGGCTTTGGAGATGTGGCCCAATGTCCAACCAGGTGCATAGTATGCATACTGGTGATTGAATATTTTAATATTTTATAATTATTATCATGTTTATACAACAGCGCGATAAATCAACTTTTTTTTAGCCAAGGCCTGTTTCAAGAAAACTCTGAAGTCATAAAAAATGACTTCAGCTTACCAATCACCTTAGTGATCATTGCCTTTTCCATGTTTAGCATCACTTTAGGACTTAGGATTTTATTCTGGCAACCAGCCCTGGCTGTCAGATTCCCCTACACATGTGTGCTTGCTGTACTCTGGGGATATGTGATACATATGATATATTAAATGGCCATGGCAGTATCTAGAGTATTAGTACACTAATCCAGTATGTTTGTGTTTTGTGTCTTTGCAGTGTTCAGTGACCCCGGGGCCCTGGATATGCTGGAAAAATGGCAGACCAGTGGCAACTCTGGCGAAAGTGTAAGTATCCACACACTGGGGCAGTACGGAAAATACAGGGTGTGCCTCCCAGCGGCCATGTCTGTGGCCCTACATGACAGGTTGTCTTAAAAATAAAGGTTCAGTTATGCATATAATCGACTTAAGTTGTCTTAGAACCAAGGTGGTCCTAAAGGTTTGCAAGGAGTCTTTGACAGTTTCATCTCATTGCGCAAGCGTTATGCATATGCTGTTTGATCCAGGTTAGGCAGAAGCTACATTACAGTTCATACTGTACATACCTGTGTCTAGATATATATATGAGAAAGGGGACCATCAGCATGATCGGCTCAGACTACTACTCTTCAGAACGTCCAAAGAGTTTGAAGAGGATAGGGCAAACAATTAGACATGTTTAACATGTTTTAGGAATCCAAATACAAAATTTGAGGTTAGGGAATCATATTGAAGTCCACATTATGCATTAGGCCTTTTAATTAAATGAAGAAATATCTTTGAAGCGTACTAGACAGAACATGATATTACAATGGTTTACTTGCATCTTTCTTGCAACTAAAACTGTTTCCATTTATATTTCAGTTTAAGGATTCTGCCCTTGCACGTCAGTCACTGTATGTGAAATTTGACCCCCTGGTCGCCAAGGGATCAGCCTCTCCAGGTAACAATACACTGAACAGTGTACCAAAAAATAATACACTGAACAGTGTAATTGTTCACTGGCCAGTGTAATAGTACAGCACAGAATACAGATACATGGAACGATGCAACAGTACACTGAACAGTAATAATGCACTGCAGTAGTATGTGTCATGTATGATCCACTGGCTTTCAACCTAATCTTAAAGATAAATATAATTTTATAATTCTCCTGCATTGCCCTTAAAATTAAGAATAACAGCATTTTAAACCTAATAAAATTGGCGGAAAAATTGGGTCTGGCAGATATCTAAAAGAAGCAATAATCATGAAAACAGTGACCAATCATTTTAAGCTTTCATTTGCTCTGAAGTGATTGACTAAGGTGCGCATGAAATGAACAAGGGTTATCTGACTTTCGAATGAATCACATTTGGGCGAATGAAACTGAATATTCATTCACATTGCGGTTTTGTGCCTCAAAACACTGCCTATTAAAGCCCAATAGTGTGGCATGACCCAGACTACTGATGCCTGTACTATAGCATGGATGCTCGTTCAGGGATGATGTTATTCTGTTTAGTACAATGTATTTCACATTTAATGCGTCATTTTCAAATATCTTAGAAAAGCAGTTGAACAATCATTCTGTGCGATGAACAATAATGCATTGGAAGCAAATTAAGGTTTTCGTATTCTATCTTTGCAGGCAAGAGGCAGCAGGCTAGAGTTCCTCCCATTGAGTCTATAGCCGAGAGGTTTGTCACGTTGCGTATCGTATGAATACATGTATCGTTGAAACATCACTTTAGTTATGAATATAATATTGTAAACATATTACATGTAGTAGCTGGTTTAAGATGTTTTAGATGTCTTTGCTGATTTAAGATGATCATAAAGGCATTAAGGTTCAGCACTTCCTTCAATCATCCTCTCAGCAGTATTGTGCATACAGCCATGTACTATGTGTGTCATTCGGTTTAATCGTATGACAAGACACATGTTAAGACAGTATATGTTTTATCATTCCAATTAACATGATTAAAGGCAACAATTTTGCATCCCTGCATATCAAAGCAAATATTAAATGGTTGGATGTTTAATACCCCAGTATGTTCCTTTGTTGGTTAAATTATGGCCACATAAACAGACTAGACAGTTATCTCTTGTTAAATATTGGACAGAAGATTCTTACTTTACAAGATCTGTTTTTATTTGCAGTCTTAGCAGCTCTTTACTCATCTCAACATTTACTTACGTTTTAGCGACGACTTGTTGCTGATGGGGACACCGCCACCAGACAAGGCGGTGGTGAAACACCCTGCGGTGCGCATGTTGGCAGCGCAGGCGGCCAAAGAGGAAGCGGCACGAAAAGTGGCAAGCGAGAAACCTGAAGATGCAGATAAATTGTTTGCCTGTGCTCCCGAGATGCAAAACAGTAAGGTTAGTACATGCACAAAGTGAGTGATAATAGGGAAAAATCCTGAGTCAATATGGCCTGCCTTGCGAGAGCATTGTGCATCATATAGTGTTGATGATTTTGATTTGCAGCATGTTCATTTTGCTGATTTGCTGCCTTTTCTGTTCTTTTTCTTGCATTGGTTTCTTCTACTGTCATTGCATACATGGAGTTGTATCCGCGCTCAAACTCTGCATGACAAGGCGAATGGTTTTTGTCCTAGATATTATCTTGATTACAGTATTTGACTTCATAAGTCATCTTCCGGACATGTGTGTGTTGCTTAGTGTAACGGAATGAGTTTTCTATCTTTTTAGCTCATTGTCTTCACATGCATGTTGCACATTTTGGTTCCTTTTTATCCGCATATCATTTCGTTCTTGTGTTTACGACTGCATCACCAGGCATCAGTTGTGAGCTTTGGATCTTTCTGCCATTCCGTTTCGCTTGCGTCAGTTTCCGCAGACTTTACCTTTCACTCGGCATGCTACATTTGTACTAGTGTGTGTGTGTGGGAGCACAAGACTGCCACGAAGGACACAGACAGTATTCTAAGCAGCATCAGTACATGTTATCATTCCATAATAGATCATATCTCAGTAACCGTCTATGACCTTACACCATTGGGACACTTCTTGTTTTAATTTCAAATAACATTTATCATGTTTAAGTTCTGGAATGTTCACTTTACATCAAGCTTGACGTTGTGGAATGTCGGTGGTGGGATTCACTGTTACATATGTTAATCAAGTACTTTTTCAACATGGCTGATGCCTGCACAACTACTGAATGGGGCACTTTCAGAAATAAAAGAAAGCTGTCTATTGTCATGCCTACTGCGTGCCACAAAAGATGTTCCTATGACTGTTTAAGACAAGCTTTGAAATGTACTTCAGTACTATATATAAGGATGTAATTGCAGTGCAACTTGTATATGTTTAAGGATGTATAAACCTATTGCTGAGATTTACATGCTTTACGGATGGGTAGGATAGTAGATAAAGCAGTGCATGTATCAAATATACATGTAAACTGCATGATATGTGTAGTATTGAACTGTACCATAGCTTTTTCTTTGGGTGTAATCTGTACTTCGGAGTCTTCGTCAAGTCTTTCAGTCAAACGTAAATGTTTATATTTTGTATTTTGCCAGTTTTGGTTACTTATATTTGGTTCACGACTGTTGTATTGTGTCTGTGGTTTAGACATTTGTTATAGAGAAATTTTAAAGATAAAGAGTTTTTGCCATTGTGATGTCAGAGGTCCGTGAGAAGTTAAAGGCATCTTGGCCCTCTGTCTTGCATAGAGAGAAGAGTGATGTGGTAGACAAATAAGTATAGGTGGTGATTACCTCGTTTAATCACAAGTGCCGTAGAAAAAGGAAATGTTTTTTTTTTTTGTAATACCCTGTTTGAAGTACAAAATAAGTTTTAAATCAACATTAGCTTTTTCCGTTAAAAATATTAAAAAGTAAATCTAGTAATAACTTCTGTATTAGCCTAAGCAGCAAGAAGCGTTGACAGACTTGTTAGATAAAATGTATAAATGTCACTGCCAAATGCTGTGTACCCACCTATGAAGATTTTTCTCAAGAAAGTCACTGTTAACAAAATGGTATTTGGAGCAACTGCAGGTCGTTAGATACAGAATACATTTTACCATGCATATGTTTGTGTGAATAAGTGTTCAACTCTGATGTACTTGTATCTGTCAAGTTGCATATATTATGTGTGTAATTTTAACACTGTTCCTTTTATATTATTAACTATTATTCATCGCGGTAAGCATGTTCAGAGGCATGTAACTAAGACGAAACTTCAACTTGCTCTATGGCGTTGCCATTGGCAAATATTTGTGACATCTTTATCTTGGCTGTGTTTCTTGCCTGGCATGACTTACCTAACACTGAACGCTCTCTACTAAACCCTACCCTATCCCCATAACCCCCCCCCCCCTCCACCTCCCTTCTCAACCTTTAGGACTCCCTGGATGGAGATGACATGATCCAGAGTCGAGAACAGAAAGCATTACCCCCTGACATGACCAACTCATGGATGGAGTCAGTCAGTCGCTACTCCGAGTTGGAGGGAGACAACGCGTTACTGGCGTCCAGCGGTTCCGTTCAGTGTCTCAACTGGAACACGCGGGATACTGGCCGCGCTGAGAGCCCGCTACGCTTCGACCATGAAGAGATTCTCAAAATCAACGAGGCAGGCGTATGTGCTATGCAGCAGGGGGAAGATTTTCACTTCGATGTTGTGTTGGTGTATATAATTATTACACTTTCTTATAAAATATCTGTGGGAATTGTTGTACACTCCATGCATATATGTCCATAAATACAGTTACACCTGTCTTGGAAGACCACCCCATTGGCCATAAAGTATGGTCTTTGGTGACAGGTTCAACTACAGTGAAACTTGTATATAAAGACCACCCTAGGGACCAGCAAAATGTGGTCCTTATACACAGGTGGTCTTTATATGCACGTTCAATAGTATGGAAAGTATACACCTGGGGACCTGTAAAATGTGGTCTTTATAAGCAGGTGGTCTTTATATACAGGTGGTCTTTAGAGCAGGTTTGACTGTACACTGAAATGTAATAGGGCATTCTCCCAAAGATGTGTGGTCATTCGAGCTAGATGGTCCTGTCAGGCAGGTGGTCCCTCAAGATAGATTCTGATTGTTTGGCAGATGAACAAGAATCTTATTCATCTAAATCATTTGTAAATTGTGTGAAGTTAAATTTTGACAGAACTGGCAGTTATGAAGCGTGTGTTAATATATCCACCTAGTTATATCATAACATGAAAACAGATTTTTTGAAAACTTCCCGATTTTTCAGTGTGCACACAATTTCTAAACCATGTTTGAAAAAAAAGAAAGTACTTGAAGTTTCTGAAAGTGTTTAAAAAAGTTGCCTACAAAACTTGAGGCATTTGTGGTTAAATGTTAGTTCTGCAATTTGATTGTTCAGATGTTTTGGGGGAAAGAAGTGATCATCCAATATCGTTAGGTTGTCTGGCTTGGCGGGGAGACTTGGAAATTAGAAGAGCAGGGATTGGTCTTTATTAGAAGATTTCTTCCAGGTCTTATCCACAATGGAGAGGTCTGTTGTGGTACGTTTTTGCAACCGACTGTCTAATTTGAATTAGATTTACAACACAAAGACCAGTGCATCTTTTGAGCCATGGACACTGGCTCTGAGCTTTGGTAATCTGTTCATTTTGCACATTCAATTATCCAGTATGTTTGTCATCTCGGAGACCGTCTTGAAACTGCCAGGCTTAATATTTACTAGTATGCCTTTCAATTTGGTCGCAGGACATTTTCATGGGCTATGTACGTTACGCAGCAAAGGTTTTGAGGACTGAGTGATGGGTTGGTTGTCATCTACTATCTAGTACCTTGTGCATTGTATCTCATTATGATCAGATACATGTATATCTGATCCCCTCATGTTCACACCTGTTGCTGTTTGTACAGTGGTCCCTCTCTTAAAGGACACTCTAGAGAGGACACCCCTCTAGAAAGGACACACATTTTTGGTAGCAAGTACTGTGAATGCATGTGTTGCTCCCTCACCAAAGGACATCTAATAAGAACAGAATTGTTTGGCAGAAGGGGTGTCCTTATTAGAGGAGGACTTCTGTATTGATTTGGACATGGAACATTCGCTGCAAAATGAAATAACATGTCTAACCTTCAGCCTAAATATTTTAAGATTTAAGTAAAAAAATCAGTCCCTTATTTTCAATGAATTTACATTTTCCCAAGCTATATATTTGCAGTACTGGTATGTACTAATCCAATGATAACATTCTGAAAACTGAACAAAAGCAGAGAATTTTCCAATTTGGTTTCATATGTAGACCATTCTTGCAATTTAAGGGACTTCATTGAAGGCCATTTCTGAACTTAGGAATTTTGTGAAATTGTCCCTACCAGTCTTGACCTGCCGCCTCTCTGTCCCCAGGAGGAGTCGGTCACAGAGTCGGGTGACGTTTCCCAAGCAACTGAGACCCTGGTGAACTGCAGCAGCAGCTCAACGACCGACGTCACGCCAGTTCAGGAATACTCCCAGGCCGACGTCAACAGGATGATGAAACAGATGGAACTCGACTTCCAGGTATGGTGTCCACCAATCAGACCCTCCAAATGAATCATGTGATCGACATTGGCGAATTGCATGCTCAGCTAGAAAGTTTTTAAATTGCAAGATGCTTTAGTGACATTTGATCACACCTATACAAACTGAGCTGATTTGAGTTAATTTGAGGTATTGCTATTTGAGCTAATTTGAGGTACATTTGTATTGCTTTAGGTCAGCCATTGTCCAGTCACATACTCCATATCATGTATATTGGCATGCCAGTATCTTTTAACAATGAGATAATTGGCACTGGAGCCCCTGAAACTACCAGCCAAGTGCACCATAATTAAACTATTTCTTTAAACATAAAGCAAAGGATTAGAGTGCTGTTGTGGATTTGACTTTGCGTAGTTGGCTGAGCAAACAACAACTTTAGATTAATTGTGATGTACTTGATGAAGAAAAACTTTTACTGCTCAGGAATGTATGGTCGTTCAATAGGCGCTTCTCATTCTAGGGTGCTCTTCAGGGTTTCATTGTTTAATATGCCTTATGATCTTTGAGCAGAACTGTAGGCTCCATCTATAATGATAGGATATTTTCCGTGACTTTTGTTTTCAGGCGCGGTGCCTATCCAAGGAACGGGATTGGCTGACGAAGTACGAGAGCATGGAGAAGGACATGGTATCGCTGGAGAAGGAGCACGTGGAGGAGACAACCAGAATGCAGAAGGCACAGGAACAGATGGAGTATGTGTGGGGATGGGGTGGGGTGGGGGGGTGGGGGCATATAAAGTGGTTGCTGGATTGCAGAATGACCCATTTACCTGCAAGAATTTTCCTGTTGTGTTAAATAGGAATTTCCTACAGTGAATTTAATATCTAGTATTCGCAAGCTGGCAAGGGGTTTGTAATTTTAGATTGGACTAGAAAGGCAGATCTGTCTAGGCAACATGATATAGCTCAGATAAGGGCATGTTCATGCTTGACAGTGGTCCCTGCATTTTCAGACCACCCACCCAGCCACAAAATTTTGGTCTTTAAAATGAAGGTGGTCATGAAACAGACGGATATTTTTAATGAAAATATAAGTCACCGATCACATGCCGATGGGTGGTCTTAAAATTGAGGGAAGTCTGAAAGTGACTAGGGATTAAATCAAAGGGACTAGAGTACAAAGCCAGGGCTTAACTCCGAGGACAAGATTTGTCACTGAAATGTGAGAATAATATCAATAAGGGAATTCAAACTTAGCAGCAGATGGTAATCCAGTCAGTGACCCATTAACATGCTATATTCTGCACAAAATATGTACCCTAGCTATTTGTGTAATGTACGTATTTGTTTTTACCTTATCGTCCACATAGATTATACAATATGTCTTCTTCTTCCTGCAGGACTATTGTAGCCGAGTACGAGAAGACAATTACACAGTTGATAGGTAAATCTGAGGCGGTAAATGCTGGTCTGTCACAAGATAAGGCACAGCTTGACAGCCTGTATCTGTAGATAAGGTAGCATAGGACAGGCATGGGACTTAATCATCTTGTTAACAACTGCTTTGTTATATTTCCTAAATGACAAAGAATTCGTTCTTCTTTTCTTGTTTATTCCTTTTCTTCATAAATCTTTTTTTAACTCAAAGCTTTATACAGCTGGGCAATTACAGCAGTATAAATACTTAGTTCTTTTAAAACTTAAGCTTGCTCCCTTCCCTTCGATAAGGGTGTCTGTATCAGTGGATGGTTGTACTTTGCTTTTGACTTTCTTCGCTCGACAAAAAACATGTCCATATTAATATCAAATGACCGCATTTTGGGGAATAGATGGAGAAGTACATGTGCATAACAAACTATCACAATTTTAAAACAGTTTTTGTCTGTTGGAAGCTTTTTTTTTTTGAAGAACTTTAAGGCGAATCTCTAAACATTGTCCAGTAGCTGTCCCACATTCCTGATATTCACCTGCGTGTATGTTGTATATGTATGCTTAGGTTTTGTTTGCAAAAAAATTGTACATGCTTAGTCAGTTACACAGTTGTTTTGACTGCAACTGCATTTTCATGTTTAATGGACGTTTTGATACTTTATTCAATCGGTTTTATAGTCTTTTGCTAATTACCTATGAGTATGGGTTCTTGGAGTTTTTCATTTTACACTTTGATCGAAATCTAGCAGTACTTGGGGGTTTGGGCATTTGTTGCTTCGAGTGCATGCTGAGTATTCTCTCGTTCTTTTTTCCCCTCGTCTGTTCTTTCCGTTCTCAGCGCTAGGGATGATACAATCTCCAGGTAGACCTGTCAATACTGCAGGCACCCCCCTAGCCAGCCACACAGCCAACTACGAACAAAATACAGTAACATTGCTATATAAAAAGTTCATTTGAGCAGTGGAAAATGTTCCCCACACACTTGAGGCACACACTTTTGCACATTGGGCCCTTAACTATTGTAGCTAAAGTGTGCTGAGACTTTGGTTCAGTCCCTAACTGCGTCACAAACCGAAGACGTTAATATCTGGCATTTTCTAACAGCAATGTGATCTTTATAGCTCAACATGCTCAAAAACCAGCGTAGAACACAGTTTATACAGTCAGTGCCAGACACCCTCCTTGTGTACTGAGTACTGGAAAGGTATCCCAAGGCAAAACGAAAGTTATATTTCCGATATGGATGCACTTTTCAGGGAGAAAGAAAACTAGAAATCCTTGTCTTGTCCATTCAGAATTTAACACTACATGGTATTTCCAAACTTAGACCGCTATTAAAATCATATACATAGATCTGTTTTTATCATTTGTAATCTGCAAATTGATCTTGAAATCAACAGTATGAATTCATTTATATGAACTTGAAATCATCAAGTATGACTTTGAAATCAACAATACAACCTTGAGACTTAAGACGACACTCAAAATTAAGATCATAAAGAAATTAAGATAACAGGGAATGCTAAGACCGAATTGAACCTGTCTGCATAGATATTACTTTCATAATGGTGGTAATGACTGGGGGTAGGTTTTAAAGGGACAGACCCCAAAATGTGAAAACTTTTCTCCTGTATTCCAAGTTGGCTGTGTGGCAGGCCCTGCCTGTTTGTGTTAGGCTGTTACCATGGTTACATACCTACCTTCCCATGATTCCTGTGATTGTTATCAGTGCATGTGTCGTATCTGTGCTGATATGTGTCAGTTCTAGTGTCGGCATGCTGTCAGTGCCCCTATGTCTATTATAACCTGTATACCAAATGAAACCGAACCAGTGGTGAAACTAACACGACTTCTAAACTGAAAAGGTCGTCGCAGTGTTAAATGCCTTGGCTTAATAGCCGCTTTGTGACAACATACGGCATTGTTGACGTGAATGAAATATCCAAGGGTATCACTAACTAATGTTTGTTACATTTATATAGATATATATGAACTTTAATACCCATTACCGTTTGTTACAACAGCACTCGAAGATTGATTGCCGGGAATGCCCCCAATACTGACTTATGTACTGTCTCTATAAGCTATGTGACATGTGATTGATAAAAGATTGGTCTTAACTTCATTGTGAAATCTCTGTTTCACTAACCAGTTAACAAAGCCCTCATTGCTTCTTAAACACAATAACATGCACTACTTACATTACGAGCAGAATTAACTGCTATAATTTTAATTAAAAATAATTATATGCAGTTCCTACATAGTGCTTTGTCTTCCGGCGAGCTGAAATTTATTTCCCTTGGCAGACCTGTTCAATCAATCACTTACCCAACATGCTAAACTCCCCATGCTCCCTGGGGAGTATAAAACAGGATACACTCTTCCAAGCACTGAGGTTAAACGTACAATAACTTTCTCTGTCTGTTGCCTGGTACTCAGTTACGGCTGATTGAGCGTGAGCATCTTCTGGGTACAAATTTCACTCAGAAAAAAACTAAAATTAATCCTCAATCCTCGCCCAAAAACAAAATGCGCATCGGAGCTCAAACCAGCCATCTTGTAGTCTGGAACCCAATTTTGCTTTTAGTAACCAATTGACCAATGGATCTCACGCCATTTCTATAATAAATCCGCACACATGACATTCCCTGGCCTAATAGATTACTAGTCTGCTCTGTGATGTATTTCACCATCATTTTCTTAAAACTAGTATTGTCTGTCAACTTTCTCTTCTGAAATAACGTGGTAGTGCCACTCCAGCACAGGTTTAAATGTATGTTGCAGTTATCATCGTTAGATATTTCGGATGGTGCCAGTCCACTCATTTTGTAGGTTAGCTAGAAGCTATGCACAAGGTAGTCCATGTGGATCAAGTAGGATATACTGGAACTGTCTACATGTACCATGTGTACATGGTCTAGCTTATACTCTTCGGCAGATGGAGACTACCGGTAGTTATAGAAAATCTACCTTTCTCATGGAGAAAAGAGAACCCCAAACTGTGATTATATAAATATGAGAATAAATGTTTGATGCAGTGCTTAAAATCCAGGGTTATCCTTCTTATCCAGGCCCAAACCGAAAACTGTTTTCTTTGGTGTAATCTGAAATTGAATGGTGTGTTGTGATAATTTGAACCACTAAATCTCACCCTGTACATGGCGTTATAGGGCGATCCGTGCTGCATGGGCTTAATTTGTATTGTAAAGTTTAAGTATAAAACTAACAAAATTGTTTATTAACTTGTGCAGCCTGCGTGAAGTAATCCCATAACCATGATAACACTAAACGTTGTAAATATAACATAGGAACCTAGTCCTGTGGTGGTTCTTTGCCACCATTTAACAAATACTTGTTCATGATCTGATAATTTCTATAAGAAAAGTACAACTAGCCTTTAATGAATGTGTTAGAAGATGTGTACATTAAATATTAAAGAATACTCAACTGTTTTTTGTGTTCAGGTGGAACATGTTGCAAACCTGTCACATTGCGACCGGCTGGATCGGTATGTGCAGTGTTGTTTGTTGTCGTAAGTGGTTTTGTAAATTGTGACCGTACTCTGTTCCAGCCGAGAAAGACGAGTCGAACAAAGCGTCCAAGGATTCGTTACAGGATCTCATCAAAGAAAGAGATCAGGTGAGTTAACTGCAGGTAGAGCCAGGTATCTCAAAACGTCCTTTGTTTTGAAACCTCTGTATTCATCTTCTAGGATAGATATCACTATTTCACAACTTTAAATTTTGTTGACAAGTACTTTCAGCCTGTGATAGATTGTAACATAGTAATATACATGTATGTTTTATATACCTGTAATGTTGCTGTAAATACATAGTCAAATTTGTATTGTGGTTGGCGCTCTGTTCATGTTAAAAAAAAAAAAATATTAAACTAATGAATCTGTCTACTTCAATTCTTCAAATTCATTTGATTTTGTCAGTTTTTAATCACGATAAGTATTGAATATCAAGTAATATTTTTGCTGCCTGAAAAATCTTGTCTGAGGTACTTTTGTCTTTGCTGGTTACTATTCACTGAAACCTGGCCAGTATATATTGAGTGATTTCTCCCCCCGACAGGCCCTTGAGGACATCCAGTCAGTGGAATCCGCCTTCGCCGACCTACACCGTAGGTTTGAGAAAACCAAGGAGGCAGTCGTCGGATTTAAAAAGGTATTTATGGGTACAGGGGCCCTTCTGTTTTATATCCACCCATGGTACATTGAAATTGCAGTCTTATATGCCAGCTAGTCTTAAAATGAAGGTTTACTTAATGTAAGCTACACTTTAGAACCAGTTTAAGTGGGCTTATAATCGGTACAGTCTTAAAATAAAGTGTTCCAAAATAGAACGACCACAGTGGGTGCAACAAGAATAATTCTTGTTTGTAATAGCTGGGAGATATGACATTGTTAGATTTTTTGCACATATTAGTAAACATGAGTAAAGAAATAGTAAAATGATATGGGATTATGGAATATAGAGACACTACATTCAAGAAATATCAGAAGATTAATGTGAAGGAAGGTACCCCAGTAGATTGAAGTTTGGGAATGTACATTCAACAAACCATACTAACGATATAAATATAGTCCTCTGTTATCTCCAAAGGAGCATTTATATTATGCACACTAAGCAATAGTGTGGTTTGCGGTATGAGTTTGTTATGCAAATTACAGCCAGTTTCCAAAGTATGCACTCAGTCATCCAACAATGATTAATAGAACCAGGACCACTCGTAATGCATACAGGGTAGACAGGATTAACATTTGTCACCAAGCAATTGATGGTGACCTGTAATGACACACCTTGTTTCTGTCACCAGAATGAGGAAACGCTGAAGAAGTGTGTGGCCAACCTGCAGGACAAGTTACGGAAACAGGAGGAAAAATATCAGACCCTGAAAAAGCACGCCGAGGAAAAATTAGAAGTGTAAGTCGGGGGAATACATGCATGTCCACAGCCCACATGGCCACAGCCCACATGCGTGTGACACAAGTTGAATGAGATGCACTCTTTCTCTTGTATCATTGCTGGTTTTGTAGAGTCCAAAATGCACTTAAACATGGAAGAAATGGTTGTTGCCAAAGTGACTAGTGAAATTAGCGCATTTTCCTTGACCAGTCAGTATTTTGTCTAGTCCATATTTGTGTCTCAGTCTGACATTAGCCTATTGTAAAGGCAAATACCGTAATAATTCGTATTGCTGCCCGGGCAGGTATTTATTTCAGGAGATCAAACCCCCGGCACCATTTTGAATCCGGCAGCTGTTTGAATACGGGCTCTTATTATTTTTAATGACTTGAAAGTTCCGATTTTACGAATTTTTCGCCAGATACCGCCAATCGATGGTCGAGCG
>JAAUYG010061129.1_pt1 | contig 17901 bp, 12 predicted proteins | sample 7278091 | NCBI WGS metagenome assembly JAAUYG01 (sample SAMN14350201, study PRJNA611818) | marine sediment metagenome | isolation source: surface marine sediment (0.6m) | place: French Polynesia: Moorea | collected 2018-08
GAGTATATGGGGTATCTGACCTGCCCTCAGGGCATGATCTATCGCTGCATGAGGGCAGGATCTATGACCTGCCCCCATGGAAGGGTGTCTGATCTGCCCTCAGGGCAGATCAGACACCCTTCCATGGGGGCAGGTCATAGATCCTGCCCTCATGCAGCGATAGATCATGCCCTGAGGGCAGGTCAGATACCCCATATACTCCATGAATGTACAGATAAAAAACCTTACCCCTAAAAACTGCATTAAGGGGACATCAAAAACCCTGCCCTCGGGGCAGGTCAAATACCATACTATATTACTCTTTGCAATGGATATTCACACAAGGAAGATAATTAATTTGTTTATATGTTGTTAAACATTGCATTACTAAATGATCATATGGGGTAATTTAATTTCGATAGTTGTCATGCAAGGCAGATATATTGCTTATACTGGAGGATAGAGGCGAAATGTGGATTTTCCTGATGCCAATTATGTATTTTAGGTCACAGGTTCATCACCATTCAGTTTGACAGGCAAAGAGACTGCTGAGTGCCATAGCAACACCGCAGCCAATACACAATCCACTGATTATGCCAAAATATATAAATACTGAAAAATATGCACATATCGGATGCCCTGCGGATGATTCCCTTTTGGGCTATATTTTAAGAAAAGAAAAACCTCTAAATATTGTGACCCCCACCGCCCAAAAAGGAAAAAAAAATAACCTGAATCATGACGTCATCATTTCTTGCGTTATCGCCCCCAGGGCAGGTCTCCCCCAGGCCGGTTTTGAGTGAACGCTTGAGTCATGTGGGAAGAGTACGTCCTAAATGAAGGTAGCGGACACGTATATATATGGTCTTTTACGGAGTGACTATTTCACCGTTTCCACAGAAAACAAAATTGGGTTAGTGTTGGGTTCGGTACGCGGTGGCAACCTATCCGTGTCACTGGTTCATTGGTCCAGTGCTAACGCCTGGAAAACAAGATTTTATTTTGCGGATGGCCAAGTTTTTTAAATGTTCAATTAAAAATAAAGAATGATTTCTGATGACAGGTATAGCTAGTGAAATAGTTCAACCTTGTGCCAAAAAGTGGTCTTTGACAACAGGTGGTTGTAGACCAGGGTTTTAGAGCATTCGTCTGGTCTTCTATCACAGTGTTCACACAAATTAAATGTAACTCACACTGTACCCCCTGTTTCGTGCAAAAAGACTCAATGCCGGTTATCAGAGGCTAGGTGTTCTCGAGGTGTGTGTGTGTAGGGGGGGGGGGGGGGTTGAGAGTGACAAAAATCGCTGAAGTTTGATTGGATTCAAGTGGTGTAAAAGCTGGTTTGATGACATACCAGGGTAACTGACAGCAAAAAACCAGGGAGCAAAAAATGCCTTGTTCTGGGGAATTACAGGGTTCTCTTACCTTTCCAATATTTCAGACATACGGTACAAAAGGCTGTTTGTTACAAGCTTACTGAAAAAAGAGGATGTCACTGAACCCTCTAGATTTTCATGTTTTTGTCTTTGCTGCTCGCACCCTCCTCCACACAGACAATGCTCCAACATCTGCTTCATGGGCTTCTGTAGCCTCGTTCGCTCAGGCTCCTTCCGCTTCCTGACGCTGCACGGTCTAGAGCCTGGGAGGATTGCGTCACCCACCAACTGTTTTGTAATATGGGTTTTACCCTGAACAAGGGCTAATCCCCCCCAGTACTCAATCGATCGACATCATATGCTTTTCTGTGAGTAAATAAACGCAACATGCTGTGTGGAGATTGGTCAATATCGGGGGCAAATTGTGTTTCCACAAAAATTCCCAAGACCAGGCAAATCAGACGACATTGATTTTTTCTGCCAATAGCCATGTGACGCATAATATGTATTTCTGCCAACATTTTCCAACAATGGCCAATCAGAAGGCAATGGTTTTTTCCATCAGCAGCCATGTTTTTTTTTTTACAACTGGATATTAGAAAAAGTCTATGGCCCATGCAGTGAGAAGCAAGTCATTAGAGGGCACATGGTGACCAAGGCTAGGGCTTCTGCCTCTAAGATGCAGCCAACAGTCTCAGAAAAGATGGACCCCCCCCCCCCCAGCAGCTAATCATTTAGAGGGTAGTTCCAGTGCCAAACGGCGCCATGGGAAATACACGGGGCACTCTAATAGGTCTGTCAGGAACCACGCTCAGCTTCAGTACTAAGCCGGGTGCGAGGGGGAAGGGGGGTCCAATCAGAGGCCTCCCACCAATCACCATTGATCATGAGGGCTTATCCTAATCACCTCCTCCTATCCCATTCCTACAAGGTCCACTAGTAGCTGAAGGACCAGAGAAAGCCAACCCCTTCAGGGTTACCATGGAAGAATAACAATGACCTGTGCCTTCTCCCTAACTACATGGAGTGCAAGGGGTAGGAGGGTCAGAGGATGGTACATACATGTACACCAGGGTCCGTAAGTTCAAAACATCGAGGGCGATTTTTTTCCACCCCCGATAGCATTTTCAGCCCCCCAAATGCCCCTGATGCATTTTCTGCCCCAATTGGTAAGTTAAAAAAAAATGCCCCGAAAAAGCCTCCGTTTAGCCCTAAAAGCACCTCCAATTGGGGACACCTATTTTGGCCACCCCCAGCGAGGGCGGATTTTGACAGCATCCAAAAGTTAAATAAAATATATTAAAATTAATGTTGTGTGTGTAAATTGGGTTGCAGATTAGAGACAAGGGTATTATTTGTCTGTTGTCTTATACAGAGTTCTTTTCTCCCTAAAATCTTAGAAATGGTCAGTGAAAAGATCAAGAAAAAACGCCATGCCACAGACATATTTGTGACCAAAGGAGCTTTGTGGCAAGGCCAACTGAAATGAATTTCAGTGAAATCGACATTTTCCCGTTTGTTAGTTCAACATGATGCTCCAGTAAATAATTGAAATTATGTATCTGTTATGGCTAATGTGTATAAATTAACAACCCGCTGCGATTAAACGCATTATAGGTACTTTCATGCACGAGTTGGCACCCCAACATGCCAGTTGAAAATTTATGTAGTAACGTTAGGGTCTTATATGCATTATATCTATAGGTTGCCGTCAACATTTACTAAATATCACACCATATATAAGAAGTTTTTTGTAGACCCGGGGTTTGTAGATCAAACTTTTTTTTAACGTTCACAAAGACGGTCAGTCTTGCTTTCATACCCCGACGTTTTAGTAATAAATGTTGCTATAGAAAGCCACTGTATTTCGTCATGAATATTGCATTACCGTTGATTACCAAACCATTTCTTTCAAAGATTGACGAGGCGTTTTTTTCCAATGGGGGTGAAAAACACAATCTCTTTGAACTTACCAATTAGGGCACTTTCTCTGGAATCTGCCCTAGCTGGAAAAAGCGCCCCGGATTTTTGTCTCCAGAAACTAAATGAGGGCATGTTTTTTAACTTACGACCCAGATCCTTGAATCAATCTGCTTGGGCAGCAATGCTTGGTAAGGCAAGAAGGTCTGGGAGGAGCGAAAAGCATGCCCTGAGCCTGCTGTTTGCCCTCGTGGCGAACAAGTCTAGTGAAGGTTGGCCCCATAAACCAAAGAGAAGAAGGCTATCCCTTAGTCCAAATACCCTTCTGTGGAGCACTACAGCCTGGGAGGATCCTCAACTTGAAGGCGCCGATTAACCCTCAAGTCATCCCTCAGGAGAATTGACAGAGGACGTAGATGAAACATACATGACAGCACTAAGGAGTGACAAGACCAACCCTTTTGCCTAATGAAAGCCATGAGCAGTCACCTGGGTGAAACTGAGCAACTCCTGGCCCATGTGTAAACCTCAGTTGGGAAGGTAAAACCACCCCTCTCGCCATGCCGCTCAGACCTCCCATGTGGAGCATCACCTGAACTGGGACAAGGGCCGACTTCAACAGGTTCATCACAAACTCCAGTTTGAAGTGACACCCGTGACTGAGGTCATGACTGCGGCATTCCTGACTCAAGGAAACCTGAGCATGGAAGATATTGTCTATGTAAGGAAACATGAGACATCCCTGCAGATGCAGATGGGCCACAATGGGAGCCAAGAGCTTGGTAAAAACTCTGGCTGCAGTGGCTAGGCCATAAGGGAAAACTTCCATTCATAGTGCAAACTGAAGGTACAACATACATGACAGAAGGATAGACAGTGGAAACAGGCTTCCTTGAGATCCAGCGACGCCATCTACCAACCAGGATGACGACCTCTCAGGATGGAAGAAAAGGTCTGCATGCAGAACTTGGAAACACGCTGAGGTTGAGGATGGGACGGAACCCATCAGTGCGCTAGGTCGCCAGGAAATAGTGGGAGTAACCCCCCACCCCTCCCAACCCCGTCCTGGAATGTGGCTGGGCAGTCTCCATGGTCCCCTTCTGAGGAGGGATGAAACCTCTTCCCACAACACCTCCTGACTGAACTGCAGCCTGGGCGACAGGATCTTGACTGGGATGTCGGCCAAAGGTGGACTCCTCACAAAAGAGAGAGAACATCCCTATCAGGGACCACATCAAAGACAAACTCTCTGAGGTTATCTGTCCCCAACAACTGATAGGAAAACGGTAGTCTGCCACCCACTGGGAAGGCACTTAACCAAGGCATATGAAGGTGTTGACACCAAACGGGACATGGTAAGCCAAGGAAGGCTGGCCGGTCCTTCTCTTGACAAAAAGGTGGGAAGAGATGAAGAGTCCCCAACAGCGAAAGAATTGCCATTCACGACTCGAAGGAAGTCTCAAAAGTCTTTTGCCAGTTGCTGACTAAGCAAAAAGGCAATCCAGAAATCTGCCTGCCACTCCAGAATAAGTAGACGACTAAGCCTCCTAACTGAGTGTCTGTCTGAATCTCTCCGGGACCAAGGTTAGAAAACCTCTGGACCATGAACACCCAACTTCCCAGACCAGCTAGGACATCAAAGGTGACACTTTGGGAAGGAGATGGGAAGGCTGAGAAGGAAGATCTGCAACACCAGCCGAGAAATAATCTCCAGGCAGGAGGTCTGTCAGCATAGAGCAGGTGACTCCCTCCTGTTAAGTAGAGGGGCTCCATTAACTCAAACAAGCAAGGAAGACAGTTCCTTTGGTGAGTGGCAAAAGGAGCAAAGTCGCAAAAAAAGGCAGTCAAAGCAAGCTGTTCGTTTATGGCGGACTGAAAAGGCATTGCATGTGACAGACAGCACAGAGTCCTAAACCCGGGTCTTAAAGCCATGGTTATACAGGCAAGCAACTAGGCACGATTTGGTTGGAACCATGGGGTGAAAAAAGGCGATTCACAGAAGAAACACCCATAAAAGGCATTGCGTCGACTGTCTAGTCTTACATCAGCGGCAGTGGGCAACCAACTGGTTTGGTCGAGCAAGTGACGATCTCGATCAATAAGGGGTCACTGTACTGACAAATGTTAAAGCTAGAGACAACAAGCAGTGATCACAACAATAGAGATTGACTGAAGATGCCAGTGCTGCATGGCAAATGAAGAAGGTCACATATCGACAAAGGTAGGCCATACAAACAAGTCACACACACACAGACTCCTTCGCAAAACCAGACTGGTAAAGCCTGAAGTCAGGGAGGGGTGGGGAGCAGGTTGAAAGGCCAAGTCACCTTTAACATGCGAGTGAATCACCCAGCCTACAGAGGACTTTACTGCAAAGTCAGGCAGGGAGAAAACTCGACCGGTAATCGAAAATGTGAGATCGTTGGCCCCCATCGTTGGGCAGCCTCGAGGAATGAAGTCCACAGTAGCAGCTGATAGGAATATAGAAACGGAACACACGAAGAAAAACGCTCGAAATAGACAAAGAAAATGCACTTGCCAAATCACTTTTATGCTTTGGGGAGTGAGCCTGAAGGGACCGCAAGACATACTCTAGAATCTTTTTTAGCTATCTGGAGGGGTCTGGGGGTTAACATTCCGGAGATATAACCTAGAAAAGTATACTGCCCGACAGAAGAAACCCATGCAGGCCAAAGCAAGTGGATTGAATGGTCTGAGTGAGGAAGTCCCTGTTATCCACTGAAAGCGTATAAGTCCCGAGTGCAACACAGTAGGAGAGAAATGATGTCTCTCCCAAGAGCAAACGGTGTTGTGAGGGATTGGTCTGTGTGTCCAGCTCAGGCCTGCTTGGTTGCTTTTCTGGCCGGTGTGTGTGCCCCCCCTACACACACACACATGCCCTAGGAACAGTGTGCGTGTGGGGGTCCCACAGACAAGACAGAACACCCTCCCTTGTATACTGTCTTTGGTCACTTATTATCAGGCCATTTGACTCTGTATAAGTGTTGAATGCTGATAGACCTGTCCATCATGACTGTCAGAAATCTGTGGATTTGTGATGTTCTGCTATACGGTAGTTACTATTTTCCACCAATTCTCCCGAGTACAGCTGTGGATGGTAACACCAAGGAAGGAACCAATCAGAGCAATTTCCTGCTTCATCTGGGGTCTTCTTTCTCTGCTAACTCTTCTGGGATAATCTTTGTCCTGTAGAAGTGTTTCATATATCTTCCATATGAACAATATCAAGCTGGTTTTCAGAAGAGGAAGAAGCAGAGACTTGCTGAGGAAAAAACAATTAAAGTGCCAACAATCATTTGACTTGTCTTCTCCCACACCAGAATTCTACTTTGAAGTTCAAAAAGACAAGCAAAAAGAAACCAGGACGGGCATCAACTACCCAACAGACTTTGACATTGTCTTGGAAAGGAAAAGAGCACAGCCTTGAGTAAGGTTTGAGTGGAATATCACGCTACAAAAGAACAATATTACCTCCTAAGGGGGGGGGGGGGGGGGGTCAGAACAATGTACCACAGTACATATGTGTATCGCGAGAAGAATTGAGATATGTTGTAGGGGGGAACTAAATGAAATATGTTGCTGCGGAGGGGAGGGGAGGGGGGTGCTGAAATTTTTTAGGTCCGCCCCCTCCCCCCCCATACTTTTCAATTCAATTTAATGGGGTAGCCCGTAATGTTTATACAGGACCAGTCACCAGAAGCTGTACTTTGGATTTGGAACAAAGCTTTATTCCTTTCAGAAAAATAAAACACACCCAAAGTCATGGCACGCAACAGCAACAACTGTTAATCCAATGTCAGATATAGTAAACATTACGGCTGAAATACAGCATTAACAACACACAATGTGCTTTGGGCACTCCAAATCTAGTGCAGCAGTGTGAGTCCTATTTACAGTCGTTTTATCTAGCAGCACATAATTGTGCAAGTAAGGGATCTGAAACTGTTACATATTACACAACACGATTTAATAGTACATTATCAGTACACAAGTACCACACATCAGTACACAAGTACCAACTCTGTTCAAAACTTTTTTTGGAGTATTCAATGTGAAGCAACAAAGTGAAATCTCTATGGTAGTTGGCTGAAATTCAACATCAACTTTTGCTCCACAGATTAATTTGCTTGTGAATTGTTACATGATAATGAAACATATACAGGATTAATGTATGATGACCTAAAGAAAAAACACTTACCGGTATTATTAATTACACTAGTTATGGCACTATCTGCTGCAAGCAAAATCAACAGTACTTTGGATGATCTTTCACAAATATTATTCTGCACACATGCACAGTATAGTCGTCAATATGATCTTCTAGGTCAATGTCGACATTAAGTATGATTTGCTCAATATACAGTGCAGAGTATGATGCCAATAGAGTACATAAAGTCAGATCTGTTTCTGGCAGTCCTTAAAATTGTTAACAATTTAAATTAATAATCAATTAATATCATTATTATTCTTAATGTTGTAAAGTTTTTATACCCTACTGCTCACGCAATTACAGTACCTAATATAAAGGTGATTTATAAATCTGAAATCGGCAACTCTTAACAGGTTACTACACTGCACATATAATTTGGGTACTGTTATGCAAGATCAAATGGAAAGTAACAGGACTCGAAAGTAACACCCTCTTACCATTCTGATGACTGTACAAATTTATATAACTTGAAATGACCAAAATTCATTGTCATCAGGATGATCCAAAGCCACCAAGAAACAATACTTTCCGTAAACATTGTAATGTCACCATTTCAGGAGAAAACTTTTGACTTTCGGGTTGGTATAAATTATAGTCTGGGGATAGTTTCAAGACAGTGTACTGTTTAAGTTAATTTTGAGTGTCAAATTATTTGTTTTGGTTTTACCTCCATTTTTTTGACAGTTAATATTCAGCTACAATGTCCATTAGATAAAAGAGGTTGTGAATCTGCACTGGGTGGAAAGTTACTGGGAAGTAGTTCGGCCCAAAGTTAACTGTTCACAATTGAAACACTACAACATGAGTTATAATAATGTGCTTCTGTCACAGACAACAGTTACAAACAAATCAATATATGACTTGGAACTCTTTGATATAAAAAGTTAGTACAGTATATAACTAGTGTATATTACATCATATATATTAGAAATATTTCACATGGCTATTAGATGTCAACAATCAAGACTTCATCAGTAACTACGCAAGTAACTCTGTACACGGAAATCAACGGTGCGATTCATACACATAAGCAGATATTAAAGCAAGATGAAATTCTAGTCCTTGCATATATAGTACTGAATAGCATATTTGCTTCTGAGAAAGTGACCAGAAAATGGCATTGTTTAGCCAGCAGCTGTTGCATATGGAAAACAAGTCTTTAGACTTTTCTTTCTGTTTCAAGAGTCATTAAGCCCAGCTTATAACTGTTATGATACAGGAAATACAAAAGACGTGCATATAATTTAATGTGATTATCCCGGCATGCAATTTAGATTAAATTAAGTTGAATCATCATGACTCCCACAAACAATGTAACCAACACCATCCAGATGTAAAGCTTAACAAATCAGCATTTTATGTTGTTACATCTCACATCAGTACTGGAAGACTACAGAATAAGAAAAATACAACTCTGCATATATTTATATACACAATGCTCTAAAATAGAAAGAAGTAGAAACAATTAATATATTAAAGGTGGTAACCAATATATGAGTAACAAACATTAAATATTATACGATCTATATACATGACTGGGCACAAAGCATTCTTGCATTCTGGCCTGGGGACTAAAAAGAAACTCGGGCTTTGCCATTTTGGATGATTCTTACAAGGAAGGTGCGTGCAAACAGCTCACAAATACAATCATGTAATGAGGCACTAACATCACATTTTGTAGAAAAACTGACAACTGACAATCCATAAATTTCATGAATCCCTAACAATATTTCACATCTCATTCCCATGGGACTTAAAGCAAAAAGTGCTTAGCCAAGCCCCAGCTCCAATAACATATCACTAGGTAATATTATTACTGAGAAAAGAATTTCAGCGTATTTCCAGTTGCAGAACGATAAACATACCAGTGTGTTTTATGGGACACCATATGGCAGGCTGCAGGTAAATCTGAAGAAATTTGACAAAGATATTAAAACATCCCAAATAGCCCATGCTAAAAGTGATTCTAATTGGGATTAGGTTCTATGTAAGTCTCCTGAGAAATTGGTCTAGAATACAGAGCACAGAACAAAGACTTTTTCTTCTTTGCCGAACTAAGCATTCAAATGCAATTTATTTTACTCTGTTACCACCTGTATGTAAGCAAATTCCAGATAACGTCAACTCTCCCACTTGTAGCAATATTGACACAGTGCATTAAAGCCTTTGGAATCGTAATCCTGGATACCCCCCAAAATTATACAAGCTACCGCAAAACATATTATCTTTTCTCTGTATACATTTAAACCTCCATCAAACAGTCTAAATTTCAACGACTGCACAACAGCAGGTGGGTGGGAATGAGGCAGCCAATGCCAGCCATTCTAAATTACAATAGTGCAATGCTTTCATTTTATAAAGGGTGGAGTACCGGTAACAGCAAAGTGCTTTTTCTCGTGCATATATAATGACACTTTCCTCTTAATAAACCCCATTGCTGCACTGAAGTACACTGCATAGCAACCAGGCTTGGACCAAAGAAAGCAAAACCTTGGAAACCTATACCCAAACACACTAATAGCTACACTTGATATTGGGCTCGAAGTTGAGATTTACTCGATCGGCGTCGACAAGGAAATAGCCACAGCAGGCAATGGGCATCGCCACAGAGTTCTCTGTATACTGCTCCCAAACTGCGTGTTCTTTTAGGGCTGGAAAAAATGATAATGGAAATGCTCAAAAATAAATTTCAAATGCGGCATGAACTTCACAAGTGATCACATAAAAAAGATGAAAGCTTGAATGGAGCTACCGTTTTACTGAAAAATTCTAATTTATATTAAGTGCACCTTTCAGACAGCCATGCAGCTGATCAGAACCATCCAATAAGTACCTTAACTATATGGTTAACAATTTCTTTCATGTCAGCTGAAGTGATAGAATGTGGTTTAAAACCAGGGACTTTATTACCAGTAAGTACGCAGTATGGTTTCTATAGGCCTTTCAGCAGTCTCCCAACCATTAGCTCATGTGGGAGTTGGTTTAATAAACTACAAGGAATTCTTGCCATAAATTGAAATATTTTTCCTAAGTGAAGCATTTATGATTATCTAAAGGCACAGCGTGCTCAATGGGACAGATACAGCATAACTATTAATAAACTATCAGTAGCTTACAGTACCCACACACAGCTTCTACTTACAGTTTTTCAGGAACTTTGCCGGTGGTGTAAGCTTCCCGTTCTATCTGCATCCACTCAAGGGTGGTATAATCCTATATAGGAAAAGAAATATTACTACATGTAGTGCATACATAGCACGTACACTTATACATAAATCCAATTATTTCAAACATATCCAATAAAAGGTATTTTTAATACAGAGAGAGCTTAATCCACAGGTTACTAGTATCGGTGGTAGCATCTGGGAGTGAATGTAGTAGTTGTAGTAGTACCAGGAGTAGCAGTAGTAGTAGTATCTACAGAGGATATGGTGGAACCAGTTGTAAGTAAGAGAACTCCGGTAACAGTTACTTAATAAGCTATTCAAGCCCTAGAAATTCTACCACAACTCAAAGACAAAGATACAGAAATAAAACTATACAATTATGTTGTAACAACTGATACCTAATTAGTACATGTACAACTTACAAAACAGAGCCCCATCTTTTGGGAGCAGATAAGTCCGGTGGAGAACATGACCATTAGCACGGATTGGACGGTGGTTGTCACCACAAGACCCCACTGATGCTGAGTGGTAAATGCAATCTGAGGGTAAATCAGGTCAAACAGTTACAGCATGGTCAGTCACAAGGTCAGATAAGTAAACTTAACACTGCTCTTTTCTACCTGTCTTAAAATAGAGATCCTGCTTACATAGAATAAGCCTATGTTTTCACCTTTGTTTCATGAACAATGTTAGTGTTTCACTCAAATAGCAGAGGTCTCGTGGGTGATTCTAGCTGGAAGGTCACAGCAACATGAAGCCCAGGGTCCTTGAGTCTCAGCTGGTATCACCTACAGGTGGCCTTTGTGCAATAACATGAAAGAATGAAGTCTGTTCTTCCAACTGAAGTTTGGGGCATGGTTTTCAGACAAGTGCACCGAATGACCTCAAAATGACCTTGATATATTCGAAATAAAAAGTACCCTAAGGCTTGTGCATTTCACAAACACCTCCTGATGGTCAAATTTTCACTGGTTTCACTCTATGATGAAACATTTTTAATTGTAGAAGAAGTAGACTTTTCAAATTTTCACTGCCATAATGTCCCATGTTAGGGAAAATCAAATCACCACCAGTGGTGCATAAAAATGAAAAGTGAAATTTTTTTCCAAGTTATATTTTCATCTAGGTGTACTGACACAGATAAGATTTGAATCAAAGCAGCCGAATATTTAGTTTCTGAAATAATGAACCGAGCTTGACAGACGGATGGCAGACAGAGAAGAGAGCAAACCCATACCACAACCTCAGCTAAAAGCATACTAGCTGAGCTAAAACAGCAAACATAAATCATCTTTATCCGTTTCCCTGATTTCACATAACACACTTACAGGATCACAGGTTTGGCAAGGTGCCAGCCAGCCCAAGAAGTACATGACATCCAGAGCCAAGGTGGTTGCACTCAGTAGGAAAGCATACATAATGAGCAGCATGAAGGCAAAGTGGTTCTCCTGACCTACGCAGTTGTTGATCCTGTAATTACAGGAAGATACTGGGCATGACTAACACAACTTCAGCAAGATAAATTCTGGTCACTGAATGATCAGTTACTATAATGGGCCTGTTATCATGCTTGAACAGTGGGTTCGATGCCAAATATTTTGTTTTGTTTTTTGATATTTACCACAACATACCAGTAGGTCATAAGCATCATCCAGGTGTATGGCTTACTTGGACTCTTTACACATTAGCAGTTTAATGCTAGCCAATTACTCTTTACACATAATACTAGAAATCTTACATTACAAAGTTTTAAAGTGAAAACCTATTATAGTGACCATTGGTGAAATGCTACATGAAGATACACACCAGGGACAATGATGGTCCATTTTGAGCACACACTGCTGACATCGGCGACAATGGTGCGCTCGCGGAGGGCGTTTTTGATCACAGACATGACAGTATGACCAGTCAGCATAATCTGAAAGCATTTTAAACACAAATTCAGAGAGGTCAAACAGCAGGAATCATGGGATTTAGACAGCAAGTTGCGGTTTCCCAGGTACACCCTAAACTCCACAAGAAACTTCGTCGTAAACCATGTACACTGTAAACCATCTGCACAAGATTTTTATTTATCCCCCAATAAGCACAAGATTGTAGAAGGATTTTCTTGGGGTTTACAAGAAATCATTTTCAACAGAAAAAGACTAGAATGTACCTTTGTTATCTTTATCAACAGATACAGGAACCCTGCCCGGGTTGATGGTTGAGGCCTTGAACAGACTCGTAATACACAGTGCAGCTATAGCACCGTACCCTGGAAATGGGACCACAAGATATACACGCACGTTAAACGACAAAGACAGGCAGATATTTCCACTTGAACCAGAATACAAATTTCTTTCATTAGGTTTTCTGTGACAGGGTTTGGGAGTTATTAATTCCATAGAAGAAGTATAGTTAATACTTAGGTTTTCAGTTATCAGTAGAAGAACAGTTATTCAGCAGTCTTGAAAGACTGCCCCACTGGCCAGAAAAAATAATTCTTAAGGGCGATGTATTACAGTAATTACATGTACCAGGTAATTTATCCTTCAGAACAAATTGGTGAAGAAGAAAGCAATGCTAGAGACATCTCTCATTTCCAACTATATTGTGTCTTGTAACCTAAAATTAGGAATTTACCTTTTATTCAGGATTCACAGTGTTATGACTTACACAAGAGAGGTAGCAGTGACATATGCCCCTCATGGTACTGTGGAAGCAGTATCACATTCCAAGTACCGAAGTTCCCCATCAACCAGTAAAGAATTACAACGCCAACCATGGCCATGCCGCCAGGGTCAGTTAGAAACCGAAGCCTTCCAAACCAGGGAACAGTACAGTGAATAACTCCACCCGAACCACTCTCATGAGGCATCACCATAGTTTGGCTCAAGGGAGAGGTTATATTAGGCAAGGGTTCTGTTTTTTCTTCTAGATCCTCTGTTCCCGGTGCCCTAGCCAATTCACCCCATCCGAATACAGGAGGAGTGTAATGTCCTGATCCAAACAACCATGACCCTTCAATTGGGCCTTGGCTAGACCGAGGGTCTCGAAACATCCAGCCTTTCTGCAGATGAGGAAAATTTTGCGCAACTGCTGTTTCTTGTTCGGCACCTGATTCTTTGGCCTGCATCCCAGCAGCCTGCGCTCCAGTCGCATCATCGCTGTTTCCAGCCGCTGCTTCTGCCTGTGCCTGAAGCATGGCTTGGGCCTTCTGTATCCTCTCCATCATATTTTGTATAGCCTCCTTACTTGGACCAGCTCCACCAGCTGCTCCTGAACCACCATTTTCCTGTGCCTGTGCAGCCGCTTGCACTCTGCGCAGCATCTCTGCCATGTACTGCTGTGCTTGTTGAGGGTCACCATGACCATGGCAGGCACCTCCGCCACCGTGAGAGTGACCATGACCACTTCCATCATGGGAGTGGCCATGGCCCATCATTTGTTGCATCATCTGCATTCGTGGATCCATTTATATTCTGGAATAAAACAGTGTTCAGATTAGCACTATGTCTTGAAACACATGGAATCAAGACTTTATAAACATACTGGCAGGCTGTCTGCCCACCTTATGGAATTAGATGTTGATTTAATGCCCCTTATATGGTCTGGTAGCTGAACCATTCTTGGGCTTTTAGTAGTATCACCAGGTTTTCTTGAAAATATTCCAGTTCTGCATATCTGCTATGTTCTTTAACTACTGACAATATATTACAAACAGTTATACCGGAACCACTGATAGCTACTCAGGCCTGTCAGTGTCAGATGTCTATGGCCATTGTGACAGCCAGCACAACACTGTGGCAGCACCTGACAGGCCAGGCAGTGACTGTATATATGTTATGGTATTTCAAATGATCTTTTTTCCCTAAATATCTACTATTATTCTGTGTAGTATATCTACTATTGGCATTGTTTGCTCCCAGTATTCTATTCAAATATTTAAATTTCTTTTATTTATTTTCCTCTTTGCACGCACCTACTGTTCATAAATATCCATAATTATATCACAGTTACCATTTCAAGCAAAGAACGGTTTACAGCCACTGGCTTACAGTGGCTTAGGTGCGATTAGCCTTAAATTGTACAGAGAATTGTATCATTCATTTACTTGATCTTGTTGATATTATGTGCAATTTAGAAATAAACTACTACTACTACTATATATATACAGTGGTCCCTGCCATTTAAGACCACCCATTCAGCCAGCAAAATATGGTCTTAATTTGAAGGTGGTCTTATGTGTCGAACCTTGATGCATGGAACTCCGACTCACAAAGATTTTGTGTGAAGTGCACTACTTTGTCTGATTCTGTACATGTATTTATAATTTGATTTTGATCATGTCGACTCAGAATAATCAACATGTAGGCCTATATGCTATAGTAATATATGCATTATAAATAGATCCATTTTTATTTAATGAACATTTTATTGAGTAAATAGACCATCAACTTTACTTTTTCACTTTTGACTTTTAACCAATTGAATATGTCATATCCATCTGGATCAGGATAATAATCGCTATCTCCCTAGTCCCTACGGATATCATAGCGATGGGGGGGATGTCCACTGAATGTGACTGATGTCCATAGTGTTTTACTTAATTGGCACATTTTAATGTTATCTACATTGTCAAGCATTTTAGACCACTGTCAAAGTGGAGGTTATGCTATATAAAATAAATTATTATTATTATTATTATTATGAATAGCCCACTCCACACACACACAAACAAAACGATGATGCCTGTATTGAGGTATGACTCTCACTGCCCACAGTGAGTCGTGTACAGCTATATCATATAAAGTGATATAAATGGGGCGTTGTCCTGACAGCCACTGCCCCGTAGTCGTAGTACTAGTAGAGCAGGTGTCCGGACCGCTGGACCGTGATGATTTAGAAACAACAAAAGTCTATATGGCTTACGCTAACCGCGTTTTCGTCGTTATAGTTATAACAAACGGAACGATATGGTTATAAGGTCTTCCATAGTACCACATGAATTCCAGTCTTACTGAAACAAAACATCATCAAATGCCGATACCACTTCAAAATCGCGTAAAACAGTGGTAAAATACCTTAGTGGGGCCAGAACAAAACAAGAAACATCATTGAAAAATAGTGAAAAATGTTTCCCGTTCACATGTAAAAACTAATCTAAAGAAAGATTTGCTTCATGTACAATAAACAAACTGACCTGATCTGCACAAATGTAATTATTATTATTATTATTATTATTATTATTATTATTATTATTATTATTATTATTATTATTATTATTTATACAAGTAGCTCACTAAGGCGAATAAAAGGAGTGACATGATTGAGGCATTCAAATTGGCACCTGGCATATGCGAGAAAGAGGACCGGGAGACAGTATTTTCTACGAAGGACCGAGAGGCCATCCACATCAGGAGACAGTGACCAGAGATGAACAGGGATGGGAGCCTTGAACTACCACACATTTATGATTGCAGCACCACCTAGCAGTAGAGATGCCAACAGTCACTCTGAGGAAGTTCACTGAACAGAGTGGACGAAAGTCTCACAATAAGGAGAACCAAAACAACTGTTTGTGACGAATGAACTCTCTCGCTTTGAGAAGGAAGTGGTTTCATTTTTTTTTTTTTTGTATTTGGATATTAAAGCACTACTAGACGTCATAGCAAAAAAAAACAACAAAAAAAAAAACAAACAAACATGTAGATCATTCAAACAAAGTGGTCTGAAAACATTTCTTTATAGAGAGTGTTATCAATGCATGCAGCAGTCTTCTTGAGAGTGTGGTTTCTGCTGCCTCACTGGATTATTTTAAGAGGTTTCTGGACAAGTTCAGGACAAGTCCTCTGTCCAGAGTGGAATGCTTCAAAGCCAGGTCTGGATGGTGCATGTAATTGCTATGCTCCATTGTGCTAGTGGTGATGACTGGGGAAGCAGATAGATGTACCCTGACTCGTAGGGGCATCCTAATAAATTCCACACAAGCAGCACAGAACAGAAACCTTCTGCACACATACAGTCAGGAGGCTTGGCTCACTGTGTGTCGGCCCCTTCAGCCCCTCTACCCCAGGAAATAATGGGTGGCTGTGGGTTGGGGGCTATGGAGCCTGCTATGGAGCACACAGGGGGATGGCCTGCAGCGATGCTCTGTAATGACCCAATAAAGAATGAGTCCCCAACACATAGGTAATGTGACCAGCCACACACAGAATGGGAAATGAGGTCTGTCAGATGAAGCAAGAACCAGAATCAGAGAACCAGGGAGGGACAGTCACTCTTGCACAATTTTCGTGCAACTCTAACTACATATAGATCACCATATATAATGTGAGCTTAGCATAGTGGCCTAGTTTTTTGGCCAGCGCTCAGAATGGTATCTAATCTCTAATCTGATCTGATCTAATCTAATTTTAACAGGTGGAGGTGTTGCGGCTGTTTATTTATTTATTATTTTTAAATTTAATATACGAGCCAAGTAGCCCTTACTTATGTCCAATACCTCTGAATGCAGGCACTGGAATTGCTGGCCTATATCCAATCGCTATTTTGCATTTTGCCCAGTTTGAAAATACCTTCCTATCTTTGCATCTTTGATGTAGAATCCCTATGTAAATTTTCGAGGTATGCTTCATATTTCTGGGGCGGATGCAGGATTTTGTGAAGGGGGGGTCAAATTCCCCCCCCCCCCCCGATAGAAATAATGAATTAATAATTAAAAATAAAAATTGCAGCATCGCCAGGGGGGCCCCCCCGCCATATTTATTTTGGATTATTCGGCCATTTGGTCACATTTGTAGTTTAATTTATGGCAGACGGTTTACAGTGTCAGCATTGAGGTACATGTGTGTTTATGATAAAGGAAGAGACAGAGGCTGCAACTAAAATGGTCACTTTGCCTATGTAGTATATAGCTCCACTGAACCGTGACATGCTAATCTGCCCCCGGCATAAGACTGGCTAACAAAGGGAAGATAACAACTGACCTGGCGGTCAACACATGCTAATTAAGGTACCCAGAATGTTGACCATGAACAAACATGCCACATCTGATTATAAGCCTTTGAAGATTACGCTGTGGTCAAAGCACAAAACCCAAGTACAGTCAAACTTTTATATAAAGACCGCCCTTGGGACCAAATGAAAGTGGTCTTTATATGCAGGTGGTCTTTATACACAGGTTACGTTCTCAGGACATATGTTACTTTTACACACTATTAAATACTCATTAAGGACACTGCAC
>JAAUYG010006589.1_pt1 | contig 17894 bp, 11 predicted proteins | sample 7278091 | NCBI WGS metagenome assembly JAAUYG01 (sample SAMN14350201, study PRJNA611818) | marine sediment metagenome | isolation source: surface marine sediment (0.6m) | place: French Polynesia: Moorea | collected 2018-08
AGCATCCAGAACATAGCGAGGTAGAATGCATCCCAAGCAGAGATATCACAAGTACCGCCACGACCAGGACCATCACAAGGGAAGGCAAAACCAAAGTCTTTTTTGTCGGGCATTAGTTTAGATCCACGAGCATCTAAAGCGCCTTTGACTAGGATTAGTACTGTAGTGTGTAAACCTAATGCGATCGCATGGTGAACCAAGAAATCTCCAGGTCCAATAGTTAAGAACAAGGAATTTGTTCCGCTGTTGATTGCATCTAACCAACCAGGTAACCACGCTGCTCCAGTTTGAGCTATGCTATCTGGGTTAGAAAGTAGAGTATCAAAACCGTACAGTAGCTTACCGTGGGAAGCTTGAATCCATTGAGCAAAAACTGGTTCAATGAGAATTTGTTTTTCGGGAGTACCGAAAGCAACTACAACATCGTTATGCACGTACAAGCTTAAAGTATGGAATCCAAGGAACAGAGATACCCAACTAAGATGGGAAATTAATGCTTCCTTATGTTCAAGCATCCGATACAGTACATTATTTTTATTGGCTTCGGGATCGTAGTCACGAACCAAGAATATGGCACCGTGAGCAAACGCACCAACCATTAAGAACCCTGCAATATACTGGTGATGAGTGTATAGTGCAGCTTGAGTAGTATAGTCCCTCGCAATAAACGCATATGAAGGCATAGAATACATATGCTGCGCTACTAAAGAAGTAATTACACCTAAACAAGCTAAGTGCCATCCTAGTTGGAAGTGCAATGAGTTGTTGTAAGTATCATACATTCCTTTATGTCCAGCACCAATCATGCCACCGAAAGGAGTTCCTTCTGGTGGATTGTGAGCTTCCATAATTGTCTTCATATCGTGACCAATACCAAAGTTAGTACGGTACATATGACCAGCAATGATGAAGATAACTGCGATCGCTAAGTGGTGATGAGCAATATCTGTCAACCAAAGAGACTCAGTTTGAGGATGGAAACCACCTAAGAAAGTTAAGATCGCTGTTCCTGCTCCCTCAGAAGTACCAAATACATGACCAGCAGTATCAGGATTCTGAGCGTATACACCCCAATTCAGGCTAAAGAAAGGCCCTAAACCTGCAGGATGAGGAGGAGTAGATAGGAAGTTATCCCAACCTACGTGCTGTCCGCGAGATTCGGGGATAGCAACGTGAACTAGGTGTCCAGTCCAAGCCAAAGAACTAACCCCAAACAAACCAGCTAAGTGGTGGTTGAGGCGAGACTCAGCATTTTTGAACCAAGCCAAACTAGGACGGAACTTGGGCTGCAAGTGTAACCAACCAGCAAACAAGAAGATAGAGGAAAGAATCAATAAAAAGATCGATCCTTGGTACAACTCTTGATTAGTGGTCATACCAATGGTGTAGAACCAGTGGTATACCCCAGAATAGGCAATGTTTACGGGACTAGAAGCACCACCTTGGGTAAAGGCATCAATGGCACCTTTACCAAAGTGGGGATCCCAAATCGCATGGGCGATTGGGCTGGTGTTTAAAGGATCTTTTATCCACTGTTCAAAGTTACCTTGCCAAGCTACATGGAACAGAGTACCGGAAGTCCACAAGAAGATGATTGCAATATGACCAAAATGAGAAGCGAAAATCTTCTGGTAAAGATTCTCTTCAGTCATACCATCATGAAGCTCAAAATCATGAGCAGTGGCAATTCCGTACCAGATCCGACGAGTAGTCGGATCTTGTGCGAGATCCTGGCTAAATTTCGGGAATTTAGTTGCCATAGGTTATGGGTAGAATTCTCCTGTAGGGTGAAAAATGAGGTTAATATTGCTATTGTTTACCACTCATTTTTGGCTTTTAGTTACCACCTTCAATAATAAATATCGCAGGGTAGTAATTTTATTAAAACACGGTTGATAATTGAGTTACTTAACTCAAGTCCGCTTCTTTTAAGGTTTCCTCAAACGAGGTTTTCAGGTACTTGAAATAAATTAAATAAGTTCAAGTCAAAACCTCTCAAGTGTATGACGAACGTTAATTATTTACCGTTCAGTTTTCTTTGCTATTGCTAATCTTGAACTAATGCTCAAGGTTATGTTTATACTAGCCAATCTCACAAGACAGTCTCAACTTATAGCTTCAACCATCTTGAAAGATCGGCAGAATTTGCAGGTACGTCTACAACGAGAGCGTCCTTGCCAAGAAGAATGCCCAGGTGGTAACAATTCCTCCTAAAAGGTAGTGAGCTACCCCTACTGCACGACCTTGAGTAATACTCAAAGCGCGGGGTTGAATAGCTGGAGCTACTTTTAATTTATTATGCGCCCAAACGATTGACTCGATCAATTCTTGCCAATAGCCACGTCCACTAAAGAGGAACATCAGACTAAAAGCAAAGATAAAGTGACCCGCTAGGAACATAATTCCATAAGCAGATAAAGCTGAACCATAGCTGGTGATAACTTGAGAAGCTTGCGCCCACAAGAAATCACGTAACCAGCCATTGATACAAATTGCGCTTTGAGCAAAGTTACCAGCAGTGATATGGGACACCGTACCATCTGAAGATACTGTTCCCCATACATCTGATTGCATCTTCCAACTGAAGTGGAAAATTACCACAGAGATGGAATTATACATCCAGAACAAGCCGAGGAATACATGATCCCAACCTGATACTTGACAAGTACCACCACGACCAGGGCCATCACAAGGGAAGCGGAAGCCGAGGTTTCCTTTATCTGGAATTAGGCGAGAACTACGAGCGTAGAGAACACCTTTTAACAGAATTAAAACAGTTACGTGGATCGTAAATGCGTGGATATGGTGAACCATAAAATCAGCAGTACCTAAAGCAATAGGCATCATTGCCACCTTGCCTCCAACCGCTACTACACCGCCACCAAAAGCATGGCTGACTGGCTCTAAAGCTGTAGGAGCAGTATTGCCAGGAGCAAGAGTATGGATATTTTGGATCCACTGAGCAAAGATGGGCTGTAGCTGAATTGCTGTATCGGAGAACATATCTTGGGGACGACCCAAAGCTCTCATGGTGTCGTTATGAATGTACAATCCGAAGCTATGAAAGCCCAAGAATATACATACCCAGTTCAGGTGAGAAATGATCGCATCGCGAACACGAAGCACACGGTCGATCACATTATCAACATTCTTTGCTGGGTCATAGTCACGCACCATATAAATAGCACCGTGCGCTCCAGCACCAACAATCAGAAATCCACCAATCCACATGTGATGAGTGAATAACGATATTTGAGTACCATAGTCAATCGCTTGATATGGATAAGGAGGCATAGCATACATATGCTGGGCAACAATAATAGTCAGAGAACCAAGCATAGCTAGGTTAACTGCCAATTGTGCGTGCCAAGAAGTTGTTAGAACTTCATACAGCCCTTGGTGTCCTTTCCCACCAAATAGTAGTGGATCGCCTTGATGACCGTCTAAAATTTCTTTCATACTGTGACCAATACCGAAGTTGGTACGGTACATATGACCAGCAATAATAAACAGTACAGCGATCGCTAAATGATGGTGTGCTGTATCAGACAACCACAAACCACCTGTTACTGGGTTCAAACCACCTTTGAAGGTTAAGAAGTCCGAATACACACCCCAGTTTAAAGTGAAGAAAGGTCTTATCCCTTCTGCGAAACTAGGATACAGTTCCACCATTTTGCTGCTATCCAAAATAAACTCATGGGGTAAAGGAATGTCACTTGGTGCAACTCCTGCATCCAGCAGTTTATTGATTGGTAATGACACATGGATTTGGTGACCAGCCCAGCCTAGAGAACCTAACCCTAACAAGCCAGCAAGATGATGGTTCATCATTGATTCCACATTTTGGAACCATTCCAGCTTGGGCGCTCTCTTGTGGTAATGAAACCAACCAGCAAAGATCATCAGGGCTGCCATCACCAATCCACCGATAGCAGTGCAGTATAACTGATAGCTATTAGTGAATCCAGAAGCTCTCCACAAGTAGAACAATCCAGAAGTAATCTGAATTCCGTGGAAGCCACCGCCTACATCGCCATTTAAAATTCCTTGACCGACGATCGGCCATACTACTTGCGCGCTAGGTTTGATTGCAGTGGGATCACTTAACCAAGCTTCGTAGTTGGAAAAACGGGCTCCGTGGAAATACATTCCGCTTAACCAAACAAAAACCACCGCTAGGTGACCAAAATGCGCACTAAATATTTTTCGCGAAATATCTTCTAAGTCACTGGTATGACTGTCAAAATCATGAGCATCAGCGTGAAGATTCCAAATCCAGGTGGTAGTCTTAGGACCTCTGGCTAAAGTTCGGTCAAAGTGACCTGGCTTGCCCCACTTCTCGAAAGAAGTAGGAACTGGATCTACATCAACTGTTACCTTGACTTTCGCCTCTTCTTTTTGAGGACTGATTGTCATGAGGATTCTCCTCTCAGGGCAATAGATTTTAGATTTTCCTATTCTTTAGAATAGGTTTTTTATTATGTAAAAAGTTCAGCGAAAATCACTGCTTTTTATATAACCTTAGCTAGCCTTCCCTTATTGGTTTAGGTTTAAGCTACAGGCATTACTTTATATGATCATAAGACTCAGAACTCAGCAATCTTGAGAAAGCTTAACAAAATTTTAAATGGATGCGATTATTGATTTGACAAGGTTTCTACCCCAAAAGTTTTTCGGCAAAAGTATACAAAACACAAATTATCTTCATAAAAGGCAATATAACCAGCTTTCTCAAAATCTTCTGTATCCTGATTTAATTTAATTAAGGAGAAAGGATTGATTGAAGTTAAGTTAGCTGGAAGACTTCAAAAATTTTTATTAGTAATTTATAGATAGATGTCAATGAAAACTATAAAGTTGTGCTTATTATTATTATGTTTAATTTATTTAGTCAGTTGTGGACAAGTCAATATTGATAATTCTCTAAGCAACTATTCTCTAGATACCCTTCGCGATCGCTTCAGTAATACAGCTAAATCGGTATCCTTAAATACCACAAAAAGTAATTTAGCTGAGACAGCCACTCCTACAATTATTAGGGAGTTAAATCAAGAACTGAAACAATTTACTCCTCAAGTCAAGATCATCTCACCTCAAGCCGAACAAGTATTTAATAAGACAGACATTAACGTTGAGTTAGAAGTAGAAGACTTGCCCATATTTCAGGATGATAAACTCAAACTGGGGTTACATCTAGATTTGATTTTAGATAACGAACCATCCCAAGAGATTTACGATTTAGACGAGCCTATAATACTAGAAAACTTGAATCCTGGGACTCATAGCATTAGGGTTTTCGCCTCTCGTCCTTGGGGAGAAAGTTTCAAGAATGAAGGTGCTTATGCTCAAACAACTTTTAGTGTTTTAACTGAAACTAACAATAATCGTCCCGATCCTAATTTACCGTTACTAACCTATAGCAAACCGACAGGGACTTATGGTGCAGAACCGTTTATGCTGGATTTTTATTTAACTAATGTACCATTACACGCCGTCGCGCAGAATGATCCTACTCTAAAAGATTGGCGCGTTAAAACAACTGTTAATGGAACTAGTTTTATTTTGGAAAATTGGCAACCGATTTATTTAACAGGATTAAATAAAGGCGAAAATTGGATAAAATTAGAGTTAATTGATGAGGCAGGAAATAATATTCAAAATACCTTTAATAATACTGTTAGGGTAATTAATTACGATCCACAGCAAACAGATACTTTGGCTAAACTAATAACTAATAAAATCCCTTTAACTGAAGCCCGTTCTATAGTAGAGCAAAATTACTATATTCAGCCAGTAGGAATACCAGAAATTATTGAACCTGAAATTGAACCTAAAAACAATAATATTAAAACTGAAAATATTCCTGAAGAGATGGTAGATACTAGTAAACCAACAATAGAGTCAACAGAAGATAATCAGAATATTGTGTTCCCTTCGACTGACAATAATACAAGCTCAAAGGTAAAAATCGAATTAGATAAGATTAATCAAGTAAAAGAATCTACGGCATCAGAAGTTAATAATGCTAATGCTATAGACGATATAGACAAAGTTAAGGCAAAAGAAGAAGTAATCTTTCAAGATAAGGAAGTCAAAGATACTTTTACAGAAACATCTAGTGTCATAAATAAAGAAACTGAACCAGAGAAATCAGTGCTTCAAACTACAACAGTTGAAACAGAAAAATCAACTGAACCTATTACCATTGAAAAAATAAATTCTTCTACCGAAGAACCCTTAACAACTATTGATATTCCTCAACCAGAATCAATTAAAATAACTAAAAAGAAAATTACAATTATTGTTCCAGAAATAGAGTCAATAAATACATCAGAGCCATAGCAAAAATTGGAAGCACCGTCATGATTGAAGAGTCATGATTGAAGAGTCATGATTGAAGAAAATTTTAGTCGGTTGGCACCATAACATGCAAGCTTCTGGCTCAGTTTTTATTAAGTGTAGCTTAAATTATTAGGTAGTAATTCTCCAATTGCTAAGATCGTCTAGTCGAAAACTGCTATAGACTACTCAATAACAATCAATGACAAACAAATAATAAATATTGTGTTGATGGCTACAAAACACTATAAGCTAGATAGATTAAAAGGCATAGTGGCTTAATTTATCTGTAATTAGCCGATCTCTACCGATAAAATAATAAAATTAAAATATCACGACTCAGCTTTGATCGAAGCGATATTGCCCATGAAAATTGCTCAAGCTGTATGTGATGAGAAATCATTGGAAACAATTATGAGCGATGCCATCTACACTAACGCAGGATTTGATTTACCCTACCCCGATCCTAATCAAGATAGTGAACTAATTAGACAGTTAGGCTTTATTCCTGGCTTAAAAGAATTTTTGATTATACGTCAGGTACACGCTCTAGAACACGCTACTGTGTGGATTTTAAGCAATCCGAGCAACTCCACAAAGAGTAAATTTTCCACTAGCTATTTATCCACAGATAACGAAACCATTGGCGGACTCTCTACAGAAAAAGGATTTTACCTTTATGGTGATATTAACCCCAACAGGTTAAGAAGAGCAGTCGCCTTAGCTTTAACTCGCCTCCAACAAGGGGAGTGGAATTTAGCATTGCATCCCCGCTGTGGTACAAATTCTTCCGTTGCTATGATGCTTACCGCAGGGATGGTAATGACAGCTCACTTTACCCTACCGCGAGAACCAATTCATCAGCTACTAGGCGTCGGATTAGCTGGCCTTACAGCTAACTACCTTGCTGCCGACATTGGAATGTACGTTCAGAAATATATTACTACTGCCATTCCCTTTAATCTCAAAGTTAAAAATATTACCAAAATTACTGACCAATCAGGAAACTCTGGCTACTTTATTCGTTTAAATTGGATATCAAACACCAATTAAATTAGCGATGGATTAAATTTTTATCGTTAAATGCAGAATAATAAGTTACTGACGATAAGAGCAGAATCCTTATCCTTCATCCCTTTAAATTCCTGCGTGTCCCAAAGCAATGCCTGTAAACAACATCCCAAAAACTAGAAATGGTTGTGCGCTAGCTTGATACTTAACATCGTTTTCCAGGGGATTACGCAGGAAGTACATATCCTGAAAAACGATTTGAGGGATAACTAACAGGAAAACAATTGTAGCATAGAGATTTTCATGAATTGCCACTAGATAACCGCTAATGCCAATTTGGAAAACATCGATCGCAATAACACAGATCCAAGCAGCGGTGGTTACTCCAAACATGACAGGAAGAGATTTTAAACCTAAGGCGCGATCGCCTTCTACACTCTTGAAATCATTGACAATGGCAATTCCCAAACCAGCAAAACTATAGATTAAGGTCAAAATCACAATTGTCCAGTTTAAATTACCAAATAGAGCATGACCAGTCCACCAGGGCAAAGCAATATAACTTGAACCCAACGCATAAGTACCTAACCAACCATTTTGCTTTAGTTTTAATGGTGGGGCAGAATAAATATAGGCAATAAACGAACCCCCAAGAGCAATACAAAAGATGGTAGGGAAATCATGACCTACTGCCATATCTAAACCATAAGCCAATGCCAAACCAGCCAAAAGTAATACAACAATCTGCACTTTTACTTGAGGTAGAGAAATTGCTCCCGAAGGTATGGGACGATAGGGTTCATTGATAGCGTCAATTTCGCGGTCATAGAGTTCGTTAACAGTTTGGGTATAACCAGTCATTAATGGCCCAGAAAGTAACATACAGGCTGCCGATAACAAAAAGTTTTCCACCGTCCAAGTATAGTTACCTGAAGATGCTGCACCACAAACTACCCCCCAAATTAGAGGAATCCAGGTAATAGGTTTCATCAGTTGCAGCCTAATCTTCCAGAGAGAAGTTTCTCCAGAAGCTGCACCTTTCATTCCCAGCAGTTGGCGAGTTTTGGAATCCCCTGAGTTATCTGCTTTTTCTATCTTTGTTGGAGAATCAGACATTATTGTACTTTACTCAACGTTTTCAATTTTAAGCTTTTAGCTGTTCCAAGTCTTAAAGTCATTTTGTAGTAGCGAATATAGACAAAATCCAAATCTCAGTTAAGAAGATTCACCACCTGTTATTTGCTACTCGCTATATGCGAAGCAGTGAAGCAGTGCGTTGGGCGGGTCTCCCGACTTGAAGCAACTGCTGAACCCTTTAGGGTATCCGCTCTGAGACTGGCTACTCGCTACTTATCCAACAGTTACTTCTAAATAGCCGTTTTGAAATTTTGCTCCTGCCACAGAACTACCACGCCAAGCAGGGGGAAGGGTAATATTACGTCTTTGATCTCCTGTCTCAACGGTAATTTCTGGACCATATTGTGTTAGTTTTACGTCTTTTTTGTCGCATCCTGGCAAAAATACTTTTATTTTCCGTTCTGCCATCAGAAATTCTATTGGTTTGGGTGCATTGAACCCTTCAACCATCGTGGGTAATCCATCAATCAGGGGTTGCCAGTTACTACCATCAAAATTAGGTACAGAGATAATATCTAAGGGCGCAAAATCAGAAGAGATGCTTTCTGTGACTGTTCCTTGGTTAACCAAAACTCCTGCTACACTTAACCCAATCTGCTGTGCGCTACCCCAAAGATATTTGGCAGTTGCCACTGCTGCGGGGTTAGGAGTAGTAACCAAATAAGCTATCACTTTGCCTTGACTTAGAGCTTCTGTCCCTTTTTCTAACATTTGGCTAGCGGGATTATCTGTATTTTCAGTAATGTCCCCTGGCGTCCAAGATGTATTCAAGATAGCACTGGTAACTGGTTGAACAAAAGGCGAGAGAGTTTGAACAATATCTGATTCAGCGAAAATACCTCGAAAGCGACGGAAATACCAGCTTAAGATTTCTGGCATCCCAAACATTCTTAAAGTATCTATTCCTCCTGAACCATCGTAGATAATTACATCGTATTTATTGTTTTGATAGTACTCGCGAATTACGTTGAGAGCTAAAGCGCGATCCATACCAGGTATGATGCCCAGCTCTTGACCGTATACCTGTTTAAGAATTGGCGATCGCAAGTATTGGGCTTCTAGTTGTTTAACTTCTTCCCAGCTATTTTCTAGCAAAACGGTGGAATTTAATTGCATTACCGCAAAATTAGCACTGATTTCTTGCGGTTCATTTGTGGGAGTTGTCCCTAATGCCATCCCCCAAGCAGGACTAGAATCTTGTCCGATTAAAAGAACTTTTTTTCTTTCTGTAGCTAGCTTTTTAGCAGTTGCGATCGCGCAAGTTGTGCGACCTATACCGCCTTTACCCAAAAAGGTGACGATCGAGGACATATGTTAAATAATCTGGTCTATTATAGAGTTTATTTTATTATGGCTAGTCTACGGGCTTAATTTCATCTTCAAAGAACCAAGTAGCTGTGCGATCGTCAAATTGGACAACCACGCCAACGCCGCTACCATCTGTCATTTTATATTCTTTAACCGTGCCAACTTTGCCGAGTTTACCAGCAACGCTCCCATTTACTCTATCTTTGATTCTACAAACTTTTACTTTTTGCCCTATTTCCATTGCTATTACTTTATTCCGAATAATAATGAGCCACCTCACAGTTTAAAGCAAAACCTCCACTCTTTGAAGTCGCTAATCTTCTACGCTCAATTAAAAACTTCCATTTTCTATCTTAGATTCGCCTCTTCTATGGCGATCGCTAATGATAAAAACTTCACTTCGTCTTTTGGCTGCTTTTATCAATCAGAAATAGATTAACGTCAGTTCGATGAAACTAGAAATTTCGTAATTCATAACTTGAGAGATGCTTGCATTCCCTATTATTTCCTGGGAAAAATTGTAACTCCGTTGCGTAGCTTTTCGCGAGCGCGAATACTCCTAACTTTGAACTCTGTAGCGGAGCATCTCGCGCGATGCGGTTGCGTTTGCGGAGCAAGTCGTTAGACTCAGCAAGTCCCGTCAAGCGGGATAATATCCGAAGGACTCAGCGAGTCCTTTAGGGCAGCGAGTACCCCGTTCGCGAAGCGTGCCCGTAGGGCATACTCCTTGCCTCACGTTAATACGTAGTCTATTCAACTGAAAACGGCTGTAAATAAAAACCAAGTTTTTAGTTGATTTATCAGTATTTTTTCTTGAGCTTCTGAGCAGTACTAGGGAAAAAAATTAAGTATTTCTTCGGATATATAATTACCAGGTATGTAACTACATTAGAAAAGAATAAAGCACCTTTTAAACTATTCTTTTAAGCCATTTTTTTGCACTCAAATTAAGGCTATAAAAGTTACTTAGATCATGAATAATCTTGAAATATTTGAGCTGAAAGCAACCGCTTGTTCTGAATCTAACAATTTCGAATCAAATCAACCTGAATCAAATAATCCTGAATTAATAGTCGATCCTGAAACTCAACTAGTTACTGTTGATGATCCTAATCCTACTATCTCAGTTTTGTGGGATCGGGCTGTTCAACAAGCAGTAATAGAAAGTTCTCCTGGTCCAACAATTGCTGCCCGCGCTTATGCCATCTTGCATACTGCTATATATGATGCTTGGTCGGCTTATGAAGACACACCAATTTCTACTCAATTAGGAGACGAACTACAACGTCCTGATTCAGAAAATACGGCAGAAAATAAAACCGAAGCAATCAGCTATGCAGCATTTCATGTGTTGTCAGACTTGTTCTCAGATCAACAAGAGATTTTCGTTCAGTTAATGCAAGATTTGGGCTTTGATCCTAACTTAATAACAAACGATACAACTACTCCTGCTGGGATTGGGTTCACTGCTGCTGATGCTTTGCTAAATGTTCGTCAGCAAGATGGTTCTAACCAACTGGGAGATGATCCTAATGGGGATGGTACACCATATTCTGACACTACTGGCTTTGAAAATGTTAATACACCAGGTAACGTTCAAGTTATCGATCAATTTACGCTAGAGAATGTACCTATTAATAATTCTGATCCTACTGATTCTGATGTAACTCAACAATTTTTAACTCCTCAATTTGGTGATGTCACTCCCTTTGGGTTAGAGTCTGGAGATCAATTTAGACCCGAAGCACCAGAACCATTCTTGTTAGTAGATGGTGAAGTTGATTTAGAAGCAAAAACCATTACTTTAGCAGATTGTACTGAATTGGAAATTTCTCGTGACCTGATCGGCACTGTTATCAACCCAGACTTCATTGCTCAAGCGGAAGAAATTGTTGACATTAGTGCTAATCTCACAGATGAACAAAAAATAATTGCTGAATTTTGGGAGGACGGAGGCGGAACTTCTTTTCCTCCTGGAACTAATCAAACCTTTGGACAATATGTCTCAGCTAGAGATAATAATACTCTAGACGAAGATGTGGAGTTGTTCTTTGCTTTAGGAAATGCAGAACTTGATGCAGGTATTGCTGCCTGGGACTCGAAAGTATTTTATAACTATCCTCGTCCTGTGAGAACAATTAGGGAATTGGGAGAGTTGGGACTAATTGGCGAATTTAATGAAGATTTAGGTGGCTATGCTATCGAAGCCTACGCAGGCCCTGGTCAAGGAACACAAACCATATTAGCTTCCGAGTTTATTACTTATCAGAATCCTGGTTCTGATTCTTCTCCACCATTTGCTGAATATGTTTCTGGTCATAGTACTTTCAGTGCTGCGGGGGCAGAAGTATTGAAGCAATTTACTGGTAGTGATTACTTTGGGGCTTCTGTTACCTTTGAACCAGGGTCATCTCGCTTTGAATCAGGCATAGGTAGCCCAAGCGAAGATATTACTTTGGAGTGGTCAACTTTTTCCGAAGCTGCTGATGAATCTGGTATTTCTCGTCTTTATGGTGGTATTCACTGGGATCAGGGAGATCAGGAGGGTAGAGATTTGGGCAGACAAGTCGGTGCTGCCGCTTTTGAGCAAGCTCAATTTTTTATCAATGGTGGAGATCCAAATGCTACTAAGGATCCAGTTATAGGTACTGATCCTGCAAATGTTTTAGCTGGTGTTAGCGAAAATGACGATCTATCTCTACTATCTTTATCCAGCGCAGATGCCAACGGTCACCTTGATGTTCATCAAGGGGGCAATTATCTTGATGGTGGTACGGAAATAGTCCTACTCTATGGTTATCAGGGATATGAAATTACATATGGCGATTCAGGATACAATCAATTTGATAGTCAACTAGAAGACATTCTGATAGATAATGCTCTAGGAACAAATGATATTTATCATCAAGCGGATAGTCTAACGTTTGGAGAACCACATTAAGCTAAATATTTAACATTAGATATTTCCATTGAACTGGCGTTTAGATATTACCCTGAGGCTAATACTTTAAGGGTAATTGATAATTTAGCAATTATCTAAGAGCAAAATTTTGATGACCAAAAATTAGAGAAAAGCTAAAACGCGGTATAAAGCTAAGTGGGTTCTACTAAACTTACAGATAGAGTTCGCACTGATACTGAAATTTAAAACTTATGGATAACCTCGCACTTTGGCAACGCTATCAGGACTGGCTTTATTACAACGAAGATTTAGAATTTTATCTAGATATTAGTCGCATTAGCTTTGATGATGCTTTAATCAAAGAATTAGAACCAAAATTTACCAAAGCATTTCAAGATATAGAAGCCTTAGAGGGTGGCGCGATCGCTAATCCCGACGAAAATCGAATGGTAGGTCACTATTGGTTGCGCGACCCCGATCTGGCACCGACACCAGAACTCAAACAGGATATTGTTGATACCAACAATAGTGTTGTTGACTTTCAGCACAAAATTCACAGTGGCGAGATTCATCCTCCTAATGGTGGTAAGTTTACCGATATTCTTTCCATTGGTATTGGGGGGTCAGCTTTAGGACCTCAATTTGTAGCTCAAGCATTAGCACCTACCGAACCACCTCTAGAAATTCACTTTATTGATAATACCGATCCTGCGGGCATTGATAAGGTTTTAGCTAAAATAGGCGATCGCCTGAACACCACTCTAGTTTCTGTAATTTCTAAATCTGGTGGTACACCTGAAACTCGCAATGGAATGCTAGAAGTCAAGAAAGTCTATGAAAAAAACAACATTGATTTTGCTGCTCATGCTTTTGCCATTACAGGGAAAAGTAGTAAGCTAGAAGCGATCGCTGAGAGAGAAGGTTGGTTAGCAATTTTTCCCATGCGTGATTGGGTTGGGGGGCGTACTTCGGAGTTATCTCCAGTAGGTTTAGTAGCTGCTGCTTTACAGGGAATTGATATCAAAGCAATGCTCGAAGGAGCAAAAACTATGGATGCTCTTACCCGTAAACATAGCCTTAAAGAAAATCCTGCTGCTTTATTGGCAATGGCTTGGTATGCTGCTGGACACGGAAGAGGGGAAAAAGACATGGTAATTTTGCCCTACAAAGATAGCCTGTTGCTGTTTAGTCGTTACCTCCAACAGCTAATTATGGAATCTTTAGGTAAGGAAAAAGATTTGGATGGCAATGTGGTCAACCAGGGTATTGCTGTTTATGGTAACAAAGGCTCAACTGACCAACACGCTTACGTACAGCAGCTAAGGGAAGGAGTAAATAACTTTTTTCTCACCTTTATAGAAGTGCTAGAAGATAGAACAAGAAAATATGTAGAAATTGAACCTGGTATTACTTCTGGTGACTATTTAAAAGGGTTTTTGTTGGGGACTCGTACCGCATTAAACGATAAGCAACGAGATTCTATTACCATTACCATTCCCCAAGTTAACGAGCGCATTGTGGGTGCTTTAATTGCTCTTTATGAGCGTGGTGTAAGTATTTATGCTTCTTTAGTTAATATCAATGCTTATCATCAGCCAGGAGTAGAAGCAGGGAAAAAAGCAGCCGCTTCAGTTTTAAGTCTGCAACAAAAGGTAGTTGAGACTTTGAAGGAAACCTCATCCCCTGTATCTTTAGTTGAATTAGCCGATAAAGCTGGAGTAAATGAAGAGATTGAAACTGTTTACAAAATTCTGCGCCATCTCAATGCCAATGAGCGGGGTGTCATAATTCAAGGTAATATTGGTCAGCCCAGTACGATTAAAGCTTCCTGGCAAAAATAAGTTTGAACTAAGTTTGAAGGATTAAGAGCTAATGGCTGTTAGCCATTAGCTCTTAAAAAAATATAAAGAAAACATTAATATACAATAGATATAGTGAAGTAGGTGAAAAAAGCGCACTCAAGCTAATGCCTCTATTAATCTTAATTGCGGAAGATGACCCAGGAATTCGCTTATCTGTTAGTGATTATTTAGAATTGTCTGGATATTCAGTCATTGCTGCGGAAAATGGTCAACAAGCCTTATCGATGCTAGACAAATATCATCCCCATCTCTTAATTTCTGATATTAAAATGCCAGAAAAGGATGGCTATCAGTTGGTGAAAAGTATTCGTAAGTTGCCTCAATATCGTCTGTTGCCAGTAATCCTGTTAACCGAATGTGGAGAAACCACAGAGCGTATTCGCGGCTATCAGGTTGGGTGTGATGTCTATTTACCAAAGCCGTTTGAAATAGAAGAACTGGGTGCAGTAATTCGCAATTTGTTAGAGCGATCGCAAATTATCCACTCTGAATTACGATTTTCTCATGGTAACAACAACAAAATTAAACCTAATTCCAATTTGTCAACAGACAATCACAATACTAAAACTCAATTTAACAATTTAGAACTACAAGAAAAACTAGAGCTAACTTCAAGAGAACAAGAAGTTCTTCTACTTTTAATAGATGGACATTCTAACATCGAAATTGGTCAGAGACTACATCTATCTCATCGCACTATCGAAAAATATGTCAGCAGTTTGCTGCGAAAATCTGAAAGCAATAATCGCATCGAGTTGATTCGATTTGCTTTGGAACATTATTTGACTCAGTAGATGGAATATTGAATCAAATTAATCAAACTAGTGCTGATTGACTGCACCAGAGTAAACTAAACCCCGTTTTGCATCTACCGTCAAAATTGCCCCTTCACGAATTACTTCGGTAGCATTTTTAAAGCCGACAATTACAGGAATACCCAACCGCAAACCAATTACTGCTGCATGACTAGTCAAGTTGTCTTCTTCCGTAATAATTCCTGATGCTTGGCGAATAATATCAACAAATTGGGCATTAGTAGAAGGAGTAACTAAAATTTCACCTGGATTAAAGTCATGAAGATCCTTGGCACTATTAGCTACTCTAGCTCTACCACTAATTGCCCCTTGACCAATTCCAGAGCCTTCTCCCAAAATTGCTTTGACTAATTCTACTTTGATTAAGTCTGTTGAACCTGCCACACCCTGCAAAGTTCCTGCGGTCATCACCACTAAATCTCCAGCCGATAGCCAGTTTTTTTCTTGAGCGACATTAATAGCCGCTTGGAAAGTTTGGTTCGCCGAAGCTAAATCTAGAACTAGTAGTGGTTTTACCCCCCAAACTAGCTGTAGTCTCCGAGCAACATAAACATGAGGCGTGATAGCTAAAATGGGTGTTTTTGGTCTAAATTTAGAAACGTTGCGAGCAGTTGCACCAGTCTTGGTTAAAGTCATAATTGCCGCAGCTTCCAACTGTGATGCAATCTGACCTACAGCGGCAGATATGGCGTGAGTAATAGAGCGTTTAGTACGTTTAAGATTATTGGTTTGTTGTTCTTTTTCAATACGACAGGAAATTGTCGCCATAGTTTCTACCGCCTCTACAGGATAGTTACCCACCGCAGTTTCATTAGACAGCATTACTGCATCTGTACCATCTAAGATGGCATTGGCAACATCAGATACTTCCGCACGGGTTGGTCGAGGGTTGTTGACCATGCTGTCTAACATCTGGGTAGCGGTAATCACTGGGATACCCAATTTATTAGCGGTGGTAATCAGACGCTTTTGTAGGATAGGAACATCTTCGGCTGGCAATTCTACACCTAAATCTCCTCTGGCGACCATTACTCCATCACACAAGGAGAGGATAGCATCCATTTGCTCGATCGCTTCATGTTTTTCGATCTTAGCAATTACAGGAATAGATTTACCTGCACTAGAAATGAGATCTTTGATTTCTAGGATATCCTGGGGATTACGCACAAAACTAAGGGCAATCCAGTCTACTCCCTGATCTAAGCCAAACATTAAGTCCTCGCGGTCTTTTTTAGTTAAGGCTTTAACTGATAAGAATACACCAGGAAAATTGACTCCCTTGTTACTAGAAAGAGCTCCTCCCACAACGACCCGGCAATGTAAATCCTGATTCGCCTGATTTATCTTCTCAACCTTCATTTCTACCTTGCCATCATCTAACAAGATCTTGGCATTTTCAGGGACTTCTTGAGCTAGTTTGTCATAGCTGACATAACCTATTTCTTGGTTACATTCTACCTGGCGGCTAGTTATTATGTAAGGATCGCCCTTTTTAAGATGAATTTTACCACTAGCAAACTTGCCCAAGCGAATTTTTGGACCCTGTAAATCTTGTAATATACCCACTGGTTGATCCAATTCAAAAGCCGTCTGTCGAATTAAACGTATTGCCTTTTGATGGTCTTGTTGCGTACCATGAGAAAAGTTAATTCTGAGGGTAGTTGCTCCTGCTTTAATTAACTGACGCAAAGTGTCAGGTTTCAGTGTAGCCGGTCCTACAGTAGCGACAATTTTCGTCCGACGCGGGTTATTTAGCGATCGCATTACTTTTTTATCTGGATTTACTTGGGTAGTTATTACTCGGCGACTAAAATAAGAAATTATACAGGAATTCTGGTCGCCAGCCTAGTTTACAACACAATAATTACCAGCGCACAAATTTCTGGCAATTCTAGTATTATTCACCGCCAAGCACCGCTTTTGCGACTTCGAGCTTTGCTCGTGCGTTTCTGAGGGCGTACCGTCAAGCGGCATCGAGATAATTTGTGGGTTTCCCGCAAATGTTGACCGCCCGAAAAGACGTTTATACGCCCCGCCGCCTTCCGCGGTCAGAATTAATTTAAATGCAGATAGCAAACTATACTTTTCAATTGACAAATAATAGAAGTTGATCATATATGGTTTATCTTACTACCTTAATTTAGACTATTTTTAATTAGTTATATTAGTTATGTCTCCAAAAAATGACACTCTATCTTTAACTTTAGCTTTGATATCGACAGTTGTAGTTTTGGCTACTGGTTTTTTATGGCTTAAAAAAAACACCAATTCGCAAATTGGTATATTTACTGATACAAATAATAGTAATATTCCTGGATCTACTAACAAAAATTCTCAGCTTAACTCTAACCCCGCTTCAACTCCATCCTCTGCTTCGGCTACTTTTTCTGCACCACATATTGTTCCTCAAGGAATTGCCATTGAAATTAATGGTTCTACTAGCTTGGTACAGACAAATCAAGCATTAAAAAAAAGCTTTCAAAGACAATTTCCTGGGACAGTAGTAATTACCAATGC
>JAAUYG010150413.1_pt1 | contig 17892 bp, 11 predicted proteins | sample 7278091 | NCBI WGS metagenome assembly JAAUYG01 (sample SAMN14350201, study PRJNA611818) | marine sediment metagenome | isolation source: surface marine sediment (0.6m) | place: French Polynesia: Moorea | collected 2018-08
CTCATACTCGATTATGCATTTAGTATCGAATTTCCCTTTGGATGGTGTGGTATGTTTGTTGCCAGAGGGGGACGCACATTCTATTAGATACTGTGTGTCTATCAGGGTGAACACAGTATTTTGCCTATTTGCTGCCGGATGTCTCCTGAAATCCTTTTTTTTTTTTTTCTTTGGACTTTTCTTAGAAATTAAATGTATCTACCATTAACATATTTACCATAAACTTTTCTGTCAGGAATATTTCTGTAGCTGAGATCACTGTCGTCTCCTATGGGATCCTGCGACACCCATCATGCAAAGTGGTTAAGGAAGCGTTATACAATCAGCAGTTTAAGGTGGTTATAGTGGACGAGTCACACTACATCAAAAACAGGAAGAGTGCAGGCACCAAGTATTTGGTGCCGCTGCTCCAACGTGCTCAGAGAAAGATCCTGCTTACTGGGACACCAGCACTGGCTAAGCCAGAAGAGGTAGCACTACACTTATGCGGGATTGCTTCTTTTGAATGAATCTCACTAATTACCCATTATGATATTTCTTTCTTTAAAATGCAGTTCACAAATTTCAGAAATAGGAATGGTCAATAAAAAGGAAAATGCCTGATAATATGTACTGGATGTTACAGTAAGTACATGTATATAAGTTACTATATGCTCTCATGCGATCCCAGGCCTGGTACAGAAAAAACAGACGTTGAAATTTTTCTAAAAACAAAAAATTAAAGATTTCTCTTTGTGACCATACTCATTGCTTGTCTCATTATGATCTTAAATTCCAGTTGTATCCCCAGCTGGATGCCTTGTGCCCAGGCATGTTTGGAAGCTGGTCTAGCTACGCGAAGCATTTCTGTGATGCCAAGAACATCTTCTTTGGCAACCGCAGACAATGGTTCACTGGGTGAGGCAGATTTGATTCCTCAATGATACACTTGCAGCCATTGCTAAACACCTCTCACATATATCATAATCTGCATCATCGCCCCCCACCCCCCACCCCCACCCCCCCAAAAATGAAAGAAAAATCCAAAAAGGTAAATGTGTGAAATAGCCATCACGGTTTGATGAATGATAATCTTTTCATGCCAGTGAGTACTGTTTCACAACTACCATCAGTACCATGACAACTAATAGTATTAAATTTATTAGTGTACGTATATACTAATTGTAATTTATGTATAAATGTTGTTTTTTTTTACTTCCAGTGGGGCTAGCAACCTCGATGAGTTGCAAGCTACGATGACAGAGAAAGTCATGATCAGACGTCTGAAAAAAGATGTCCTCACCCAGCTTCCACCCAAACAAAGGCAGAAACTTCTCTTTGACCTCAAAGAATCTGATGTGAAGAAAGTAAGTACAGTGATCCCTGCAATTTAAGACCCCTCCATTTAACAATTCCCTCCATTTTAAGGCCGGCTATCACGGACACCAGTATTACATATTCAGCATAAATATCCCTCCATTTTAAGACCTTCAATTAAAGACCACGTTTCCTGGCTCAAGGGGTGGTCTTAAAATGCAGGGATGACTGTATCGATACAGTGAGAGTGATCAACCTCACAGTGGGTGTCTCATGTGACAAACATGACTTGTAGGTACCGGTAGTCACTCTACTGTCAATTGCACTTAGTCCCCCTCCTCCCCCAACCAACAATACAGTTAGCCCTCCCCCTTCCCCAGCCACAATAGTAAGTAGTCGACATTTTATTGGCAACCACAGGATTAGATAGAACATACAATATGGCAACAGCAATACATAAGAATGGACAAGCTCTAGACTCACAAGACAAAATGCTAAAGGCTAAATTACTGCTTGACTAGAATGACAACACTTCAATTTAGTAGGACCTTATGATGACACCATATTACTGCGGTGCTTTGCAAGTTTCAGAGTTGAATTAACTAATACATTATAATAGCATCATACAGACAATTGATTATGGCACTATTTCACTGGCAATCAGCCCCCCCCCCCTCCCTGCAGCAAACAATACAATTAGTCCTCCCCTCTCCCTTCCAGCCAAAAAGCCATTGTACTCCCCTCTCTCCCCCTGCTAACAATACAATTAGTCCCCTGCTCTCCCTCAGCCAACATGGCCACTGTCAATCTGTGTTAAATATGACCATAAATATTTCTTTTCATATACATGTATGTATATTATAGCCTTAAGAGAGTGACTAATAGTTGGAAGGTAGTCAAAACTTTTTTCACAGGTTATCCCTGTAGATTGTGGGTGTACAAAAGTGGGAACCTGGAACTTTCATATACATACATGTATGTGCGTATTGTATTAATTATAGTCTAAAGTAAATGTGTTTATACATAGGCGGTCTTTGTAGAAAAAAATTAAGTAGCATGAAAAAATCTCTGTGGCGATCAACAAACTATGGTCCTTGAAGCTTATAGCATGCACAGGGAGGTGTTTTTGTGTACAAGTGTGTACTTCGGATCTGGTTTAACTGTATTTTTGTCCTCTTTAGGACCTGGATGCAGCCTGGTATGAACTACAGGTGGCGCTGGGAAGACATACACTTGGCCGTGTCCTTGATGACCCTCAATCCTCCCAACTCAGTTCTGGATCAACAGAAGCAGCAAGTCTGGATCCTCCTGCAAGCACCAATACAGTGTTTGGATTACTGGCAAACCTGTACCGCAAGACCTGTGCTGCTAAGGTCAAGTCACATTTAACCTCAATGTCCTCTATTTCTAGAAAATTATTTTAAGTGTGGGAACAAAAATTCTCCAGTCGCATTGACAACCATTATATTTTCCATGCTAAAGATCTTACAATTTTTTAAAGAAACTAGTCCTCAAATCACTAAAAGAATTTTGGTAGGAGTTGCTTACTATTAGACATATTCAGTTTAGATTTGTCAATTTATTTCAAAATGACTTAACATTTTATAGTATTAATATTAAAATACACTTGATGCTTCAGGATTGGTTTACTCAGATTCCATATGTTTTGGATTATATGATTTTAATTTTATATACACCTTGTAGACAGAATATGAAATCTAACAAGCTAGCAAAATAATAAGTCCCAAAATGCAGGGTTTTAGATGTGTATATGCTGTACAGTTTGACATAGTGTACAGTTAGGCGTGTATTATACATGTACATTAAATGCCAGGTTGGTGCCTTTCTTGTAGCTCGGTCCAGTGAAGGAGTATGTGCATCTCTTGTGTGAAAACCCTGCTCTCAAGTTCCTGGTGTTTGCACACCACCACATTATGATGAATAGCCTGGCTGAACAACTGATGGATGACCATGTTCCCTTCATCAGAATTGATGGCAACACACTGATGCAGGATAGACCAGTAAGGGGTCTCAGTTTCTGTCCTGGGTCTGTTAAATTAGAAACAAATGTTTTATGTTCTAGCCATGTTTGACAGTGTAATAAAGGTATTGCACAACAACTAGCAGTTACTTTTATATTTAATATGTATTTGATCTGATTGCAAAAATGCCTAATGTGTAAAAGTACACTAAACGGCCTTCATGAGATGCAAAATTGTCTTTTGCAAATAACTGTGAAATGTTATATAAAATATTACATTATAAATCTTAAGCCGTTCTTATACACACTGCTTTGTAGTGTCCTTACATAGCTATCTAAGCTGTAAAGTAACTAAGTAACTGTTGTCCATTCTTAAGTTCATCAGTCACTTTAGCAACCATTCTCTTATCCATGAAACCAGTGTTACTAATGCCAAGTGTGAGACTGAGAAAAAGTGCTCGTAGATACTCGCCACTTGGCTTGGTTGGAGACTGTTTGTAATTTTCTCACAGAGACTCGTGCACCTGTTCCAAGCAGACCAGTCAGTCAGAGTGGCACTGCTAAGCATCAAGGCAGCTGGGGTGGTAAGCACACAATAAGCAGAAAAAATTGTGCCAATGGCTATCACTGAAACATAACTTTCTTGACCTAAGTTTCCAGTATAGTTTTTCTGCTGATGTATCTTCACTTTCTAACCCAGCCCTCGTGAGATGTAGCTAGTAGTTGCTGTCTGTGTGTCTGCAATTAGTGCTTTAATAAATACTTGTTTTCACGGTGGGCATTGCTTTGGGCATCAGTTAAGAGGTTCTATCATAATGTCAGTGTCTGCCAAAAGGTGAAAGTAGTTTCATTTGGTAGAAAGATCTGATGTGCTAACTGCAGGTGACACTCACTGACGTAAAGGACCCTGGGCCTCTTGTTACATGTTTACTGCAAGTTTCGATACAAGATTATTTCCTTTCCTTCGGCTGTTAGCTATTGCCTCTACAGCAGTAGCTGATTCTTATAAATGATTGCATTTGTATGTTCTGTGATGGGCTGTACAGCATATATGGTATTATCCTGTTGGCTAGGGCCTGACCCTGACTCAAGCCCGGTTGGTGGTGTTTGCTGAGCTGGACTGGACCCCCGGTACCCTGGAGCAGTGTGAGGATCGCTCGCACCGGATTGGACAGACCGAATCGGTCCATGTTCAATACTTGGTGGCCAAGGGAACACTGGACGAGTGGGTGTGGGCAGCTCTTGCAAGGAAGGTAGGGTTGTAGTAATGACTGTTCGCTGAAGTACTAAACGATTATGCACGGTATCTTGGGGGTTCTAGCGGAAGAATTATCATACATTGATGGCCTCGCTAGATGCAGTGGAATGAATCAAAACTGCTGATAGCTGCAGGCAAACCTGGGATTTTTGGCTACCATTGATTTCAGACTGTATGGTACTATTATACATAGTATGTGCCAAGTTTAGCACTGTCAGTAATATGTTTAGTGGTACCAGTACATTCTCTAAGTTTCAGTGATAAACTATCTGTAAGTAGAAGTGAACAGTACTGTGTAGATTTGCATTTGCATGAATACGATAGTTTTGAGCCATAATATTGAGCATTTAATTTAGTAGCTTACATTTACTTACACTGTGCAGTTATCTTGTAAAGACTTCTGTGGTCATGTTCTGTTTTTCAGCATTTTAATGGACCAGTTTCCGTTTTCGTCCCCAGACCACTGTTGTCACAGCCACACTGAATGGGAAAAGCCAGGTACTCCAGATGGACGAAGGTAACCAGCGTCAGACCGAGATCTTGTCCCGAGCCGAAGCCTACATTCCTGTACAGAGGGAGAATGAAGACTTGGGAAAGTTCCTCTGTTCACAGGTACACAGAGAGCAGGACAGGTTGCCTGCTATTGTGGCGTAGGCAGAATTACTTGTGTTCAATGACGGAAATGTTCATCTCTTCATTATTAAATGCTATAAAAAGTCAGAGTCTTTCCTATAAAGCTTTTATCATGTTTTTACTGGGGACAGATGGCTTTATGTACTCACCTACTGGATACAGAGTTTTTGCATTCATAATCTCATGGGTGTAGTTAAATATAGTTTGTTACCTCTGCTTTGTGCTACTGCACAGCAGAGCTACTGTTGTCATGTGGGTGTCTCTGTCTGTCTGTCACCGATATATAAAACCTGTTTTCTCAGAAACCAAGTGAATTAATGGCAAAAAGCTACCTGTCCACCATATCTCCAGATCATCCAATAGTAGAGCTTGTATCTATTGGCCCAGAATGACCGGGTGTTGCACTGTTTTAGACTCTGGACCTGTGTTTCCCTTATCATGCTTATATGTGACGAGATGTCAGAAAATGGGCACAAGATGGCTTCCCGGCCTCCAGAATGTTTTTTCTGACAGGTGGATACCTCAATTTTCAATTTATCAGTAATGAGTTTGAGAAAAAATGAATGAGATCACTTTTCTGTTATTCTAGAATACAAAAATTCAATTGTCAAAAAAATTGTGTTTACGTGGGAGATGGAATTTAAGAGCAAGCAAGCACAGTAATAAAGTTAACATGAATTTCCTTATTTTCAGGAACCCAGCAGTCAAAAGACGATGCTGGATTTTTTCACCCCTGGTGGCCACAAAGCCAAAAGCAAACAGTGTTCCAGGAAAAAGGCCAAAACAACTGCCGCTGCTGGAGGGTCCGAGCCACTGGTTGTCATCAATACTTCAGATGAGGAAGATAACGCAGATTTCTGGTCGCCGGGGACTGAACAGAGAAGTAAACTGTCCAGACGAGAGCTAGCTTCCCAGCTGGGGAATGATACTGTTGAGACACCCCCAGTGAACAAAAGCACAGGCAGCGATGAGAAATCTGGTGTTGGTCCTGCCACTATAGCAGTTACACGTAGGAAAAGAGGCAGACCAACTAAGAGTAAGTCCTCAAAGATGGTGTTGGAAACAGCTTTGGCTGGTGGTGGAGTCAGAGAAATAGACAGTGGAAATCAGTATTCAAAAGAGAATGATAGTTTGGGTATAATTGGCTCACTCTCAAACGTAACCCCCAAGCAAAATCACCGCATTTATGATGCTCATGACCTAAGCAGCACCGATTCTAGTCAGGATGAGATACCCACACTGAAGAAGTCTGCGAAAAGGAGGAAAGTGTTGAAACAAAAGAGAGTGGAAGCCAGACAGATCTCCGGCAAGAAGTCTTGCTTACCAGATGCATTGTCTCAAAATTCTGACAGTAATTGTGGAGAGGAAGATCATGACGTCATGGATGCTGAATCTACTTACACAAACTCTGGTGAGGGGTTAGAAAGGAATTTAGATACAGCGGAACCTCTGCGGAATTTGTCTGGTCAGTCACTAGTCATTGACAGTCACACACAGAACAGTTCAAACACAGTCCATCAGACTCCAGAAAGGTCGCTGTCTTCCACTGATGACGTAATTGATGCACTGTGGAGCTGTGAAGCCTGCACATTTCTCAACCACGAGGCTCTGCCTTTCTGTGAACTTTGCACTACCCCCAAACGGAAGACTACACGGTCAAAAACATCTGACCTTCAGAATCCCACTGAAACTTGTACATACAGTTGTAATACCGGAAAACAGGAAGAGCTGAACCTGTCCACTTCCACGACGTGTAGCACTGTGACAAAAACTACCAAACAGTCAGACAGTGTAAGCTCTAGTCCTGTTTCAAATTCGTTGAGGAAAAGCATTAAACCGCATGCCAGAGGTGCAAGTACACTGCTAAGTCACCAAGATTCTGGGTGCAACAAGACACTTTCTGCTGGGAGAACGCCAGAAAATTCCGACTTCAGTTCAGATACTGAAATGGTGACATCTTCATTCAAGTCATTTTCCAACTATTGTCCAAGTACGGATGTGGAATCACTTTCAGGGAGGGTGTCTGACATTGTGGATGATATATCATGCCCAGAATCTGCCAGTGACAGTGATACGCGCATGAGTGATCAAGACCTGTTTGCCAGCGATGAGGATATTTTCTCTGGCAGCCGTCAGACTAAGGACAGAAAAGCTCATGAAATTTCCGATGTATCCGACGAGGAGTATGAGATCAAAGATATGTCATCTGATGACAATGAAACACTCGACTACCGGTCTCGCAATGAAGAAGAAATTGTTGAGACTGACTCACAGTTTTATAGTGGTAATCCAGACTGTAAACCTGGACTTTCTACAGACCGGTCTGATGAAAACTGTGCCAGCAGTGAATCATCTTCTTCAGCTGTCAACAGTACACAAAACTCCACTCCACAAGGTAAACAAGGAGTCATTCTGGGGACCCCCGGAAAAGAAAGTCCCTATCGAGAAGACCAGGAGAGTATGATTGACAGGGAGACCAGGGCTGCCAGGGCGATATTTTCTCCAGGTTTCCGGAAGGCCTCTGCACTTCGTTGTCGTGGTCCCTGGATCTGTGAGGACTGTGGGCTGCACAATGATCCAGAGGAAGAAGACTGTGAAGGGTGCCTCAAGTCACGACCTGATGATCTGGATGCAAACAAAGATGGTAGGTGATTCAGAGAAAGACTGCAAATTAGCGGTAGTGGGCAGACATGGTGAGCAATTGTACACTTGATGGTGATAACTTGTTACTTGTAATGTAAGTGATGGCCAAGAGAACACATAGTAGGACAAAGGACTAAAAAAAATTCACATGATGGTTAATTTGCTCTCAGCAAAGGAAATTTATATGAATGAGTCTTTAATTTCAGTTTATAAAATACTACAGATCCAGCAGGTGCATGTATATCTGTGTCATTGTGCTAAATGTGCTTTGGACTGTAACATATCTATAGCCCTTAGTCTATAATGTTGATGAACAGGCTTCGCTGTACCTCCACCATGTGCAAGTATATGCCTGTCAGTAGTACCATGCTGAAACTTAAGATAGAACAATATACTTCCTGTTTTCAAAATAGCATATGTCCATTGCCCATGTCGTGTGCACTGTGCATGTATATAATAGTAAAATGTCTTGCCAATATCTACTCCAAACAGATGAGACTATTTGTAGTTCTTTTACTTCAGTATAGACAATGCATGGGGGAATGATCATAGCATCAACTACACAGGGTACATGAAAATGTGTAACTTACAATATTGTAAAGTATTAGAAACGCTGTTTCAGATGCAACTCCTGTTGAACCAGAGAAACGTGTTGTGGATTTGGACACCATCCCGGTATACAATCTGTTCTATTACTGCTGCAGCAAGAACACAAGCAGAGTGTACTTGTTCAATGAGGTAAAATTTTGAGCCATTATGAATCTTTTATTCACACAGTGTGTGTAAATTTATTGGATAAGCCTAGGAGTAATAGCTCCAAATGAGAAGTCCAAGTAGGAATGGCTGTTGCGGTTCAATGTGTGCTACCCGTCTCATGGTCTCACATTGTTAGACCATTTTAGAACTTTATTGCACTCACAGAATTATAGGTTATAAGTACGTGAAGTATTAAAGTGGTAATCTTCTGTTGTTGTAGGATGTTGGCAGCTTTTTCTGTAAAGGCAATCATGCTGGGTTGGAGCTGTTTCTGTAAAAAGCAATCGTACTAGGTTGAATTCAGCCATCATCACAGTTCCAAGAATTCCAAATGTTACAGGTTTTTCACCATGGTTTTCCCAATACATGTTGCATATACAGATGCATTTGCATCATAGTAATAATAATTAGGCTTAGGGTTTCGTCAGAATTTTTTTTTTCTGATTTTCTTTTTCTTTTGTCTTCCGCCAGTGACCAGGCTTCACTAACTTACGTTTAACTTTAAGTAATATTCATCAATGGCTTTCATGCTTGGAATCTTCCCTAGGTTAGCACACATGCTTGGGTCGATTTTCGGTGTAATGCATATTTTTCCGAAAAACTTCCCGAAAAAAAATGTGAAAAAGTGTATTCTGCACGTTAACTCGAAAAATCCTCAGCCAATACCTATCATATTACATGAATGTTGTCTCTAGGTAAGCATGTTAAGTGCCATTTCTGGGATTTATTGACACAGCTGTGGCTGAAACACTGTGCACAGTATAGATGAATTCCGCTACTAATTTTCGTTTAACACCTTGTTATTCTTCAGTACTTTAACTTAACAAACCATTAGAGATAGACCCCTAGTTACTCTTAAGCACCAATAGGAAATCATATACATGTATGGCGAATTCAGCCGTGCGACTAGATTTGAGCTTGAGCAACCTTGAAGGTCAAAATCCGTATCTGATACATTTTAGCACCCAGCCTCCACAAAATCGGGTTTAGCAGTGGCAAATATTCATGGATGGCTTTCATATTTGGAAAATGATTTTCATAAGTTATCTTACATGCTGGAGTGGATTTTCAGTGTAATATACGCTTCTTCACCCAACTTTATGAAAAAAAAATATGTGAAAAAGAGTATTCTGTGCATTAACTCCCAGAATCTGAGGACAATACTGGCCATATTTCATAAATGTTATCTTTAGGTAAGTGGCATCCTTGAGATGTTTGGGCATTATTGTGGCTGACATATTGTGCACACAGTACACATGATTTCCCCTACTAATTTTCATCAACACTTGTTAACCCTCATTGGCAAACCATAAGAGATAGGCCCCTGATTACTATTAGACACTAATAGGAAAATGATATATGGCAAGTTCATCCATGCTGTTGGATTTGACCTTGAAGTGACCTTGAAGGTCAAAGTATGGATCGGACCCATTTTAGCCCTTTATATGTATAGAGTGGCCACCCATGTTTTGATTGAAAAACTTCTAGGACCTCATATGTGGGGTGTTTGACATCGCCATTATATTTATTTGTCCGTAAGTGACCTTAATGACCAATGTCAAGGTCATGTTGACTTACTATAGAAAAAATAGAATTACTCTAGGGTTGTAACTTCACGCATGTGTTCTGATGCTAAAAAAAAACGAGATGCCTGCCTCCTCGCATTGCAGGAAACCGACTGTCTAGTTGTACAATAATAATTCTTTCCAGAGACAATGCCTGTATCATGTGTATTAACCACTTCCATGTGTTTCCACTCCTAGAGACAGGAACCTCTGCAAGCCAATTTCTTGCCAGTGGATGTCGAAATGGACAACTTGGCTTCACTGCCAGATCTCCTGCTGCGACCAGAAAATCTGAAAGTTGTGCGGCGCTTTGTACGAGAATGGAATAGGTGATATCATTTTCAAAAGTTCCCAAACTAACATATTAATGCTTCGAGGTAAATCTGTTATGAACTTGATCCATTGTTTATGGCAGCAAACAATTGAAGAAACCCACCCACTGTTGCCTAGAAAACTTTGACCAATATAGAGCTATATCAAGACTCAACCGATGGCATCTATGCTCTGTTTCAATTTTATGCTTTACATTGTAAAAAACAGGTTTCATTAACTAAGTGAAATGTTTCTTTTTCCAGTTTGTCAGCCACCAAGAGACGTATCCTGGTTAAAAGTGGCAAGCAGTTTGTCAATCCATGCCTGGCGTATGAAGAAATGACGAAAGGCAAAAAGAAACAGACTCAGAGATACCTCACCAAGGTACATGTTTCTTCAGTCTGGTTTTTGTGCCAACACTTTAAACTTTTTCTGTGCACACATTTAATTGATCTTTTGCAAAAGTCCTTTGAGTTTGTCTGAAAAGAATTTAAAAGCTTTGTAATCCCCTTTAAGGGTTTATATATGTGCCTGCAGTATAATTATATTTGGTGTATGAATCTGGTGGGCTTTTCACACTAATTTTTTGAAGTCTTTTTAGAACATTGTGCCTGTCTGAAAGATCTTAACTAATAATCATGTTGAAACTAATAAGCATCTAAATATATAGGAGGTGTTTATAGCGCAATGTGTAAGATTAATTTCGCGAAAAGAAGCAGTCAAAGGCACACAAACCTTAGGCAGGTGCTGTCATCTGTGGACATCATAAATCACAGTAACGTGTCAGTGAGACTCTTTTCTGGAAAAAAATGTGTGACCCAATAGCATGAGAAAGATTTGGCAATTGTAATAGCAGAATAGAAGTCTGTGATGTGTTTTTTATAAATCCTGCATCTTGTGTGTCACAAGGAAAACAAACTGCACGTCTTGTATTTAGAGCAGACTTTAAGGATATATATTTTAAAGATATCTTGCGCCAATTTCCCAGGCCGACACAGCAGCAGCAGCCATAAGCAAGGCAGAGGAAGTGGGGGGTTCAGTGCGTGTAATCCAGCGTCCTCCGATGCCGCGGTCAAAGAAAGGTGGTCGATGCAAACTCGCGAAGGAAGACGAACAAGAAAAACAAGAAAAGGCAACCCAACAAAAACGGACTGAGGATGGTCCATCAAGTAATGCAGAGAAGACACTTACAAGTGATGGAGCTGTCCTAGAGAAAATGAAAGGAATTGTACAGGTACATTGTCCAAAGTCATGTCATTCAAAGTCATTATGTATTTATACCATATCACAAGGGAGCATTAACTACTGTCAAGCTATATGTGAAAAAACGTCTTAAGACATTTAGTCTTATCTTTCAAAAGTCTGATTATTTTAATGCCTTTTAATCTCTTCTCAAAACATATGTGCTCATAGTTATCCTTTCATATCCTTCTGGGGTTTATGTAGACACTGCAAAAAGAGTTATTTCATATGATCTAACATGAGAGCTTCACAAACTATTATGTTCTTGCACTCAAACTATTTTGTTGGCCAATGCCATCTGTGTATATGACTTTATACAATCAATGTCAATGTTTTATTAATTGTTGCAGTGAAACTTGTATATAAAGACCACCCTAGGGACCAAGTAAATGTGGTCCTTATGTGGTCTTTACATGCAGGTTCAGTATCATGGAAATTATACCCTTGAGAACTTGTAAAATGTGGTCTTTATAAGCAGGTGGTCTTTATGTACAGATGGTAGTTAGAGCACGTTTGACTGTATTTTCAGGCTGTGTCAGCAGATGGCATCCCGTTGTGTGTTAACTGCCACAAGGAGTATGAGAACAGTCTACTGAGTAAGAAAACCATTAGAGAGAACATGTGGCAGACTCGATTCTGTAGCCGAACCTGTATGGACGAGTACTGGGTAGGTTACAGCTTTATACAATATAGAAAGGCGGGGTGGGGTATCTATCCAGATCATAAATGCCGCAGTGATCATTTCAGACTTTTCCTGCATTTTGACCATATTGTAATATCTGGTGGCAGTATAATTAAGGTATGTTTCCATTATGTACCATATAATACCACATTGTACATCTTTTGTGGCTTGCCAAGGTGTCTATATCATGTATATCACACCCACAATTTTCAAAAACTTTTAAAGTTAAATGTCAAAATGCTATGTAGGAAGAAGAAATAACAGTAAACATATTGTAGACAGTATGGCATTTTTGTAACACATCGTAGACTGTGGCATATCTGTAAAGATATTGTAGACAGTGGCATTTGTGTAAAAACTGTAGATAGTGTGGCATATATGTATGTAGATAGGGTGGCATATCTGTAAACATTGTAGATAGTGTGGCATATCTGTAAACATTTTGTAGATAGTGTGGCATGTCTGACCTTTTTCCCCTCTGTAATATGTCATTCTGTATTTTCTTTTTTTCACAAAATTAAAGCTAGGCAAATTATTGTAACTGTACAGTTATTATGGTTATACCATAAAGACAACGGTACCCTCTGTGTATTCTTCAGATGAAAACCCACCGAGAATACTCCGTACAGCAGGTGTTTGAGCAGGAACATGGAGTGTGTCAACTGTGTGGTCTGGACGCCCAACAAGTGTTTGAAAGAATTAGGTAAGCCTGGATACCGCCGTCCCTTAGCGGATGGTTAAATATTAATCTGTGTTGTATATTAAATAATTTCATATCCTTTATACACTTTGAATTTATAAAAAAAAATTATGACTGTGTTCGATAATTTACTACACAATACATAAACGTACAATGTATCCTTAAACTGGTTACATACAGTTGTATTACCCACGTGGAAGTGCAGTAGTCAGGTGCTGAAGAAGGTATACAGATGGGCTCTAAAAGGTTATTGACAATTGTCTTAGATTTTCTTTCCTTTAACTTGCTGTAACAGTTCAAGTCATACTTCAGATAGTCCGTACATTCAAGTCTTGTGAACATCACAGCTTCAGGTTGGTGTTTTAAATTAAATGCAAACTGTAAATCTTGTGGATCTTACTGATATGATAATGATGGTATGGTTTATCTTCTCTGCAGGGGCACTCATGATCTAGCTAAGCGGGCCAAGCTGTTGCAGGAGACTAAATACAAGGGATTGAAGATTGGGGTGAAAGAGAAAATGGTTCGCAACCCCAACCGTGGGCTGGTAAGTTCAAAACTTCGAATGCGGCTAGAAGTTGACCACTTTGAAGGGAAGATATAGTGTTATGGATGTTGCAGATATGACACTAAAATAACAGTGTATTAGTGATAAAGGCCTATTTAAGTATAGTTTTCCCTTATTTTAATGAAAGGTTCAATACAGTACACAGAATTGCACATTGGGACCAGAATAGGTGGTCTTATGATCAAGGTGGTCTGACAATAAAATGTTGTAAGATAGAGGGACCACTGTATATATAAAAAAAATAATGCATGCAAAGATTGAGATCCGAGTTCCTTTCTGCAACCGTTGCTTTTATACTTCAGTTCTGGCAGGTGGACCACATAACTGCCGTGGTGGAGGGCGGTGGGATGTGTGACCTGGACAACCTACGTACACTGTGTGTTCCGTGTCACCAAGATGTGACGGCTGATCTGCTCCGCAGCCGGGCCCAGCAAAGACAGCTGGAGGCAGCAGCCAGGTGTGGAGACATCACGGCGTTCTTCAAACCCAAGACATGACCACCTGGGTCTAGTAAACACCTGAAGGATGGAACCTCATGCTGGGACCTGCAATGGTACACTGACCAGTGCTAACCCTGCTATAAACCACGATCACAGTACATACACTGTCGGTAATAAAACAGACATACCCTGCCATAAAAGGATCTATTTCTGAAAGGAGGGTAATTATGGTGCATTTATTTATCCTGTGATGGAGTGGAGATGTGCAGCATTCAAATGGACCATAGCAATTGCAGGAACTGGAAACTTGGAGAGGATGAGAATAGAACATTTGTGTGAAATTCTGAGGAATGCAGGAGCTTTCAAAATGATGGTGCTCTACAGACTTATGCTTTGTATAGATTTATATATTATTATTGGAGAGTATTGTGAGCCATGTTGACTGTTGAAGTGTGTATAATATGACTGTAAGATTTTTTTGTCCAAAAATCCGTAACCGCTCATTCACTGGCATTCTTTTAGTATCGCCTTCGGTAGGGTTAAATGGATGTTGCGCAAAAACCTTTTTTATCATCTACTTCTTGTCACTACATACCAGGCACTCAACTTTTATTGTTCTTCCAATGCATGCAATGGTTTCCAATCTGTTAGATTTTTATCATCTCCCCATGGACCTTTGAGCAAGTACTGCACGCTTGAGACCTGCTTTTTTGAACTCAGGGTAAGGGTGTGTCAAAAAACACTGGTGATTTTTTCATTTGCAATGTGCGAGTGCCAAGGATAATACAGTGTCAATAAACAGGACCACTCCACATGTGGTCCATATAGAATGTACTACAAATAGCACTCCTGGTTGACAAATTATGCCTAATATAGGGTTACTTTTGCAACTTCATATTTTATAAACCACCAGTGTTTGTGAGCATCATGACCCACAAAACCCAGAGAAAGGGATTTCCTTCATGTAAGACATCACCAGAGAACGACGCACTATATGGTGTATGAGTATTACTCACCTGTAGGAGGTACGAGCCTTGTCTCTTACTGCATTGAAAGATGGCGATCAGAGAGCTGAAATATGGACCAAATGGCTGACGAATCCAGCAGCCTCAGTGGTGAAAGCGGTAGAGGCACTGGTTTTGTATGCTACATAGCATTATATACCTACATAGCATTATATATATAAATAATGGAAAATGCCCGGGTTGGAATCGCACCTGAGCCTCCTTCTTTCGTGAAAAAAAACTTGAGTTTCGTTATCGTCTTACATGAAGGATGAACCCAGAGAAAGCATTGATTGCATTGTGTGTATGCACTGAAAACTCCATTTTGGGAATCGGTCAGAAACAGCACATACCCTGGTACTGCTAAAATAGTTTATTACATATTCTGAGGTTCTTATTTGTTATAACCTTCTTTTACATGTCTGACTTTATGTCTGCAGAATGCCATGAATTATTTTTATGCATGAAAGCGTAGTCTGTGATTAGATTTGTTAACTACATGTATCAAATGCATAGCAACAAGGAATGTTACCAACGGAATGGATAAAAGACAAAGTTTGGATACTGATTCTGAATAAAACTTCTTTATTCGTATGTGACTACCAGTAGTTTTTGTTGCTAGTCATGTAGAACTACTGTGCTCCATGGACATAACTTTGAACTCTAGAACATTTTGGTACATTACTGACACAATTGTAATATATGTTATGCCATGTCTTGCCTATATTCAAGACCATGAAGACGTTAGAATTCCCTATACAAATGATCTGTTGATATATACACAAGTTTAAAAGTTTATTTGTCTGGAGCAGTTGTAGAATGTAGAGTAGGGCAGTATTATATGAGTGCAGTTAAACAGCATTTTGATGGATGAAATTAGCCATCAGCACTAAAACCAGAAATTGTACTATTTCTGGTAAAACCTTGTTGATTTATGAAATCCGTATAAGTGTTACACGCAGGCTACCAGTCGGTCAAATATCTACAGATCTAGTTGGATGGCAATTGTCTGCGATAGGATGGATAGGCCAGCAGAATCTACACAATGTGGGTCTCAACCAGCCTGCTTCTGGACAGCTGATGTCATTTCTAGTGGTTATGTCTCACGGTAGCATGAGCTTGTGGTTTGACAAGGGTCATTTCTGTCCATTTCTCAGACCGCCTAGAATTCTGCACTGAGAAATGCAATTCTGCGCTCGAAAATGGAAATCTCAAAAATTTAAATTCTGAAAATTCATGTTCAGCACTCAGACAATTCTAATTTTGCACTCAAAAAACTGCAACCGCCCAAAACAGAATCTCAGAATTCTGCCCCCAGAAAATGGATATTCTGAGCTTAAAATTGGCCTTTTCATGCCGATATGTCGAATTCTCAATTCCATGCAATATTATGCTATAATTGCAGAATTCTGGGAGGGAATTTGTTAATATGTACATCACCTCAGATTTCATGGAGAACAAAACCGGCAACTGGGCTATTGTGACCAACATGTACCTTTCACATGGAACTGCATAATGCAGAGGCTGTATTTGGTGTCAAAATACTTGACATAAATAATTATCTTGACGGTACTTGACAGGAAAGGGAGAAATACATACATGCACCAAAGTTGAAAGTTCAACGTAAAAAGTGTATTGGTCTTCATGTGGGCATGGCCAAATAATTTCATTTTAGGCCATTTATAGCAAATTTCATGACACAGAATTATTCTATTATTCTGCAAGTACCCATAACAACTCTTACATATTAAGAACTACAAGGTATTTTTTTAGAGAGACAATACTGGATGTATGTACTGGATGTACTGTCATTTTCACGCATATTGTGTAAAAGCACTGAAGCATGTGTATACATGAAGATGGAAAATAAACTATCTATCTAAAATTTAGTGTGGAGAGAAAAATTTTGGCTCATGCTCCACAGAAAGAGGATATGTGGGTCAGGTGGAACCCAAATCCACTGCCACCACCCACACTGGTTTTGGGGGCTGTATAGTCTGGTCCCCATTTTTATATTTGCATTCAAATCGAAGCAACTTGGCAATAGCCAATCAAATTCATGCAGTGCTAAAATACAAGAGGCGCAATGGCCTTGACGCTTTGCTTGGTCACTTGCTAGTTAAAAAGAATACCAGTAATAAACTTTAGCAGTACAAAGATCCCTGAATATTTAAGTCAAAAGTAGATACAAGGTCATCAAAAACTGGAAATGCACCGTATGACCACAAACTGACCTTGAACACCTAACAATGATAAGTACTCTGCAGGCACTAAAGACTTACCTCTGAAGCTGAAATTTTGGTCAATTTTGCTTTACGACCACCGGTTTTTGAGATATACTAGTAATGTCGCCCGAAAATCAGAAATGCACCAAATGACCCCAAACTGAACTTGAACACTTAACAGTCAAAGTACTCTATATACACTTAATACTTACCTCTGAGACCTAAATTTTGATCCCTTTCACTCTATGCTTAGCCGTTTATGAGATGCAACATGTACAAGGTCGGGGGAAATTAGAAATGCACAGAATGACCCCAAAGTGAACTTGAACACTTAATAGTCAAAAGAACTCTATATGCAGTAAATACTTACCCCTGAGGCCCAAAGTTTGGTCCGTTTGGCTCTACGATTAGCCGTTTCCGAGATACAACATGTACAAGGTCAGCAAAAACCGGAAATGCACCGAATGACCCAAAACTGAAAGTAGACACTAAACCGACAAAAGTACGCCATGTACACTACATTCTTGCCCCTGAGGCCCAAATTTTGGTCCATTTCGCTCTACGATTAACCGTTTCCGAGATACAAC
>JAAUYG010038290.1_pt1 | contig 17890 bp, 20 predicted proteins | sample 7278091 | NCBI WGS metagenome assembly JAAUYG01 (sample SAMN14350201, study PRJNA611818) | marine sediment metagenome | isolation source: surface marine sediment (0.6m) | place: French Polynesia: Moorea | collected 2018-08
CAGAACCCCCACCCCCCCCAACTGAAGGTCTCCAAAGGCCATTTGGGACAAATACAATGTGCACATATGCATTCAATTTGGTCCGATGTGGAAGGAAGAGACAAACGTGGGTGGACTTCGCACCGCAGTTGCCTCGGCACTATTTCTAGTTGCAATTGCACAGAGAAGCGGACCACAGATTTTGAATCGTGTTGAGATGAGCAACAAATTTTCAAGTCCAAATTAGCTGTGATGTATCAGTGGTGTTGAAACAAAAGTGACCCTTCAACACCCAAACCAGCTGGCTTTACAGCGCAAAGGGACATTACCTCTCTCCCTGTTGGCACATGCTTTGCCAACTTCACTTTGGCAAAGTTGCCTTTGCCAATGGTTTTTATCAGCCGGTATTTGCCGATGTGTGGTTCGTCTGAACTTCTGCTTCTCGACGACATGATTCTGGGATTCGCGTTATCATCTGTAGACTGCAAGAATACAAAATAAACAGTTATGCTTTTGTCTCTCATTGAAGCTTGTACTTGGAGCCATCGCGATTAGAGAGAACATCACCTGAATTGACCCGATTGGTGACCAAAGATAAGGCTCCAGTTCTACAGTTCTTACGATGTTGGCAACTCGCAAACACACACCAGAGCAAGGTCGATTTGAACCTTTCGACGTCAACTTTCTCATTGAGCGGTATATCTAGATCTATATTTAGCCTTAATTTGATTGTTTCTTACCCTCTGTTTCTTTGCGAGGTCTGAAGTCAGGGATTCATGAACTGTTTGCAATGGGCCCCTGGTAGCGGTCGACATGTTGAGTGAATAAATTAAAAGGTTTATGGACTGCCTCCTGACAGCCAATCCATGCAATCACAGTTCAATATCACATCAGGAGCGAAATAAGCAGCGTTCCTACGACCTTAGCGGCCTATTCCTCTTAAGCTGTAAGGAGAATTGCAATGAAAAATCCCAAAGCCTCTTCTTTCTTCAGAAATGTCACAGCGGAAGCTCCAACGTTGCACGTAATCAACCATTAGGGAAGGAATTAACATAGAGAAAGCCCACAAAGCTCTACCTCGCAATAGACTCCTTCTGCGGCCGCCTGAAAACCCAACTTAAACGGCTTTCGGCATTTTCAAAGGACACTTTTTCGCCACTTTCACATGAAGAATTTTCAGAGGTCCAAAGATGGCTGACAACTACCTGGTGCTGTGTGCGCATGCGCGCAGGGGTCATGTGATCAAAGACGAGATCCGCACATGACGTCATACAGAGCGATCAGCTGGGCCAGCGCAAAGCAAAGCAAAACCAGATTTTGCGGTTCGGTCTTTTCCCCGGGGATAGAGAGAGAAAAGAGAGAAACAATTGACACAGAGAATCTGAGAATAATGTGATTTTAAAAACAGCGAACAACCCAGCGTTTCATTTTCTTTTCGCTTTTCATCCTGCGTTTTCTTTTGCAGGTTTTGCGCTCTCTTTGCGCACGCAAAATGACAAACAAGTGACAAATTTTGAAGCAAAAACATTTTTTCAACAAACAGATCTAACAATCATAAAATTGGCTTCAATATTTCCGTGAGAAAAGAAAAGGCCTTTTCCGACCACGCTTCTCAAAGACCAACTGGAAACCCATCACTTTGTCAACTCGGAATCCAGCCTTTCACACCATCCTCATCAATGACGAAAAGGCACTGCGAATTTGGCAGATGCGGAGCAAAGAGCACTTCCAAAAGTCGCACGGGACTCTTGTACACTTCATTTCCGGGGGACAGTGGAATGTCAACAGTTTGCTGAGTTCTCGTCATCATCAACCTGACTGTCACCAGATTCGCCCATGAGATTCCCAGAGCTGGCGTGACTCTTTGTGAAGCAGTTTTATCCATCACATCGGTGACCTGAAACAACATGCGTTTTTAGGTAGCGTGGCTGAAAGCGAACAAGGCGAAAACGAGTCACCTTGCCAGCGTCGTTCTCATTGTTGTGGACATCACGAATTTTTTATGGAACCTAGACAGCCGTGCGCCCTCGACGCTGACAAGCGGCCTTGTTCAGAAGGAAAAAAAAAAGTTTTTTGTCTGAAAAAGAAACATCGACAACATCCAAGGTCCTGCTTTTTTCTCGTTTTCTGGGTATTTCACCCGATTGAAATTACTCGAACTGTTGCGATGACTCACTTGATTCACGCAAACAATTGACGCTCCGTGCAATCTTGCCATCTGTTGCAACTGGGCAGCAATTGCACTCAGCTGCTTGGCTTTTTTGACGGCGTCCTTTGCTCCGTATTCACTCCTGAACAAAGCGGCAATAGAGTCAATTACGATCAGTTTTACTTTCCCTTGTGACAGCAACAAGGGTGCTTTCTTTGTGATGCAGAATTGCAGGTCGTCCTGAAATAACAGAGAAAGGTACTTATCAGCGTCGATATTTCCGACAAACCCAAATTGCACGATTCGAGAACCCATCTATCTGTTCAACTGCAAGAAACGTCACATTCACGGATCCTTTTACAGAAATAGTGGGAGGAACTCTCAGGGTTCCCCTTTCGTGTACGAAAACAGGAATGCTTTCAGCATTGAACAGTGCATTTGCAGAAGCGCAGTGTGGGGAGGGGAGGGATGGACGCACATGCTGAGAGATACTGTGATGATTGCAATGATCTCGCTGTGCGAGCAACAAGGGCGCTGGCCAACGTCGAGTCCGCGCGCACCCAAGCTCCAGCATGTTGGGGGGGAGGAGGGAACCGCAACGACAATGAGGACGGGAGGGTGACTCATGTGGACCGCACCGCTCTCAGCCGCACGTCTAAAAGTGCAACTTCCACAAGAAGTATGCTTCATCAGTGTAAAGGCCGAGTGCCTGCCACAATCATATCACGTGACAACATATTACCCCTCATGTCATCATATCATGTCAGGGTCAGGGAGGTCCAGGGTCAGGGGGAGGGGTCCTGCACAATGACAACGACAATGAGGACGACACGAACATAACTCCATAAGGCCGTCCCGGCTACGTCGCGCTCGGCGTAATCACACTCGTAAAAAAACCGAAAAAGCCTCACCAAGTCTGCGGCATGCTCAATGAAAATGTTATCCGTGAAACTTTTTCTTTGCACATCCGGGACCTCTGAGTACTTCCTTGAGAAAATGCTGACCATCTGCATCAGTCTTTTGTTGGGGAAAACACCTTCAGTACAAACGTACAGTGCACCTGAGAACAGACACACAAACTTTTCCTGTTGTGTTGAAGGTGTGGAGGACAACATGCAGTTTCAGGGAAAAGACTGCGCGGAAATGCCAATTCAGTGTTCTTTCCAAACCATCACGCAGGTGGAATGGTTTGAGGTGTGAACTGTCAACAGTACAGCCAATTGAGAGGGAAGTGAAAAATTACCAGCGTCGAATCCATGCAGTTGCTTTGGCAGTTGGACGCTCAAACACAACTGTAAGCACAACTGGGTCTTGCCACTTGCACTCTCCCCTGCGATTTCAGTGATGCCTCTGTTCAAAATTCCACCTGTACACACAAGGCAACATTGGATCCTTTTCTGCCAAAATGCAAATTGAGAAAAAAAAAAAAAAAAGAAATTGCGGACAAGAGACGTTTTACCTCTCAGAAAAGTGTCCAACGTCTTGCATCCTGTTGTTAGCTTTTCCACTTTCAATTCCACAGGACATTGCCCTTTTGACATCTGCAAAGCTGAAAACACAGATTTTCACCAGAAACAAAACGCTCGTTCAAATCAAATCTGGCAGCTTGGGGTCTTTTTCTTTGCGGCCACACATGAAGATGAAAATTCTCGCAGGAAATCCTTTCACCTGTGACAGATGGTAGCTTGGGGGTTGCCTTTGCTGCGGCTTCTTGAAGAGCGTTCACATCCGCAGCAGACAACTGGGTTTGCCGTTGCAGTTCAGGTCCAGACGCACTCAATATTGCCTCAAATTTTTTGAGTTGTTTCGCTGAAATGGCACAAAAGACAGTCCCTAAATTTTCTGAGAGGCATTCACGTCTTGACACTGCGCGTTTACCAGGGGTGCAACATTTTGGAACACACCTTTCTGTACTGCATTTGCTATTCTGGGATGAATGTCGAGTTGTTCTGTATTCATTGCTGGCGACTCTGGTTGACACTATCAGCTCATTTCCTGCAAATTGGGCAAGGTTGAGATCGCCAAAAAAAAAATAATAATAATAAATAAATAAATAGTTTCTTCCCCGATGTAGATCTCCAACAAGGGCGCTTGTCAGCGTCAAAGCCGTGCGTGTGAGCAAGAAGTCCCGTGAAGCAAGCAAGTTTGTATGCGCGCGCGTGTGTGTGTGTGTGTGCAATTTTAAGTTTGTGATGAGAATTGACATAACTTGGAAAAGGCAGATGAGTCCTCCTCCTCCTCCTGGGCTGTGACAATGACGACAACACGATGACTCAGATAAGCCACTTCCCAGCTGCCTTTGGCGGCACGCGCCGCTTAAAAACGAAACTTTCTTTCGAAATTGGCAGGGCCACACACGGAAAGAAAGCTGGGTCTGTTGCGCGTCCAGTAAGGGAGCCGCACTTTGGTGGTTTGACACCCCAGGTTGGTCGGCGTGTGTTCCATGGCTTAGTGCAAGAGGGCCCAACACTGAAGCAAATTGGTGCAGAGGTTTGCAGTGACACTTTCTGAACCACGACTTCGATGGCATTGGCAACAGTGTGTTTACTATTGGGTGAAAAACATTGCAGATCCAGACCTACACGCGTTTGGCATCAAGTGTGTCAGTGCAAACATGACATTGTGCTCTCCTATATGGACCACAAAATCTCTATTATCGCTCATTTGTATGTGCCTGTACAATTCACTGATAATCACACATTCTGACAACTATGACCAGAATCTGACCATTGTGAAGCCATGAACATAATTAAGTGTGTCCTAAGAATAACAATGCCGCGAAGACAATTTTGAGTGGAAAAATATACTTGAATCTAAAGGTTTCCAGTTCCCGCTCTGGTGACTGCACTTGTCATGTTTTGTTCGAAGTGGATAGATTCACCGCTGTCGTGCAATTTAGTAATTTACCGAAGTTTTTCTTTGATAAAAGGTGTTTTTTCTAACAAAGTATGTCCATTCAGTGCAGATGCTTGGGATCTTTGCCCATGGTATTTTGTTCGTCAAAAAGAAAACTATATACCAGTTTCGGAATGGTTCGAAGCCAATTCCAGGTGTGAATGTCTGCTCGTGACGTCAGAGCAAAATGGACGACAGGGACACTTTTTTCTTTTATTTTCGCTCCAAATTGTTGTGCTGAAGTGAAAGTTCACACATGCTGACGTGGAAGCAAAGTTGCCACTGTTATAGTTTAGTTTCGATGTAGTTTGGATTCGCTATGTCTTGTCAGTTACCGCAGTTGGCATCCTTTCAAGACATCAAAGGTGTCAAAAAGCTGTTGTTTCCAAAGGATGGGAAGGATGAAGAAAATGACAACCCTTCAGTGTTAAATCCAAGTGAAGGTAAATCTTTAACTCATCAGAAACATAGATCTAATCGTAGATCTAAATCGAGAATTTGCTGTTCCAGGTTCAACCTCCCGAAGATGGGCCAAGACAGAAGTGAAGACAATCTTCACAGACAAAGATTCAAAAAGCTCTGCACCTCTTCATTCAAGTCTAAAGTCATTGCACATTGGATCTAGATCTGCGTCAGCTGTGTATCTTTCACTAATCAAAAGTTTCGTCGCACTGCCTCCTTTATTTGGATCCTGCAACCATGTTCGTGGTCCGATTGGAAATGCATCTGCAGAAAGCTTCCATCAAACAGAAAGAGCCAAGTACAGTTTTCAGGCCAAGCCTGTTGTGAATTGCAGTTGTGTGACTGATCACAATGCTTTCTATCTCCAGAAGGGGCGGAGGCCTCAAGCTGGGATGAAGCCGATTGGGGATGGAAAGACGAGGAGGATGAAGAAAAGGGAAATCAGGAATTGAGCAAGCAAGACAAGGATGATTCGTTGTCGTGGCTGCAGGAATGTTGCGTTTCTGTGTCGCCGACTGCCGAATTTATGGCAATTGCTCACGATGAACAACTGGTTGTTCTTTCCCGTACGTGCTTTGTGCATCGCGAAACAAAAAATGCGTTGAACTGTGTGTTTCCGTGTTTTGCTTCGAACTGAAGTCTTTGTGATTCACTTTCAGAAAAATGGGACCCACACGAAAAGAGTGACGTACAAACAAAGTACGTGGTGACTTACGAAGGAAATCTCTGCGATGACGATGAAGTGTAAGTTGAAGAAATAACGGAAAGAACTAACAAACAAAATTTTCTCAGAACCACACTGCTTTAGAAGTGTACATTTGTGTCAAGCGCCGTTGTGTTTATTGCAGATCGGTTCATGATACCATAACTTATAAAGCGAATAAAGTCGCTTGTGCATCCAGGTTGGTTTAGGATTTAAGCTCAGTCCTTGGGTTTTGGGCACGCCGGTGGCAACGGGTGGTTGTGTGTCTGAGGCGCTTCACTAGCCCCGCCCCCTCCATAAAAAAAAAAAAAAAAAAAAAATTACTAGTGAGAAAAGAAAAGACCAGAGTGAAATGCTGAAGAAGAAAAGTAAATGGTCAGGCCGTTTACTTTGACCAAGTTCGTGACCAAAAAAGTGCCTCAGAGACATTGTCAAAAATGAAAAGAACAAAATTTTTCCGTCGGTGTTAAATTTCTAGAAATCAAGACTTTTGCCACAACGATCCTGAATCTGGTGCATGCGACTTTTCCTTGCTTGGTTGTTTCATCTGGTGCAATGCAGTTGGTTCCGGTTATCAATTCTTATATTTCTCTGTCTTTGTTCCCAAACGTCTTTGTTCTGCGACCTTCAGCATTTTCAGGTTCTTAGTCTTGCGATTCCGTTTTCCTTTGAGAAAAATGTTGCATCATAGCGCATGAATGCAACACACAACTCTTAAACTGTGACACCAAAAAGGAAAAATGATGGCTTTGTTCTCAGCAAAGATTGCGGAAAGAGCAAAAAAAAAATACAAACACAATTCCCACAGAACAAAGTAAACTGAGTAACAAATTGTCACTTTTCTTTCAGCGAGAAGATCACAGCTCTGCTTTGTTTGCCTTTGGCTTCACAGAAGAAGTAGGTGTCACTTTCTGTTTTGAATTTGAGTAATCAGCTCAACGAAAGACCAAAAACAACCAAAAAAACAAAAAACAAAAAACAAAAATACTGTTGGCGCAAACGTGGTGACGCATCTTGCACTCTTCATCAACTTTCTGCGTTTTGTTGAAGGAGTACGCATGGTGGACCCGATTGGACATGCATTTTGGTTGGCTTCAGTTCTGGATACGTGAAAATGTACACTGAGGTACGTGGAAAAATATTCCAGTGCAGTTTTTCCCGCCAGACATTTGAAAAAAGAGGGGGCAGAAAAAGACGAGACTGTCAAGAAACTGCCAAGTGGTTCGAGACGTGTCGACGCCTTGTCTTCAGATGCAAAGATATTGAACATTTCTTGCAGAACGGTTCCTTGCTTTTGGCTCAAATCTTCAGTGAGGATCCAGTTCAACAGATCAGGTGCAGAACATACGAACGTCCCAGGCACACAGCTGATGCTGAAAAGGTTTGCAACAATTTCCTAGTCTCAGATCAGAAATTTGGCTTCACTATTGTTTGTACGTCTTTTGCAAAAAAAAAAAAAAAAAGGATGCAAAGAAAGGAAGAAGGCAGAATGAATGTCTTCTTTCTATTTTCAGCACGAAGAATTGACGATTTTGTACAAGAAGGCTCTGGTCACAATTGATGGATTCAGCTTCTTTCAGTCACTTCGTGCCTGTCGCAACCAAGTTGCCAGAGGTAAAAACTGAAAAGAAAGACTTGCCAACAAGCTCGTTGGTCCGAAGAGCATTGCTGAACGTTTGAACACTGTGAAAAGTGAGAGTCATCTCAACCTTGTTGGTGCGTGCTCAGGGATTCTCACAAATATGCTGGTAAAGCAGGAACAACTTGAAAGATCTGTGCGGTTGTGGGTTTCGGAAGCTGGGTTCTTACATCCTGAGAACAGCTCAACATCTGACCAGAAACTATTGTTGACATTTTCTAGCTGCGGCGTCGGGAGCTGAACAGATACAGCCCCCGCCACTGGCTTACAAGAAGTACGGGCTGAAGGATCAAGAGCGAATCAAAGATCACGTTACTTGCGGTGAGTGTGGTCAAATGTTGACAAATTGGCAACTATGGATCTTGATCTGGTACAAATAAAATTTCGTGTCGAGAAATTGGCACCTGATAATTAAAATGGTGAGAAATGTAAATTTCAGACCAAAAGCCAAGAAAAACAATTCGAGACTTTTCTTTTGTTCTTTTCGCTGACACAAGTTGTCCGTATCAATTCCACAAATTGTGTTTGGCGTACGTGTGAATAAGTTGCTGACTGCTGTTTCAGGGATGATAACGCCAAACCCGTTTGATCAGATGGTCACGGGCTCCATGTTGGGTGGTTACACCGCGAGTATCAAGTCGACTCCTCCAGCCTCGCACCTGTACGTCACAGCCGGGGTTCAGCCGTGTGCGGGATTCTACCATGCCGTCGAGGTAACAACAAGAGACAGCTTTGCACATTTGAAAGAAAGACGTTTTGATGTGCAATGGTCGGTCAGCCAATGACAATGCTGAATTATTTTCTGAGTCTCGTTCTTGAGTGCCATTTTACAGACACGTTTGTGTCAACTGAAAGTCGTCTCTCGCCCAACATGTGAAATGCTGCGTGGTTTTGCAGAGGAGAAAACTGTGGTGATGGCACAATGTTTTGTCAGATTTGACTCATCTTCTGGACATTGAAAAGATGTCAAACTGCATCTTGGAAAGTAATCACATCTCGCCTCTTTTTCCCAGGGAAGTGCTCAACCGATGTTGTCTGATGTCGCGCATGCTGTCGCCAGCAAACTCAAGAACGCCTTTTTCTCTCACATCACAACAGCCAGGTATTGCAAGACCTGATCCTTTCACGTGACAAAAAGCAAGAAATAGCAGTGCTTAGAATTGCAAGTTGTCATGGGAAATGCTCCCAAGTGTACCAAAAATTGATGGGCGTCTTCAGATGGACAGGCATGGAGGGAGGGATTGATCGCAAATTGGCGAAAAGCTAATGTGGGTGGGGGAAACATGACAAAATTTGGAATGTGCAACATGGATTGAGTCAAAAAAATTAATCTTTTATGCTTCAGTGGGTGGCTTGGACTGGGTGGCAAAACGAGCCAGGATAATCACAGGGAGAAAAAGAAGCCAAAGATTGAACCAGCCACGACACTCGCTTCACGGTTTGGACTTCCGGACAAGAGACGTCACGGGGAAATTATTTGCTTGTCGCCGGACAACAAGATGGCAGCTATGACTGATAGTTTTGGCAGGGTGATGCTCCTGGACATTGTGCGGGGTGTGGCGCTGAGAATGTGGAAAGGTACGTCTTGTTGTGTTCTTTCCCCATGTTCCTGGATGATGCACCCACCTCCCTTCCCACCCACAGAGTGCCCTTTTTTGGCACCGAAAAATCAGGTCAGAAAGTTTTCGGTGTGTCCTTTTGAGAGTGATTTGGAATCGATTTTTGTCGCCTCTTTCTGGCCAAAAAGAGGGGTGCGTCCTCACACCAACAGGCAGTGAAATGTTGGTCGTTTTAGGCCGTGCGGCTGCAGCAGTTGAGCTGCCTTGTGGAGTCCTGTTCTTGTCTTCGTTGTTTTGAAGAGTGTACTGAATTGTCAAAATCCAGCCGCTCGCCCTAAGCGCTGCTCGTTGACAGGGCGGTCTTTAGACCGAGTGCAGCTGTAAGCCGGGACGGCCTTGTGGAGTAATGTTTGCGTCGTCGTCGTTATTGCCATTGTCATCATGGAGCAACCCCCCCCCCCCCCCGCCCGTCTCCCGCCCCACCAAGTCCGGACCCCTCTCCCATCCCCCCAGACCTGGTCACGTGACATGCATGCATCACGCGCGAGGCCTCAACGCTGACCAGCGTATCCGGCTTGTTTTCGGGTGACACATTATCTGGTATGAACTGTTGCAGGTTACCGAGAGGCGCAGGTTGGGTGGATACAGGTGAAGGAAGACGCGCATGAAGGGCACTCCTCCGCGCGTCTTGAGCAGCGGGCGAGACACGCGCTCTTCCTCGTCATTTACGCGCCGCGCCGTGGGATACTCGAGGTGTGGGCGTCGCAACAAGGCTCCAGAGTCGCTGCGTTCAACATTAGCCGGGTAAACCAGAAAGTTTGACAAATGGGAACTATTGCTAAACAAAATCCAAAAACTCCATCCGAAGATATTTCTCAGTTGATCTTTCTGAAAGGGCCAAAATGGCTGCTGAAGTGGATGAGAAACACTGTTTCAAGGCGTCAGGTTTGGCAATGTAGCGCCACAAAAACAGGCAAAAAATGTTTTGCTAATTTTGAAAAATGTTGGTTCTTCTTTGCCCGAAACAGAATTGCCAGTTGGTGTGTCCAGGTCACGGGCTGATGGGCCTAAACAATGTGACGAGTAAGAACATGAAGGCTCACATCTACCAGTGCTTCCTGATCGACCCAGAGGACGGGGTCAGGACCATTGACGTCCCCTTCCACCTCATTCTCAGGTTTGATGGACGTGATTGACTTTCAAGTTTTTAAGCCGCACGCGCCGCCAGTCATGATTTTTGTTGTCATTATTATCATAGATGTGGTGGAGGAGGAACCTCCCCCCCCCTTTCTGGGATTCCAATGCTCAATATATACATACCCCTTGCCTAGACAATTGGCAAATATGGCTGCCCATGTATGATCCAATATAGTGGCACCCTCGGTGCTCTACCTTGTAGCAAATGTGGGAACTTGCCAACATAGCTGCCCCCATAATCGAACATGGCGGCTTTGATGCTGACAAGCGCCTTTGTTCCACAAATTGTTCAAAAGAGGTATATGAACAAATTGCAACCCAAGTCGTTTGAGCCTCGACAACAAAACCTTTGGTGTGCACCGGCCCCTACATTTCCATGTGCCAGCCCTCCCCTTTCTTTGCAGGAAGCAGTCCCCCGCCTCCCCAAATGCAGAACCCTTGGAAGTATGCCGTTGACCAGTGAATTTTCCTTGCTGGTTCATCTGCTGGTGGATAGAATGCCACCCCCGAACCAATGCGCCACCACCACCACTCCCACCCGAACAAATGTATCCCTCTGGACCCATGACATACCAGCAGGCAGAGAATAACTCAGCCTTCGTTTGGCTTCTACTACGCTGAAATATGTGTGCCTTTCTGTTTCTAGCGAGAAAAATAGCAAGAGAGCGAGAGACATGCACCTGCTGAAAAAGTTGAAGGTTGCATTGAAAGAGGGAACGGCCGAAACTGATGGGTTAGAAACCGAAGTCTGCGAAATCTTGAACGACATTAGAATGGCCAGTATTAGAAACCAGGCAAGTCGTGCGTGTTACTGACTATTTGACACTTTCTGTTTTGTTTTGTTTGAAACTAGTGTAGACGTTGATGTTAATTTATCTTTCTTTCATCCAGGGCGTTGTCAAGATCCTCCACACAAAGTACTTGACAGCTGACTTCATCATGAACGTTCTGATGAGTGTGACGCAGCATATTGAAGCCCAAGGTATTGGCAGCATTTCTTTTGCGTTCCGATTTCACCATTTCGTTGCACTGCGAACCGAAATGCCTAAGTTCGGCATATTTTTGTACGTAACGAATACAGTCCGAGTGCAAGAATGCTGAAATTTTGTTGCAGCCCAAGTGTGTGCAACGGAGGAGGAGGTGGCAACATTGGACTACGACAGTCGTATGCTTCTGCAGTTCTGCAAGACCCACATGAGATTGATAGACAACTTTGTGACTCAGGAAAAGTTCAATGCTAGTCCGCCTGCGTACGAGGAGTCAGATTCAACTGATGAGGTGCGTGAACAAATTGTTTCTCTCTCATTTTAGGCCGCGCTGCTTCAGCTGGCAGAGCGGTCACAACGAGTCCCGTTGTCGTTGTTTCCATCGTTGCCGTTGTCATCATTGACGCTGATCCGACAAAAATATCATTTGTGGCCGGCTTGCACATTTACGATGGATGGCAGCGTGGCGTGGATGCTGATGAGCGCCGTTGTTTCCTTCTGTTTCTCGCCGCCTCCGCCTACCTCTGCTTGGCTCTCTCTCTTCCCTCTCTCTTTTTCTCTCTCTATCCATCCACATGCGGGAACAAGTCTACTGATGTGATAGTTTGCAATGATTTTGTCTTGGTGTCTTTCAAGGAACTGCAGAAATGCCTGGGTCTGACAGGAGAAGAATTGCAGGGTCTGAGGAACCAGATGGAAAACTACCACAGAGTGGCTTTGACCGATGAACCTCACGTGCAGTTCCAAGTGAAAGAACTGAGCATAGGAGACTTTCTGTCGTGTTTTGACTGTCAAACGCTGTCAGTTGACACCGACAGAACCACAACGATCTGTAACATTGTGATCTCACCAACCATGTCAGACGCGAAGAAATGCAAACTTGGTGAGGCCCCATCCACACTGGAAGCAACACGCCACGCGTCACGCGAAGAAATGGGAGCCAAGTCCCATTTTGTTGCTTGTTGCGTCACGCGTTGCTTGGTGTGTGCAGTGTGGACAGCACTGTTGCTTTTAATGGTTTTTTCGCGTCTTTATTTCTTTCTGACTTGTTTCAAATGGTTTCTGATGGTTTTGTGTAATGAAGCAAATCTTGTCGTCTTGTGTTGCAGGAGATTTCTTGTTCAGGAAAGTTCTCACGACTGGGTGGTCAACATTGTTTGAAGAAAGCTTGAAGTCGATGTGTTTATCTGCAGAAGACTTAATGGTATGATGTGCTTCAGAAATGTTTCCCGTCACCAGAAAAGTCTCTTTGATGTGAAGGTCGGAAAGAGAACGGAACTGCGTCCACACTTGCACCTGTCGTTTCAGGATCTGTTGCTGTACGTGTGGCTGTTTGACGACAACAGGCAAGCAGAGTCCGCCAGAAATCTGAATTTCCTAGTGAAATCGATTTCTCAGTTGAAAGGTAAGAAATGTCTGGACTTTTCCCTCTGATCATGTTGCAGTGCCTCGACACAAAAAAAACGCCCTTGTTACCTGTTGGAAATTGACAAACAGCAACACCTTTCAGTTTCAATGCGTCTCGCACGTTGTGGTTTCAGCTGAAGTTGGTATTCTTTCCTCAACAGGTGGAGATGATTTGTCGGAGAACATCAACCAGGTGTCGCCCTGGTGGCAGAGGATGCGCGACAAGCTGAGCTGCACAGAAAACATCAGTTCCGCCTACATCGCAGCGCTCGTGTGCAGAGCCGTGTCCATCGAGCTTCATAACGACGCAAAGGTGCGAACAGAGATCAACCTTCGTATCAATTGACTGAGCTTTGCAGCCAGTTATTCAAAGCGTAAAAACGACCAAAAATTTTTGCGCGCAATAACAGAGTCATTCATGTTGGTGCAACAGATGGGAACTCCATTCCAGGACCCAGCAACTCCCCAAATGGGAGGGGGGCAAGTCTCGGTGCTAAGGCTAAATTCACACCGGATGGAAGCAGATTTGCTTGCAAATTTCCCGTTGCCTGGTCCATCCTTGCCTTTTGGACTCAGTGCCCTGTAAAGCAATTTGCCTCACCTTTTTGTCAATTGTCAGAAAGGCGCAAAACGTTGCCGTTTTGTTTGCGTCTTGTGCGCGTTCTGTGTTTCATGTAACAAATATTTAAAACTTGGTGACAAAATTTTGCAGATTGAGCGACAAATGACTTCAAGCACGGACTCGGCTTCCATTGACTTGTCAGACTGGGAGAATGTCACGATGGACCGCACGCAGTGGACGATAGCTGTGCGGCAGCTCGAAGACCTCCTGGAACTGCAGTGCCTGCTGAAAATGAAACCTGTGTGCAGGAGCCCCGGGGCCATAGCAACTGGTGAAGTGGAAGTGATCAGCGTTTCTGTTGCCAAGATACAAGACGACGGTCGGGGTATGTTTGTAGATATCTGAATTGCGACAACTTCTGAGAGGTGCAACGCGGATTGTTGAGCTTTTCTTACGCGAAGCAATTGCTTTGTGTCCGTGCGTCCGTCCATCTATCCAAGAGGGAGGACTCCATTACACTGCACCCTCATTCTGCACAGCACTATCACCTCGCGCCAGTTCATCCTATTTTCTCTGTTTTCGCCAGGGGTGATACCAGAGTTGGTGGCCAAGTGGATCGCAGGGAACGGCATCTCACCCAGCATGCTGTGTCTGGTGCAAGAGGACGAGAGTCTAGATTCCAGCAAGGTGGAAGCAGGACAAGAAGTAACGGAAGAGAAGAAACCAGAGCAGCAAAACCCCATTGTTGGTCAGTGAATGCACCTTTTCATTTTCTGCTGCACTTTTCTTCACTTTTTGTTCGCAGGAAAAGAGACGAGGTGTTGACAGAAACTTGCATCAGCAAAAAATATTTTGTGTTACAGCAAGACTGCAGGTAATTCAAAAGAGGTTGCCACACAGTTTGGATGCAGACACACTGATGGCTAACTGTGCCTGGGAATACATTTTACGGTGGAACAAAGATGTAGAGGTGCGTCCAAAAAAATCTCCATTGGTCAAAGCAAAAATTTCGTAAAATCCTTATAATCCTCAGCAACGATAAACTGCTCTTCTCTTTGCTGACAAAGTTCTGGCTCTTTTCAGGTCATCTTTTCTCTGGAGCAAGCGGTTGATTTCCTGAAATGCATTCAGAATTCATTGCTGCAGCACGGCATCGCTGCCATGATGTGGCAAATGTTTGTCTGCAAGAAGCTCTCATCAACTGCACACCTGGTGGAAAAGGTAATGTCGCCTTAGAAGTTACATTTTCTTCCTTTGAAAGTAATTTGGTGAACCAGAGAGGAGGTTGTTCTCGACCGCGGCAATGCTGCACTCTTCAATTCAATTGTCCTCTTTTCCCCGTTCACGTTGTTTTGCAGGTTGGAAAATGTCCAAAGGAAAGATTGTGTAGGAAGGTATGTGTTGTGCTATTCGTTTGTCATCCGTGATTGGAATAATGTCACCACCCTAGCTTGGTGTGTATTCAATAATGCAAACCTTGTTTTGGCCCAGGATGTCGGCATGAGTGACACGGCACTGCGAAAACTGACGGACATAACTTGTGATCTCCTGGAAACCATGATTCAAGTGGCTTACAGCAAGGGAACACTGGTACGCAATATTTCGCTGGTACTTCTGGCTTTCTTTCTTTGTTGACCTGGCGTAAGAGTGAAAGGAGAGAAAAAGAATTTTGGGCCGCGCGAGAAGAGCGGTCTTGTGTAGTCGTGTACGTGTCGTCGTTATCATCATTGCTGTTTTCATCGTTGTTGTGGAAGACCCTCCACCTACACCCCCACCCCCTGTGAGCTGATTACGTAATGCTGCCTGTGGAAATCAGCTGATCATGTGACTGTGGACATGAGCTTATCACTTGACCGCGCGGCCTTTGCGCTGACAGAGCGAACTTGTTTGCATTGTGCAGGCTCGACAGGAAAGCCGCAGTGCCCCGGTGATGAACACAGAGGACATCTGGGCTGGAATACAAGGACCCACATCGCTGGTCGAGCTGGCGATCGATCAGAAAGAAGCGAACTGTGAACTGGTCGAGCATCACTACTCGCTGTGTGTCATGCTGCATGCTGTCTTCACCTTCTCAATGAGAGGAGTGAAGCTACTGTCGTTCTTTGACTCCAAGGTAATTTGTGGGTCTCTTCAGGCCTTTTCACACCAAAGCTTTTTTCGACGTTGGAAAAAAAGCCCAGTCGTTTCCCTGCATAGTCCTGCCTTCGCTGTACAAATGCAACGCGCATTGGCCAACGCAGCAAGCACAACGCAAGCACAACGGGGCTATTTCATCCAAAGCCACAGCAGCAAGCCTTGGTGTGAAAAGGCCTTTTCACTCTTGGGAAGCGAGAGAACTGCAGCTTATGTTGTGTTTCTGCCTCTGTCAGTCTGAGAGGGCATCCATTCGTCCACCCCTACCCCCCCTAAAGATCCACTGCCTTATTCCCCACCCTCAAATGCCGCAACTTGGAAGTTTCCTGTGGGTTCCAATGCTGCTGGTATTCTTCTTTGAAAAAGACTCTCTTGACCTGAATGACTGATCGTGTTTGAGGGCATGTTTTGTGGTCTTCAGCGAAACTTGATTGCACCGCTTGTGCTCGTTGTTTGCAAAGTTCAGCTGATATTCCGTTTGTGTTCCAGGGTAAAAGTGCATTCTTCAAGCCGTTGCATTCAACACCAACTCTTCCCAGCAGAATAGTGGACGATGCTTTGCTCACAACACGGCGACAAGTAAGCAAAAAAACATTTGAACTCTCTTGCGTTTCACTCGAAATTGAGGTCCATTCAATTTTATTTTCACCACGAATGTTCTGTTATTGTTGAAATGTTCATAGACCTGAATGTTTCATACTGAAAGCCAGATGGGTTAATCTGGTGCTGTTATCTGTTGCGCAGTGCATTTTGTTCACCGCTAAAAGAAAAGTTAACGACTGCGCTACTTACACAACCAAATCTTTCCGTTTGCAGTTTCTATGCAAGATCATCCACCACGCGGTTGTAAGTCTGGGGGGAAGACCCGCGAGTCAGGATGAGGAGGCTTCAGTAAACGACTCGCTCAGTCTTCCACTGTCGGCTAAGAACACGCTGTACTCGCGCTGGCCTGCGCAAGTGCTGAACCTCGCCCGTCAGCTCGGGGTTGACCTGGACGCCGTTAGGAGGCACCACGTGTGCGAGTTGTATTCCAGCGGCCTGGAAAAACTTGCGGAGGAGGTAAGATTCTGACAGACGAGAACCAATAATTGCGTATTTTCAGGCCGCGTAAGGCAGTAAGTTGATGCCGCCTTCAGGAGTCATGCCATGCACGTGGGGTCGTTGTCATCATTGTCGAGGCTTGACACTGATCACATGAAAATGTGGGTCGGTCATGGAAACCGCTTCCAAGAAATCCGTGGGGTGAGGGGGCGGGCTTGACACAGGTGGGGCTGACACAAATCACGTGAAAATGAGGGAGATGTGACTTCGCGTATTTGTTGTCTCGCATGGGTGGAACCTCGTTCTATTCGTTCAGATTGGTTTGTGTTGAAAAGGACCACTGGTTGGGGAAGGTTCTGTAAACTGGAAGAATGTGAATACGCGGATCCATGCGAACAAAAGGCTTCCGACGAGGAAATGGACTAAAAAGTGACCCGTTTCACATGTTGGGGAGTCAACCATTGTTTCGTTTTCTCAGGTGTTGCTGACGGTGAGTGATCACTCGGTGATGGGTTCTCAGTTGATGTTGATCTCAGGTCAACGGCTCAATCATTATATCTCCACATCGGACAAGGAAGGCGGAGTGGACAAACTCGCCAATTGTCCCCCGAATGTTTCTGCCTGGATCAAATCTCTGGTGAGTGAAAAATAGTTTTCATTTCCAGGCTGTGTGTCCCCTTTGAATCTGCTCCTTCCTCTCAGAGGTTTATTCTCGGGCCTGCATCCTTGGCGTCATTGTTGTCCCTGTGCTTATACTTCCCCCAGTCGCTGCGGTGTCTGTCTGAGCAAATGACGTGACTCGCATGTGACCAGTGCGCGTCGTTTTCTCAAAGTGAAAAAAACACCTTCCGTTTGGTGAAGTGAACAGTTTGAAATAACAAAAAAAAAGGCATTGTCGGGCACAAAATGCATTGCTTTTTCATGAGAATTGAACAAGTCACGAAATCATGGTTGAGATGGTTGAGCAGTGAAGTTTGCTTGGCATGGTGCAACGTGCGTTGCGTTTGTTTTTGGGCCGAGCGCGACTGTAAGTCGAATTATTGGCCTTATGGAGTCACATCTGCGTCGTCGTTGTCATTGGTGTGGAGGGGGGGGGGGGGGGGGGGGGGGGGGGGGGGGGGGGGGGGGGGGGGGGGGGGGGGGGGGGGGGGGGGGGGGGGGGGGGGGGGGGGGGGGGG
>JAAUYG010059292.1_pt1 | contig 17880 bp, 13 predicted proteins | sample 7278091 | NCBI WGS metagenome assembly JAAUYG01 (sample SAMN14350201, study PRJNA611818) | marine sediment metagenome | isolation source: surface marine sediment (0.6m) | place: French Polynesia: Moorea | collected 2018-08
AGGCCCTTGACCAGGTTCTCGCCGCCGGACTCCAGGGTCTCGCGCAGGACCTCCGGGTTGGTCATGATGAAGTTCGAGGGCGCCATGGCGTCGACGAACTGGCGGGTATAGAAGTCCACCTTCTGAGCGGTCTTCTCGTCCAGGCCGTCGACGTCGCGCACGGTCGACTGCATCCAGCGCGCGCTCAGCAGGTAGGACTGCTTGATGAAGTCGAAGAGCTGGTTGTCCTCCCAGGCCGGATCCTTGAAGCGCCGGTCGGCCTTCTCCGGCTCGGCGATCGGCTCGGCGGCGGCGCCCATGATGCGCTGGGTCGTGGTCTGCCAGAGCCGCAGGTAGTCCTGCCAGAGGTTCATCTGCGCCTGCACCAGCTTGGCGGGATCGGTCATCATGCGCGCCGTCATCTCGAGGAAGGCGTTGCCGATGTTGAGCGGATCCACCGGCCCGATCCCGCCGTTGGTCGCCTGCCGTTCCAGGAACTCTGTGACGATCTTCTGGCTCCGGTCCGCGATGCTCCCCAGCGCCTTAGAGAGCTCGACCGGATCGGGCATATTGAACTCCGGACCCCGTTGCTCGCCCATCTTGCTTTCCTTATGGTTCTGCCAGTCGCCGTTGTACGTTTCTTCGTTGAGCCGACTGCGATTTTTTGCCACGTGCTGTATACGCCCATTTATGCTGCACTGCAACATAAATGGGCGGGTCAGCGCTATCCAACCCGTTGCCTAGTGTAACCGGGTGCGCAGGTAAAGAGGAGACAAAGGCTGGGATGGGGCAGAATCACGCAGGCGCGACTCAGGCCACGCCGAAACCGGGCCGATGGCGCCGGATCGCCGCGGTGGGCTGCCTGGGGCTCGGGCTTGCCGCCTGCGGCGGCGGCAAGGGGATCAGCACCGAGGACCGCCTGAGCGGCACGATCCCGAGGCCGCAGAAGGTCACCGACGCCCGGGCCGAGCTCGGCCAGGCGGACTATCCGAACCTCGCCAGCGTCCCCGATGGGCCGCCGGAAACCACCTCGCGCCAGCAGAGATCCGAGATCATGGCTGCGCTCGAGGACGACCGCGGCGCCGCCGGGCTGGCGGCCGGGCCGCGCTCCTCGACTGCGGCCGGCGCCGGCGCAGGGCGCCAGCATGTCGCCGACATCTACTTCGCCCAGGCCTCGGCCCGGCTGGATACCCAGGACCGGGAAGTGCTGCGCGCCGTGGCCGAGCTGTCCCGAAGCCGTGGCGGCCGGCTGCGCATCGTCGGGCATTCCAGCCAGGAGGTGGCGGGCGCTGCGGATCTGCAGCAGAGCCTGGCCAATTTCCAGATCTCCCTGGCCCGGGCCCGCGGCGTGGCCGAGGCGCTGGAGCGCCTGGGAGTCGAATCGGATCGGCTGCTCGTGGAGGCCTTGACGGACCGGGACCCGATCTACCGCGAGAGCACGCCGGAAGGCGCGGCCGGGAATCGCCGGGTCGAGATCTTCCAGGAGTTCCGCTAGATCAAACTGCGCTCGATTGGGCTCGATCGAGCCCAATCGAGCCCAATCGAGCGCAGATCATTTGATCTATTTCATAGAGGTGGAGCAGCTTATCGGCGTTCAACTGAACGCTGACTGCTCCAGACCCGCCCTTGGATGGCCAGGGTCGCAGCCCTCGGAGAGGAGACGCGATGAGCCGATACCATCTCGCCCAAATGAACGTCGGGACCATTCTTCATGACCTGGAGGATCCGGCGATGAAGGGCTTCGTCGACAACCTGGAGCGAATCAACGCCCTGGCCGAGGCCAGCCCCGGCTTCGTCTGGCGGCTCCAGGACGAGGCCGGCGACGCCACTGGGATCCAGGTGACCGAGGATCCGCGCTTCATCGTCAACCTGTCCCTCTGGGAGACCGCCGAGGCCTTGTTCGACTTCGTCTACCGCTCGGCCCACACCGGCATCATGGCCCAGAGGCGGCAATGGTTCGCGCGCCCGGAGGAGGCCTACCAGGTTCTGTGGTGGCTGCCGGCGGGCGAACTGCCGACGGTGGAGTCGGCGCTGGCCCGGCTGGAGCGCCTGCGCGAGCTGGGGCCGACCGCCGAGGCCTTCACCTTCAAGCAGCGCTTCCCGGCACCCGGCGCGGAGGACAGCGGCGGCGACCTGCGGCCCGAGCCCTATTGCGTCGGCTGGAGCTGACGCCGCGGGGACCTCGCCCGGCTTCTCGCCCGGCATGAATCAAGGGTTGCAAGCCTCTGATCCGGTTTGCTGATTAACAACACCGCGTCGAGCGCAAGTCGGGTACTGCATCCCGGCCCCGGCGGCGCTAGTATCACCGCGCCGCCGCCGGCGGCCCGCAGCGAGCGAAACAGACCTCGTCCGACATGGAACAGGAATTCCACCGTATCAAGCGCCTGCCGCCCTACGTCTTCGCCGAGGTCAACGCCCTCAAGGCCGAGGCCCGGGCGCAGGGCGAGGACATCATCGATTTCGGCATGGGCAATCCCGACCAGCCGCCGCCGCCGCACGTGGTGGCCAAGCTGGTCGAGACCATCAACGATCCGCGGGCACACCGCTACTCCACCTCGCGCGGCATCCCGGGCCTGCGCAGGGCGGTCGCCGCTTACTACGGCCGCCGCTTCGGGGTCGACCTGGACCCCGAGCGCGAGACCATCGTCACCCTGGGCTCCAAGGAGGGCCTGGCCAACCTGGCGCAGGCGATCACCAGCCCGGGCGACATCGTCCTGGTGCCCAACCCCAGCTACCCGATCCACGCCTTCGGCTTCATCATCGCCGGCGGCGCGATCCGCCATCTGCCGGTGGGCCCGAACTTCGACGTGATGGAACAGCTTGAGCGGGCGGTCCGGCACTCGATCCCCAAGCCGCTGGCCGTGGTCCTCAACTATCCGGCCAACCCGACGGCCGAGGTCGTCGGGCTCGACTTCTACGAGGCGGTCGTCGACTTCTGCCGTCATCACGGCATCTACGTCATCTCGGACCTCGCCTACGCCGAGGTCTACTTCGACCACGTCCCGCCGCCCTCGATCCTGCAGGTGCCGGGCGCGCGCGAGATCGCGGTCGAGTTCACCTCGCTCAGCAAGACCTATTCGATGCCCGGCTGGCGGGTCGGCTTCTGCAGCGGCAACCCCAAGCTGATCGCCGCCCTGGCGCGGGTGAAGTCCTATGTCGACTACGGCGCCTTCACGCCGGTCCAGGTGGCGGCGACCGCGGCGCTCAACGGACCCCAGGACTGCGTCGAGGAGATGCGCCGGCGCTACAAGTCGCGGCGTGACGTGCTGATCGCCGGCCTCGCCGCCGCCGGCTGGCAGGTGCCCTGTCCGCCAGCGACCATGTTCGCCTGGGCGCCGGTGCCGCCGGCCTTCGAGGAGGCCGGCTCCCTGGAGTTCTCCAAGCTGCTGCTCAAGGAGGCCAAGGTCGCGGTCTCGCCCGGCGTCGGCTTCGGCGAGTACGGCGAGGGCTACGTCCGCTTGGCGCTGGTCGAGAACGAGCAGCGCATCCGACAGGCGCTGCGCAACATCAAGGCCTTCCTGAAGGCGGCCGGGGTGGTCCCCGGCGCGGATCCCGGCGCGGACGGCTCCCGGAAGCTGGCGTCGTGAGCGGGCCGGTCAAAGTTGCAATCGCCGGACTCGGGACCGTGGGCGCCGGGGTCCTGTCCCTGCTGAAGGCCAACGCCGAGCCGATCGCGGCGCGCTGCGGCCGCGCGCTCGAGGTCGTCGCGGTCTCGGCACGGGACCGCAGCAAGGACCGCGGCGTCGACATCTCGGACTTCGCCTGGTTCGACGACCCGGTCGCCATGGCGGTGGCCCCGGAGGTCGACGTGGTCGTGGAGCTGATCGGCGGCGCCGACGGCTCGGCCAAGGCGGTGGTGGAGGCCGCGCTCGACCGGGGCCGCGACGTGGTGACCGCCAACAAGGCCCTGCTCGCGCACCACGGCAGCGCCCTGGCCGCCCGGGCGGAGGCCGGCGGCGCCGGGCTGGCCTACGAGGCCGCGGTGGCCGGCGGGATCCCGATCATCAAGACCCTGCGGGAAGGCTTGGCGGCCAACCGGATCGAGCGCATCTACGGCATCCTGAACGGCACCTGCAACTACATCCTGACGACGATGCGCGAGACCGGCCGCGACTTCGACGGGGTGCTCAAGGAGGCGCAGGAGCTCGGCTACGCCGAGGCCGATCCCAGCTTCGACATCGACGGCGTCGACGCCGCGCACAAGCTGGCCATCCTCACCGCCCTGGCCTACGGCTGCGAGGTCGACCTGGGCGGCGTCTACGTCGAGGGCATCCGCAACGTCACCAGCACCGACATCGACTTCGCCGAGGAGCTGGGCTACCGGATCAAGCTGCTCGGCCTGGCGCGCTGCATCGACGGCAAGGTCGAGCAGCGGGTCCACCCCTGCATGGTCGCCAAGGAAGCGCCGATCGCCAGCGTCGAGGGCGTCTTCAACGCCGTCGTCGCCGAGGGCGATTCGGTCGACAGCATCGTCGCCGAGGGCCGCGGCGCCGGCGCCGGGCCGACCGCCTCGGCGGTGGTCGCCGACCTTGCCGACCTGGCACGCGGCCTGCGCCTGCCGGCCTTCGGCATCCCGGCCGCCCGGCTCGCCGCCCTGCCGGCCCAGCCGATGGTGCAGCACGTCGGCTGCTATTATATCCGCCTGATGTGCGTGGACCGGCACGGGGTGATCGCCGATGTGTCGGCGGCGCTGCGCGACGAAGCGATCTCCGTCGAGTCCCTGGTGCAGAGGGGCAGGGATCCGCACGATGCGGTGCCCGTGGTGCTGACCACGCACGAGACCCAGGAGGCCGGCCTGCGCCGTGCCCTGGCCCGGATCGGCCAGCTCGAGACCGTGGTCGAGGCACCGCGGCTGATCCGGATCGAGGCCCTGTGAGCGGAGTCCCGTGATCGGGGCCTTGTGAGCGGAGCGGGAATCCGGCAGGAGTCAGGTAGGAAAGCGCCGAGGCCAAGAGGCGCCCCAGATCAAGCCGCGCTCAATCGAATCAAACTGGGCGCAGGCGGTCGATGTCATAGGGAGAGAGCGGCCTGCCGGCTTAGACGCGAGCGCAGGCTGCTCGAGGGAGAGCCAAGGATGCCCGAGCAAGCAGTCGCCGAGCAGGCGGTCATGGAACGCAACCTGGCGCTGGAGGTGGTCCGGGTGACCGAGGCCGCCGCGCTGGCCGCGTCGCGCCTGATGGGGCGGGGCGACGAGAAGGCCGCCGACCAGGCCGCGGTCAACGCCATGCGCCAGGCCCTCGGCAACATGCAGATCGACGGCACGGTGGTGATCGGCGAGGGCGAGCGCGACGAGGCGCCGATGCTCTACATCGGCGAGAAGGTCGGCGCCGGCGGCCCGCCGATCGACATCGCGCTCGATCCCCTGGAGGGCACCACCATCACCGCCAAGGGCGGGCAGAACGCCCTGGCGGTGATCGCCATGGCCGAGGCCGGGGGCTTCCTCAACGCGCCCGACGTCTACATGAGCAAGATCGCCGTCGGCGGCGGCCTGCCCGAGGGGGTCGTCGACCTCGACCAGGAGCCGGGCAAGAACCTGGCCGAGCTCGCCAAGGCGAAACGGGTCCCTGTCTCGGACCTGGTGGTCTGCGTCCTCGACCGGCCGCGGCACAACGAGGCCATCGCCAAGATCCGCGAGGCCGGGGCGCGGATCATGCTGATCTCGGACGGCGACGTTTCCGGCGTCATCGCGACCAGCGTCCGGGACAGCGGCGTCGACATGTACCTGGGCGTGGGCGGCGCGCCGGAAGGCGTGCTGGCCGCCGCCGCCCTGCGCTGCATCGGCGGCCAGATGCAGGGCCGCCTGGTATTCCGCAACGCCGACGAGCGGAGCCGGGCCCAGCGCTGGGGCATCACCGACTACGACCGCAAGTACGGCCTGCTCGAGCTGGCCGCCGGCAATGTCATGTTCGCCGCGACCGGGGTCACCGACGGCACCATGCTCAAGGGCGTCCGGCGCTTCCACGGCGGCGCCTCGACCCACTCGATCGTCATGCGCTCCAAGTCCGGCACCGTGCGGACCGTCGAGGCGGAGCACAACTTCGAGCGCAAGACCTGGTACGACCCCCTGGGAGTCTGACTCCGGTGTCCGAGGCAGAGCGCGAAGACGCGGCGCCGCGCGCCTTTCTGGGCGTCGAGGAGTCGGTCTGCGGCAAGCGCTGGCGGGCCCGCCTGGACGACGACCGCAGCGCCCTGGCCCTGGCCCAGCGCCTCGGCCTGCCCGAGATCATCGGCCGCATCCTGGCCGCTCGCGGGGTCGGCCTGGAGGAGGCCGCCCGCTTCCTGGAGCCGCGGCTGCGCGACCACCTGCCGGACCCCTCCAGCTTCGTCGACCTGGACCGCGCCGTGGCGCGCCTGGTCGCGGCGCTGGAGGCCGGCGAGCGGATCGCCGCCTTCGCCGACTACGACGTCGACGGCGGCAGCTCGGCGGCCCTGCTCGAACTCTTCTTCCGGGCCATCGGCCGCGAGCTGCTGGTCTACGTGCCCGACCGCCTGGCCGAAGGCTACGGCCCCAACGCCCCGGCGCTGCGCCGGCTGAAGGGGCAGGGCGCCTCCCTGGTCCTGACCCTGGACTGCGGCACCACCGCTCATGCCGCCCTGGAGGCGGCCGCCGAGGACGGCCTGGAGGTCATCGTGGTCGACCACCACGCGGCCGAGGCGCGCCTGCCGCCGGCGGTCGCGGTGGTCAACCCGCAGCGCCTGGACCAGACCACGGACTGCGGCCCCCTGGCAGCGGTCGGGGTGACCTTCCTGCTGCTGGTCGGCCTCAACCGGGCCCTGCGCGAGGGCGGCTGGTACGCCCGCCAGGGCCTGGCGGAGCCGAAGCTGATGGAGTGGCTGGACCTGGTGGCCCTGGGCACGGTCTGCGACGTCATGCCCCTGGCCGGCCTCAACCGGGCCCTGGTCGCCCAGGGGCTCAAGGTCCTCGGCCGCCGCAACAACCCCGGCCTGACTGCGCTCTGCGACGTCGCCGGGGTCGACGAGGCGCCCGGCGTCTACCACGCCGGCTTCCTGCTGGGGCCGCGGATCAATGCCGGCGGCCGGGTCGGTCGGGCCGGGCTGGGCGCACGCCTGCTGGCCTGCCAGGACCGCGAGGCGGCCCTGGCCATGGCCCGAGAGCTCGACGGCTACAACAGCGAGCGCCGGGAGATCGAGCAGGCCATCCTCGAACAGGCCATCGCCCAGGTCGAGGCCCAGGTCCAGGCCGGGGCGCCGGCGCCGGACGCCCTGGTCTTCGTGGCCGGCGAGGGCTGGCATCCCGGGGTGATCGGCATCGTCGCCAGCCGCCTGCGCGAGCGCTACAACCTGCCGGCCGTGGTCGTCGCCCTGGAGGCGGGACGGGGCAAGGGCTCGGGCCGTTCGGTGCCCGGGCTCGACCTCGGCGCGATGATCCTGGCGGCCCGCCAGGCCGGGCACCTGATCGACGGCGGCGGTCACCCGCAGGCCGCCGGGCTGACGGTGGCGGAGGCCGAGTTGGAGGCGCTGCGCGGCTTCCTGGAGGCCCGGGTCCGGTCCCGCCTGCAGGCCATCGGCTACCGGCCCAGCCTGGGCATCGACGGCAGCCTGCGGCCGGCGGCGGCGACCACCGCGCTGCTCGGGCAACTGGAGCAGGTCGCGCCCTTCGGACCGGGCAACGAGGAGCCCCGCTTCGTCCTGGCCGACGCCCGGGTCCAGCAGGCCAGGGTGGTCGGCGAGGACCACGTGCGCTTCGACCTGGCGGCGGCGGAAGGCGGCCGGCTCAAGGCCATCGCCTTCCGGGCGCTGGACCGCCCCCTGGGCTTCGCGCTGCTCAACACCCGGGGGATGCCGCTGCACATCGCCGGCAAGCTGCGGCGCGACCGCTGGCGCGGTAACGAAGGCGTGCAGTTGATTGTTGAGGACGCGGCGGAGGCTTCCGGCTAGACTTGGCCGATGATCCGAGAGCCCAGCCAAGCTTTGTGCAAGCTCTGTCTCCTGGTTTTCTCTCTGGTTTTCCTCTTTTCCGTCCCGGTGCGGGCGCAAGGCACCCCGGTCGACCTCGAGCTGGTGCTGGCCGTCGACTCCTCCTCCAGCGTGACCGCCGAGGAGTTCGATCTGCAGATGCAGGGCATCGCCAACGCCTTCCGGCACTCGGCGGTGGTCGCCGCCATCGAGGCCGCCGGCGATCTCGGGATCGCGGTCGCCCTTGTCCAGTGGTCGGACAACCGGCGCCAGTTCCTGGCCATCGACTGGATGCACCTGACCGACGCCGAGAGCGCCGAGGCCTTCGCCGAGGAGATCGACGCGACGCCGCGCTTCGTGATCGGCGGCGGCACCGCCATCGGCGGCGCCATGTCCTTCTCGACCCGGCTGATCGAGCGCAACGACTACCTCGGCCGGCGCAAGGTCGTGGACATCTCCGGCGACGGCCGGGCCAACCAGGGCAACCAGCCCGAGGAGGAGCGGGACAAGGCGGTGGCGGCCGGCTTCACGATCAACGGCCTGGCCATCCTCAACGAGGACTTCCTGGTCGACCGCTACTACCTCTACAACGTGATCGGCGGGACCGGCGCCTTCCTGGTCACGGCCGAGGATTTCCAGGACTTCCAGGAGGCGATCCTGCGCAAGCTGATCCAGGAGATCTCCGGCGTGCCCCTGGCCGCGCTGGACCCCGGCCTGGAGGAGCGGCTGGCCCAGGTTCACGCCCGGCCGGAGGCGGCCGGCGGCCCCTGGGGGCCGTGAGCGAAGAATCTCGGCAATGGGCTTGATTTGCCGCAGGTCATCGGCTATCTGCCTGCCCGACGTCCCCATCGTCTAGCGGTCGAGGACACCACCCTTTCAAGGTGGAGACACGGGTTCGATTCCCGTTGGGGACGCCAAGTCTTCCTTCACTTCTCCCGTTGCCGCCGGGCCGCCGCCGACCGTAGAGCCCCTGCGGCCCGCGGTCCTCCGTGGACTCGACCCGGGGCTGGTGTATATCCCTGAGACTCGGCATTCCGAAGGGCGCTTGGGTTATGCCATAATGCGCCAAAGGGTTGCGTGAGCCGGGGTCCAGCCGATGCCGTGCGGCGGTTCGGCCCCGGGCCAGGCCGGTCGAGAGGTCGAAGATGAGTGCTATCCTCCTGATTTCCATCGCCGTTCGGGGGGTCGCCCTGGTCTGGGCGGCGCATCTGGCCCTGCGGTTCAAGGACCGGCGGCTGTGGCTTTTCGCCCTGGCCCTCGCCGGCCTGGCGCTGGAGCAGGTCCTGATCGGTCTCGGCGGCCGGCCGGTCGCCTGGTTGGGTCAGATCGGCATCAGGGCCGACGCGCTGTGCCTGGTGATCAGCCTGATCCTGCTGGGCAGCGTCTTCTGCCTCGGGCGCATCCTCCACGAGATGCGCGCCCGCTTCGACCAGGCCGCGCATAGCGAGGCGCGGTTTCGCGACCTGGTGGAGGCCTCCTCGGACCGCTACTGGGAGATGGACCAGGACCTCCGCTACGTCTGGGCCCGGGAATCGACCGAGAAGCAGCGCGCACCCTTCGTTCAGGAGCTGATCGGCAAGACCCGCTGGGAGGTCTACGAGGGTGACCCCGAGCGCGACGAAGAGTGGCGCCAGCATCGCGACGACTTGAACAACCGTCGGCCCTTCCGCGACCTCCGCCACCCCTTGACCGGCCGCGACGGCGTGACCCGACACTGGAGCGTCAGCGGCAAGCCGGTCTACGCGGCCGACGGCAGCTTCGCGGGCTACCGGGGCACGGCCACCGACATCACCCTGCAGGTCGAGCTCCAGGAGGAGGCGGAGCAGGCGCTGCGGCGCTCCGAGCAGCGGCTGCGCGACTTCGCCTACGCGGCCTCCGACTGGTTCTGGGAGACCGACGCCGAGCTGCGCTTCACCTTCGTCTCGCAACGGACCGAGACCGCCGCCAGGCTCCAGGCCAAGGGGATGATCGGCAAGGATCACCGCGACCTGGACCTGACCGAGACCGACGCCGGCGTGCTGAAGCGCCATCTCGAGCACCTCGGCAAGCACAAGGAGATCCGCAACTTCGTCTACAGCATACGGCAGCGGAACGGCTCGCTGCGCCATTTCAGGGTCTCCGGCCGGCCGCTCTTCGACGAGGCCGGCGCGTTCCTCGGCTACCGCGGCGTCGGCACCGACATCACGGCCGAGGTCGTGGCCGAGCGGCAGCGCCAGCAGGCCGAGGTCCGCCTGGCCAAGTCGATCGAGGCGATTCCCGCCGGCTTCGCCTTGTTCGACGAGGCCGATCGCCTGGTCATCTGCAACAAGGAATATCGTGGCTGCTACGAGGCGCTGGGCGTGGACGTCCGGCCGGGAATCCGCTTCGACCAGCTGGTCTGGGCGGTGGTGGACAACTCGAACATCGGCAGTTCGCAGGAGGACGCCGAGCTCTGGGCCCGGCAGCGCCTCATCCGCCGGACCTGTCCCGCCGAGGGATTCCAGTTCCGCCACAACGGGTCGCGCTGGTCGGAGGTCAGCGACTACCTGCTTCCGGACGGCGGCATGATCACGCTGGCCCACGACGTCACCGACCGGAAGCTCACCGAGGAGGCGCTGCGGATCAGCGAGCAGCACTTCCGCAACGTCGTCGAGGGCTCCGAGCAAGGCATGTTCATCTACAAGGGCGGGGAGTTCATCTTCGTGAACCAGGCCTACGCCGACATGCTGGGCTATACCCCGGAAGAGATCTACGCCCTGGACCCGCCGCAACTGGCCTATGCGCCCTACGAGCGGGAGCGGATCCGGCAGTACTCAGAGTCGCGGATCCGCGGCGAGACGGCGCCGACCTCCTACGAGGTCGATGCCCTGCGCAAGGACGGCAGCATCATCACCCTGCACCACTTCGCCAAGCGCGCCGAGTGGTACGGCGAGCCGGTGTCCCAGGTGGCGGTGGTCGACATCACCGACCGCAAGCGGACGGAGGAGGAGCTGCGGGAGAGCCAAGCCAAGCTCGCCAAGTCCCAGCAGCTCCTGCTGGATGCGATCGAGTCCCTCAACGACGGCTTCGCGCTCTACGACGCCGAGGACCAGCTGGTGCTGTGCAACAGCAAGTTCAACGACTTCTACGACCTCAGTCCCGAGCTGCTCAAGCCCAAGACGCTGTTCAGCGACCAGATCCGCTGGGCGCTCTCCACCGGCAAGATCGGCGATGCCCGCGGCCGCGAGGAGGACTGGCTGCAGGAGCGCGTCAGCCTGCACCGCGATCCGCAGGGCGCCTTCGAACAGCGGCTCAGCGACGGCCGCTGGCTTCAGGTCAACGAGATCCGCACCAAGGAAGGCGGGATCGTCGGCATTCGGACCGACATCACCCGCCTGAAGCAGGCGGAGGAAGCGATCCGCCAGCACGAGGCCGACCTGGCCATGGTCCAGCGGCGCAGCACCATGGGCGAGATGGCGGCGGCCCTGGCCCACGAGCTCAACCAGCCGCTGACCGCGGTGGTCAACTACTGTGCCGGCTCCCTGCGGCGGCTGGAGGCCGACAGCATGAGCCAGGACGAGTTGGTCGAGATCCTGGCGACGATCCGGGACCAGGCCCAGCGCGCCGGGGACGTCCTTCGGCACATCGGCAGCTTCGTCTCGGAAGGCGAGGTGTCGAAGGGCATGGTCGACATCAACGACGCGATCCGCAGCGTCATGACCCTCCTGAAGGAGGAGCTTCGGCGCAACCGCATCGAGGTCAAGCTGCAGCTCTCCAGCGACGTGCCACAGGTCCATGCCGCCGAGATCGGGATCGAGCAGGTGGTCCTGAACGTCGTGAAGAACGCCATCGAGGCGATGCAGGACGTGCCCGCGGCGGAGCGCCGCCTGCGGATCTCCACCTCCAGGCGGGCGGGCGGGCGCCTGATGGTCTCGGTCAGCGACAGCGGGCGCGGCTTCACCGCGACCAACGGGGAGACCTACTTCGAGCCTTTCGTATCCACCAAGAAGGATGGCATGGGAATGGGACTGGCGATCTGCCGCTCGATCATCTCGGCGCTCGGAGGGCGCATCAGCATGAGAAAGGGCCGCAAGGCCGGGACCAAAGTTTCCTTCCTGCTGCCGAGCGCAGACGAGGCCATGCAAGATGCCGCCTGAACCCACCGTCTTCGTCGTCGACGACGATCCCGCGGTCCGCCAGTCCTTCAAGTGGCTGGTCGGGTCCATCGGCCTCAACGTCCAGACCTTCTCCTGCGCGCAGGACTTCATCCGCGACTACGATCCGGCCGATTCGGGCTGCCTGGTCGTCGACGTCCGGATGCCGGGGATGAGCGGGATCGAGCTCCAGGAGAAGCTGGCCAACGACGGGATCTCGATCCCGATCATCGTGGTCACGGCCTACGGCGACGTTCCGACCGCGGTGCGGGCGATGAAGCGGGGCGCGGTGGACTTCATCGAGAAGCCCTACAACGACCAGGCGATGCTCGACCGGATCCAGCTCTGCATCGAACGCGATGCCAAGATGCGCCGCGAGAAGGAGATCCGGCGCGAGGTCACCTGGCGGGTCGAGCGCCTGACCCCGAGGGAGCGGGAGGTCTTCGAGCTGATCGTCGCCGGCCGCTCCAACAAGGAGGTCGCCCGTGCCCTCGACATCAGCCCCAAGACCGTGGAGGCGCATCGGGCCAAGGTCATGGACAAGATGGCCGTCGGGTCCCTGGCCGAGCTGGTTCAGCTCTCGACCTATTTGGAGTCGAGTTAGGGTTTTCCCGAAGGATTGAACGGATTGGCCCGGATTTTCGTAAAGAACTGCAACTTATAGCTTTGTAGAAGGAACACTAAAGAATTATTTCCTTTTCTTAGAGGTCAAGGCTGACCAGGGGGCAAAATGGCACGCTGCGGTACAAATGCCGAGCCATTGCTTGCGATGGAGATTGAACTCAAGGCCCTGCAGGAGGCGGTTTCTTCGAGTCGTGACGACGGCGATATCGAAGAACTTGGCCGTCGGCTCGATGCTCTTGAGCTACAGATAAGTCGGACGAACGCGAGAACCCCGGCCGGACTTGCGGTGAAGGTCCGGCGTCTTTGGGAGAACCTCGACGCGGAACGGGAAGAGTGGGATCTCAACAACTACCGCACGCTTCTGGAATCACTCGAGAGTCTGGAGCCGAGCACTGAACTCCCCCGCGAAGCTCGAGAAGCCTGATAGGTAAAGCACCCCTTAAGGCCAGCGCCGCGAAGCCTTGCGCTCAGGTATGACCGGCGTTCTTCCTCCGCTGCGGATCGTGCGGTCGGCATAGCGCCGAAACGGCATTCTGTGCCTGCGAGGGAGAGGCGAAGTGCTGACCGTCGAGCCGCGCCGTGTTGCGATCCGCCGCGAAGTACTTGTACCCGGATCGCTGCGCGACCAGGACCCCGACCCCACGACCTTCGACCTCGACGACGAACCGGACAGAGCTGTGATGGCTAGGCATGGCGTATCCTAGTCCTCCCTCGATTGAGCTGTGAGCTTGACCGCAAAGATATGCTCTTCCGCTGCAGGATCAAGCAACGTTACCGTGACAAGAGAATTGCGGTTTTGAATCGCTTTGGTCGCGACTACGGGACGGCCGGGTCCTGGTCCTCCGCAACAACGTCGAGCAGTGTATCGAACTTGTTGCTCAGGTGACGTTTCATGATGCGGCCGAGCTTTTCGGCGTCCCGGGCGTCCAGCGCCGCCATCATCTCCTCGTGCTCGGCCACCGCTTGCCGCCAGCGGGTCTCGGAAAGATTAGCGGCGAAGCGGGCGCGCTGGACCTGCCCGCGCAGGCGACCGTAGAGTTCGCTCAGCATCTGGTTGTCGGCGGCCGCCAGGATCGCTTCGTGGATCGCCCTATTCAAGGCGAAGTAGTCGTTGAGCCGTCCGGCCCGGTGATGCGCGACCATGCGATCGTGCAGCCGGCGGATCGCCGCGATCTCCGGCTCGGTGATGCGGGCGCAGGCCAGCTCGCCGCCCAGGGCTTCCAGGGCGCCCATCACCTCGAAGGCCTCGCGCAGGCCCTCCGCGCTGATCCGCGAGACGGCGGCGCCGCGGTTCGGCAGCAGGTCGATCAGGCCTTCGGTGGCCAGCACCTTGAGCGCCTCGCGCAGCGGCGTCCGCGAAATCCCGAAGCGGTCGCAGAGCACGCGCTCGGGGACCCTCTCTCCGGCCCGCAGCTCGCCCGCCAGGATCATGTTGCGGAGCCGGTCGAGGACCTCGTCGTGCAGGGTCCGGCGCTGGATGCGCTCGGCGCCGTCACCCTCGGCCCCGCCACCCTCAGGCAGCGCCGCCGGCCGCCGCGACCCGCTATCCTGCGCCATGATCGCTCTCCTCCGCGGTCTCCAGGGCGGCCTCCAGGACCCGCGCGACATGCAGCGCGCGGCGGCCGCTGCCGTCGTGGATCTGATGCCGGCAGCTGGTGCCGTCGGCGACGACGACGGCCGCCGGATCGGCCTCACGGACCGCCGGCAGCAGGCTCAGCTCGGCCATCCGCTGCGAGACCGCGTAGTGTTCCGCCTCGTAGCCGAAGGCCCCGGCCATGCCGCAGCAGCTCGAGGCGATGGGCGTCACCTCGAGTCCGGGCACCATCTTCAGGCAGCGCTCCACCTCGGCCATCACGGCGAAGGCCTTCTGGTGGCAATGGCCGTGGAGCAAGGCCCGTGTCGGACCCCGGTCGCGCAGCGGCAAACGCAGCCGGCCGGCCTCCTGCTCCTGGACCAGGAAGGTCTCCAGGAGCCGCGCCGCGGCGGCGACCGTGGCGGCCTCCTCGCCCGGCAGCAGCGAGGGGATCTCGTCCTTCAGGGTGAAGAGGCAGGAGGGCTCGAGCCCGACGATGGGGGTGCCCGCGGCGGCGGCCGGCAGGACGGCCGCGAGCAGGCGCCGGGCCTCCGCCTTGGCCTCCTCGACCAGACCGGCGGTGAGGAAGGTCCGGCCGCAGCAGAGCGGCCGTCCGCCGTCCGCAGCCTGCGCGACGGCGACCCGGTAGCCGCCAGCCTGCAGCAGCCTGAGCGCGGCGCGGGCGTTCTCGGGCTCGAAGTAGGTGTTGAAGGTGTCGGCGAAGAGCAGGACCTGGCGGTCCTCCCCGGCAGCCGCCGTTTCGGCCTCCTCGGCGCGGAAGGCATCGCGCCGCCAGCGGGGCAGGGGGCGCCGGGCCGAGAGCCCGAGCAGCCTCTCGCTCAGGGCCGCGGCGCCGGGCAACCGGTCGCGCAGGTTCGCCAGCGGAGCCAGGCGGGCGGCCCAGGGGGCGTAGCGGGGCAGGTAGGCGATCAGCCGCTCGCGCGGGCTCGGCGCCTCGCTCCGGCGCTGCTGCGCCAGCACCTCGAGCTTCATCCGGGCCATGTCGACGCCGGTCGGGCATTCCCGCTTGCAGGCCTTGCAGGAGACGCAGAGCGCCAGCGTCTCCTTCATCTCAGGGCTGGTCAGCGCCCCGGGGCCGAGCTGGCCGCTCAGCGCCAGGCGCAGGGAGTTGGCCCGGCCGCGGGTCACGTGCTGCTCATCGCGGGTGACCCGGTAGGAGGGGCACATCACCCCCGGGTCGGCCTTCCGGCAGGCGCCGTTGTTGTTGCACATCTCGACCGCGCCCAGGAAGCCGCCCCAGGCCGACCAGTCCAGCACGCTCTCGACCGGCTCGCCCCGGTAGTCGGGGCCAAAGCGGAAGAGGCTGCGGTCGTCCATCTTCGGCGCCCGGACGATCTTGCCCGGGTTGAACAGGCCCTGCGGGTCGAAGCTGTCCTTCAGGTCCTCGAAGGCGGTCACGATCTCGCGCCCGAACATGGCCTCGTGGAACTCGGAGCGGACCAGGCCGTCGCCGTGCTCGCCGGAGTGCGAGCCCTTGTAGGCCCGGACCATCTCGAAGGCCTCCTCGGCGATGGCGCGCAGCTTGCGGACCTCGATCTCCTGCTTGAGGTTGAGGATCGGCCGCACGTGCAGGCAGCCGACCGAGGCGTGGGCGTACCAGGTGCCGCTGGTGCCGTGGCGGGCGAAGACTCCGTTCAAGCGGTCGGTGTACTCGGCCAGATCTTCCAGGGGAACGGCGCAGTCCTCGATGAAGGAGATCGGCTTCCCGTCGCCCTTCATCGACATCATGATGTTGAGCCCGGCCTTGCGGACCTCCCAGATCTCGCGCTGCGGCTCGGCCTCGGTCACCGGCACCACGGCTCCCGGGAAGCCCAGCTCGCCGAGCAGGGCCTCCAGGTCCTTCAGCCGCGCGAGCTGCCGGGCCCGGTCCTCGCCGGCGAACTCGACCAGCAGCAGGCTGTCCGGCTCGTCCTTGACCGTGCGCGCGATGACCTCGCGGAACAGCGGGATATCGCGGGACAGCTCGATCATCTTGCGGTCGACCAGCTCGACCGCGCTGGGCTCCAGCTCGACGATGTGCCGGGTCGCGGCCATGGCGTCGTAGAAGCGCGGGAAGTGGCAGACGCCCAGGACCCGGTGCGGCGGGATCGGGTGCAGGCCCAGGGTCAGCCTGGTGAAGAAGCCGAGGCTGCCCTCGGAGCCGACCAGAAGCTGCGCCATGCTGCCGGGCTCTGCCAGCAGGCGGTCCAGGTTGTAGCCGCCGACCCGGCGCTGCAGCTTGGGAAAGCGCGCCTCCATGGCCGCGGCCACGCCCTCGGCGATGCCGCGGGCCCGGGCCGAGAGGGCGTCGCCCGGGACCGCCTCGTCGAGGCGGCCGAAGTCGTGGCGCGTGCCGTCGGACAGGATGGCCGAGATCGCCTTCACGTTGTCGACCATCTTGCCGTAGCGGATCGATCGCGCGCCGCAGCTGTTGTTGCCGGCCATGCCGCCCAGGGTGGCGCGGCTGCCGGTCGAGATGTCGACGGCGAACTGCAGGCCCTTGGGCCGCAGGCCGGCGTTCAGGCGGTCCAGCACCAGGCCCGGCTCGACGGTGACCTCCCGCTTCTCGAGGTCGAGGTCGAGGATCCGGTTCAGGTGCTTGGAGGTGTCGATCACCAGGCAGCGGCCGACGGTCTGGCCGCACTGCGAGGTGCCGCCGCCGCGCGGCAGCAGCGGCAGGCCTTCCTCCCGGGCGATCTCGATCGCCGCCAGGACGTCGGCCTCGGTCTTGGGGACCACCACGCCGATCGGCTCGATCTGATAGTGCGAGGCGTCGGTGGCGTAGCGGCCGCGGCTGAAGGCGTCGAAGAGCACCTCGCCCTCCAGCGCGCCGCGCAGCCTCGCGGCCAGCGCAGGATCGCCGATGCGGTCACGATTCGGCTTGCGTGTCCCGGTCCCGAGGGGTGAGGCGGTCATCGGCGCGGCCCCGAAGCCATCTCCGGGACCGGCGCGCCATCGCGCGCTCGTCCCGGTCGGCTGCCGCCGCAGGTCTGCCGCTCGCCTCGTCTCAGCATCCTCGTGCTTTGACACATCTGCATTTTGAATGCAATATGCAATTTAGAGGGCAGCGCGATCCCCAAGAAGCGGAGGCAGACCGAGGCGCCATGAGCCACCGAGCCGGACGACACTTCCTTCAGATTCCGGGCCCGACCAACGTGCCCGACCGCGTCCTGCGGGCCATGGACCTGCCGACCATCGACCATCGCGGACCCGAGTTCGCGGCGCTGACGACCGAGGTTCTCGCCGGCCTTCGAAAGGTCTTCGGCACGGCCGGGGCGGCGCTGGTCTTTCCCTCGTCGGGGACGGGCGCCTGGGAGGCCGCGCTGGTCAACACGCTGTCGGCCGGCGACCGGGTGCTGATGTTCGAGACCGGGCATTTCGCCTCCTTGTGGCGGGAAATGGCCGGGCGGCTGGGCCTGAAGGTCGACTTCGTCGCGGGCGACTGGCGCCGCGGCGTCGACCCGGAGGAGGTCGAAGCCCGACTGAAGGCCGACGCGGAGCAGGGGATCAAGGCGGTCTGCATCGTCCACAACGAGACCTCGACCGGCGTGACCACCCGGGTCGACGCGGTCCGCGCGGCCATGGACCGCAGCGGCCATCCGGCGTTGCTGATGGTCGACACCATCTCCTCGCTGGGCTCGATCGACTACCGCCACGACGACTGGGGGGTCGACG
>JAAUYG010046391.1_pt1 | contig 17868 bp, 5 predicted proteins | sample 7278091 | NCBI WGS metagenome assembly JAAUYG01 (sample SAMN14350201, study PRJNA611818) | marine sediment metagenome | isolation source: surface marine sediment (0.6m) | place: French Polynesia: Moorea | collected 2018-08
ACCAAGAGATGTTGTTAACTTAGTATTTCGAATGGACGTGCCTGCTTGGTTTTCCACCTGTTTTTGCCTGCGTGCCTTTGGAGTTTTCTCCGCTGAGGTATGTCCTATGCTAAATTCGGAAAAAAAAAAATTATTAGCTCTTTAGGGGAAAAAATAATTTTTTTTGCAAAGAGGAGATCTAACGCTTTAAGGGTCTGTGTAACATAATGTGTGATAAATGTAAAGAAAGTAACGATTGCAAAGCTGTCAATTGGCCAATCAGGTTTTGTATAATTATCTGATACTTGGAAGAAAGAAAAGTCTAGAAGTGACCTTGACCTTGGTGTAAATGCATGTACATTCATAAGTTTAAATCAAACTGTTTGTCCTGCGTGAAAAAAAACAAAATTTAAGTAAATATAAAAAAGGCGACATGTAGGTAAGTAAATTTGACCTCTAATGATGTAATAGTCTGCTGATGCTGAACTAAAGTACTAAACATTTCCAATGACTCTTTCAGGCAAATAAAATCAATTCCCAGAATTAACTCCCGTCGAGCTTAATAGTGACATATCAGTGGCATATGTAAATTATTACGTTTTGTACATGTTGTAAATGACTAAATGCCTGTTTGTTTTTTGGTTTTTTTTACAGAAGCTGCACCAGCCAAAAATTGTCCACCAAGTAAGTGTTTAATGTCTGAGATATATGAGACTGAATTAAAAATTAGGATATATATTTATCAATTTTTTTTAGTCAAAGAACTGTGGTTTGTACAGTGGCCCTTCTATTTATCAACCTCTTTATTTTAAGACCACTTTAATTTGACTCCAAATTACGGATTTGTTTGAACAGAACTTTATTTTAAGACCACCTGCCATGTAAGACCACATTTTCCCGGTCCCATGGGTGGTCTTAAACGAGAGGGACCACTGTGTTAGGTTGTATTCTGTTTGTCAAGCTGTAAAAAAAATAAAGTAAAAAAAAAAATAGTCGAAGAGTTTTCTTTATCACTAAAATTTATCTTTAAAGTTGCCTTGGGGAAGCCGCTTTGAATGTTAAAGATTTATCATATTTATGTACATAAGAAGCGCAGTACTGTGTGGTTTGTCCTATCGGTAAACATGTAAAAATGTGGTTTGCTGATAGCTGCTCATGTCTCCGTGAGGAACTTTGGTAGACATGTGATACATATTTGCCTTGTTGTCTTTGTTTTAGTTGATGGTGCCAGGGTCTCCCAAGCTCCCCGTAAGTTTACTCGCAAATACATTTCTATTATATATTATAACAAAAGAAAGCGAGAAAAGAACTACATGTACTATTTATAGCAGTTGGAACATTAAAAATTTACAAATTTGTAGCCTGCTGATTAGATTATATATTTATATTTATTACATATTAATTCAAGATATCAAATCTGCGAACTGAAGTACCCTAAGAAGCCATATAGTATGGTGTTTTTAGAATCAGAGAAATAACCTAAATACTGTATTTCATGTATTGTGTACGATGTATTTTATGTCATTCATATTCATCATCATACATTCCTTATCACACGAGTTTGCAAGCAGTTTGCCATTCTATTTTCCATTTTGGCTTTCCATAGATTTTTAATGGAGGTCATGAACCTACCACTAGTTAACCCTTGCAAACTCATGTGATATATCTATGGAATCCTCACTAGTTAATATCCCCCACGGCCAAGCTAAACTATCGCATGTGTTTCATTTTCAGTTCAAGCGCACTTTTGCAATAAAACTACTCATTTTACATCCCCATTCGTTTACATTACGCACGCCTTGCGTTGACCGTTACGCACGCCTTGCGTTCATGCATTTTCAAGCACCGTGGTAATTCGGCGAACTTTTGTCTTGGCCTTTATTTACATAGCTTTGTCTACGTGTGTCTTTATTTGTTCCTAATGATATTTTATATTGGTTATCTTTGTTCTCCTAACTATTGAGCCGTTGACTGTAATATTTATTTATTTTTCCCTTCCTTGTTGTCGTAACGTCAGCCCCAAGAGGCGGGGTACAGTTCTCCCCCGAACAGTATATCCAGCGTAAGTAGTTTGTTTTTTGATGTGATCCCGAAACAAAACAAAAAAAAAGTTCCAGAGTTTAATTATTTATTTATTTTTTTGGTCTGCGTTTTTTTTTTTTTCTTGTTCAGTAGGGAAGTGCATTGTTACGAGAAGTTTTAGACGTCTCTGTGCATGTATACATGGGATTTTTAGTGACATTTTAGGGCTTTTTGTGTTTAGAATTTTTAGAAAAAAAAACCTACTCTTTTTGTAGTTAGAAGCCTCACATGTTGTAAGTGGAAGACTGTGTAGGCCATGGGACCATGTATTTGATGAGAAGTAGGGATCTGTTGAATGAAAGACCTAAAATTAAAGAAATACAGCAAGATCAGGATGTCACGCATTTAGTCACTAAGTAAAAATTATAAAAAAAAATACGAAAAAATACAAGTGTTTTATATCTTTTTATCACATAGCGTTTGCATTGATTTGACCTTCAATTTTGTTACCATGGGCCATATTTAAGTTCTGTAGAAAAAATCAATGATGAATTATTTTCAGAAAACAGAAAACTACTTGATTAAATTGCGCTTTTTACTTTCAAAAGTTAGAATCACGTGGGAATAGTCTTGAACCAAAGTTTTAGTCACTCGCAGATTATGACAAAATATGAATCATCATTGTCATTTTACTTTATGTCAATATTTTTCCCAGTATATTTTATGTACTTAAGTATATCCAAAGGTGTAATTTAGGGCAATAATAATGACCAGGTGAATGGTTTTTTTTTGACAGAAAAACTTAGGCTTTAGAGCTGCTTTGGATAGGCTGCGAGGCTGCATTGAGCTTTTCTATGTGTTGTTAAGCACCGCAGTGTGAACATGAAAACATGCACCCCTTGTACTGTTTTCTTGAATCGTTATTTGACGTTATGAGGGATGAGTAGCAATTGTTTCTCTTGTTTGGTCTTTGGCAGCTAGTATTAGTAGGCCTGCCGCGTTACGTAAGTTGTCTTGGACATGTACTGTTTCTTGTGCAGGAACTAACACTTGTTTCTTTTGTGTGTATTCGCGTCTTTTTTATTATTTTTTTTATTTTTCTTTGACTGAAGCTTCAGATAATATTTCCTGCACTTAAAATATTTTTTCTTCTGGTTGATTCTTCAGATTTTCACTGTAATAACTTAGCTAAAAGGTCTAAAAAGACAAAAAAAGTGAGCACCTTGTACTAGTTGGTGTGTGTAAACCTTTAAAAATAAATTGAAGTTTAAATAAACAAAAAAAAAAGACAAAAAAAGATTGTTGTTAATGAGATCATGATTCGCTAATTTACATGCAATCCACCCGAAATCAGAATAAGTTGTGTAAGGAGTGATTGTTTAAGATTTAAAAAAAATCACTTCATGATAACTGTACATCCAAATTTCCATGTTCAGAGGTAATTATTTACCAAAAATGTATTGGTATGTATTATACCTTGATATCTTTGATGAACTACTCTTGAAGAACATTCTTGCATGGTGCAATATCTGTCAAATTCAAAACGGAAAAAATAACGTAAAATGAAATATATAACAGAAAAGTTTACCAAATCATGTTGTACAGCAGCTATTATATTATTAATATTAAATCATAATCTAAAAGAAAATAAAAACTATTGAACAGAGTAATAAACTGCCCACATGCTTATATAAAAAAAATTGTAGTTAAATTTGTTACCCCAAATTTTCGACCGTTTCAAATTTTTGACTCAAATTCACTGCACATGTATGTATCCTTATTAAATAATTATAAGTATTCTTTTCTTTGATATCATTTTGTATTGATTTTCATACATTGTACTGTAATTTTGCAACATACAATACTTGTAAGAAAATGAGTATTTCCTTGATTGTTGTGGTGTCCTCTAAGTGAAAACTATTTTTTGGTGCAAAAAAAAAACATTTTTATTCACAGTGATGTACCTGGGCATATCCGACTGGAGACATTGAAAGTGCCACCCTCCCCCCGCCAAAAAAAAAAAAAAAAAATAGAAACTCTCACATGAGACAATTCTATTATTAAACTGTTTTACTTATACCCAAGCTAGATTTACCAGAAATAATATAGTTTGATGCAATAAAGTGAAATATTGAAATATTTTCTGCTCTATCAGCATGCCATTTCTTTGACTTGAAAATGGCGCAAAAATTTCACGTGCACCATTTTCCAGTTTTCCCAATATTACTTTACGTTATTTTCTGCTGTCACTCCTCGCTCTTTGTCTCTCAATATATATTTATTTTTAAATTCTGTATTTTATATTTTCTTCTATACCTGTGCCAGTGTTTATATGTTTGGTGTGAGAATTAATCCCAGATATATTTTGCATATTTACGTTAAATATGCTTCATTGCTTTCAAGCTCTTGTTGTCACATGTGGAAGCTTCTTCAGCAAATGTAATCAAAGTGCAAAGCTGCAGAAAAAAATTATTATTTCAATACTTGTGTTTTACGACATCAGATAAACTGCTTGCAACGGCAGTATTTTGGTTATTATTTTCCGCAAATTTTTGCTGCGCATCAAACATTCTGCACGGCGTTTTGAAAGAAATATCCCCAGTATCAAACTGGAGACTGACGGGAACTTTAAATTATGCTTATTATATATTACCCAAATGAATATTTAACATGGTCAAATGACAGGCATGTTAGGAGCAAGCCAGACACTATGAACACACACAAAAAGGAAAACACACACAGACTTGCCTGGAAATTTGTGGTGGCTGTTTTGTATGGAATACCAACCGACCAGGATATTTATCGTATGTTTCTTGGTGAGTGGTCAGCTGTCTTTTATTGGCTTTTCCAGAAACTTAGTTTCAAAGGTTTACAGCTCTCTTTTGCCCTTTATGTTTTACCACCTACAACACTTGTGTTTTGGGCGACTGCATCATATTATGTGTTGAATCATGTTTCCATTAGGTTCCCTATTTGTTTTGCCACCCATGGCCCCTATGTTGAGTTTGTGTGGCAGATCACTGAAGGTTTAAAAAGTTTATAAACTTAAACATCAAAACCACATGTATGTGGTCTGTGATGCAGCAAATCAAGTAAAGCTGCCGGCATTATGTGACTCATGCAGTATTCCTTGGTTTGCTATATTAGTGGAAATTTCCGTTTCCTTATCCTTGTGATCCTACAGACATTATTTGAAAGCTCAAAGTGTCTGGTGTGTGTGGTATTTTGTATTTGTTGCGTCTGTGTCTGTCTATTTATAGCTACAGAGATTTATTCAAAAATTGGTCACATGTTACTTTGTGTTTGTGTCAGCCAATCAGAGGATGGAATGTCCTCATGTGTATCTGCATAGCACGTTACATATTTATGCTAACAGCTTGATTTGTATATATACTTCAAGTGGAGAAATTTTAGTCATGTGACTCATATATTATCTGGTGCACGTTGTCTGCAGTGGTTGTTTGAATATTCATAGACCTGTTCAGTATTCATGATGTTCTTGAAGTTAACCTGTCGTCAGTGGCAGACATTATTTGAGCTATAATGATATGTTAATTACCCACTAGGCCTTGAGTTTCCGATCCCGGGAATAACTTGCATGATAATTGATTCTTTATTTTTACCAGCAACTTGTGTCATCCCAAAGTTATGCCCCATTTATTTACTGTCCGCTGGGCACGTGTTTTATTCTCCACCAGCTTTCATTTTATACCTTGTACAATATGGCTGATTATCCCCCGTAACCATACCTGGACTGCTGTTCTCGCCATTGCTCACCCACCCTCTGTATCATCATTCCTCATCAGCAACGCCCTCCCCGCATCATATTTTGCACATGGGTTTTTGTACGGCCATGTCTTCAGGCCTTGCGTCATCTTTTTTTTCCACCTCTCATAGCTGTCCGATATGCGCCTCCACCGAAAAAGAAGAACGGGGAGGAGGAACCCAAAAAACCGGACCCGAAGGGTAAAGGTAAAAGGCCGCCACCTAAAAAATTTGAACCCAAAAAGAAACCGGGTGAGAAGGAACCACCACTAATGAAAATGCTGAAACCCGGGGAGAAACTCCCGGGGGCTGCTGACCCCAAGAAAGCGTATGCTGAAGGCAGGGGTATTGAGCCCACTGGGTTGCATGTAGGTGACGATGGGTGCTTTAAGGTATTCACCAAAGATGCTGGTAGAGGGGAGGTCAAGGTCAAGGTCATTGCTCCGGGTGGGAAAGACGAGAAATGCACGGTAACCAAGGTTGATGATGTCACGTACGATTGCCTGTATAAGCCGTCAAAGGCAGGGAAATATGTGGTGAACGTTACCTTTGCTGCGAAGGACATCAGGGATGCGCCGTTCAGAGTTGAGGTCTTGCCTGCTATTGACATCGGGAAGTGCTCGGCAACTGGACGTGGTCTGCAGCCCACAGGGGTACGTGTTGGAGAGATGGCCGACTTCAAAGTCTTCACCAAAGGTGCAGGAAAGTCTGTGCTGAAGATCAAAGTCCTGAACCCTGACGGTGCTGAAGAGGAATGCGCCATCGCAGAAATAGATGAATGGACATACGAGTGCTACTACAAGCCAACCATGAAGGGAATCTACACGGTCACCATCATGTATGGGGGGAAGGACATTCCCAAGTCACCATTCAAGGTAGAGGTATCAACTGTCGATGCTAAGAAAGTGTACGCCGAGGGTCGTGGAATACAGCCGAAAGGTGTCTGCGTTGATGAAGATGCGGATTTCAAGGTCTTTACTAAAGATGCTGGTCCTGGCAACCTCAAGGTCACCGTTCAGAACCCACTGAAGAAAGATGAGAAAGTCACTATAAAGAAGATCGATGAATGGACATACGAATGCGTGTACAAGCCAACCAGGCCTGGGATGTATGTGGTCACCATCACATACAATGAGTCACCGATCAAGGACTCGCCATTCAAAGTGGAGGTTTCGAAGGCAATCAAGCTGGATAAGGTCCTTGCCAAGGGAAGAGGTATCGAGCCAAAGGGTGTTCGCGTGGGAGAAGATGCTGATTTCAAGGTCTTAACTAAAGACGCTGGAGAAGGTGACGTGAAGGTCACAGTTACAGGACCAGGAAAGATCGATGAGAGGTGCATCGTCAAGAAGCAGTACCGCGACCCAACGACTTTTGACTGTGTATACAAGCCAAAGAGAGCTGGAGAATACATCGTGGAGATCACGTTTGCTGGGAAGCCGATTCCGAACTCTCCATTCAAGAGCAAGGTATCTATGCCTCTGGACATCAGGAAGGTCAGTGCCAAAGGTCGCGGGATTGAGCCCAAGGGGGTAAAAGTTGGCGAGGATGCTCCATTCAAGGTGTTCACTAAGGATGCTGGAGATGGCGACTTGGAAGTGACCGTGGTTGGCCCAGGTAAAGTCCAGGAGGAGGTAACCATTACCAGCGTTGAAGTCACCACTTATGAATGCGTGTATAAGCCGAAGAAACCAGGCCAGTATGTTATCACTGTCAAATATGGTGGCCAGCCCATACCGAGATCACCATTCAAATCCGAGGTGTCATCTGGTGTGGATGCCCAGAAGGCTACAGCTACTGGACGTGGAGTCGAACCGAAAGGATTGCTGACCAATCAGGATGCACCATTCCAGGTTCACACTAAAGATGCTGGCGAAGCTGAGCTTAAGGTCACTGTTCTCGGTCCAGATAAGAAGGACATCCCAGTTACAGTAACAAAGGTTGACCAATGGAACTACGACTGTGTTTATAAACCAGTCAAACCCGGGCAGTATGTGGTGGACGTTACCTACGGAGGAGCTCCGATCAAGAACGCTCCCTTCAAGGTGCAAGTGAAGCTTGATGCACAGAAAGTAACAGCCACGGGAAAAGGAGTGGAACCAGAAGGAGTTGTGGTTAAGGAAGATGCTCCGTTCAAGGTGCACACAAAGGACGCTGGGGAAGGCGAGCTCAAGATCAAACTCATCAACCCCAGCAAGAAAGAAGAGAAGGTCACGATGAAGAAATCTCCAACCGATCAGTGGACCTACGACTGCGTCTATAAACCCGAAATGCCAGGAGAGTATGTTGTCGATATTACATATGGAAACGAACCCATTAAGAACTCGCCATTCAAGGTGCAGGTGAAGATTGACATGTCAAAGGTGACTGCCACAGGCCGCGGCGTAGAGCCAGAGGGTGTTGTGGTCAATGAAGATGCACCATTCCAGGTGCATACCAAAGATGCCGGACCCGGAGATGTTGCTGTTAAGGTTGTGGGACCAGATAACAAAGAAGAGAAAGTCACGACGAAGAAGAAGGATCAATTTACTTATGACTGCGTCTATAAGCCTCAGAAACCCGGGCAATATGTGGTGGATGTCAGTTATGCTGGACAGCCGATAAAGAATTCCCCTTTCAAAGTCCAGGTGAAACTCGATGCTCAGAAGGTGACTGCCACAGGGAAAGGTGTTGAGCCCGAGGGCGTGGTTGTCAATGAGGATGCACCATTTAAAGTGCACACTAAAGATGCTGGGGAGGGCGATCTCGTTATTAAACTGCTAGGACCAGACAACAAGGAAGAGCCAGTTACCACGGCCAAGGCTGACCAGTTTACATACGACTGTGTGTATAAGCCCGAGAAACCTGGTCAGTACGTGGTCGATATTTCGTACGGAGGACAGCCAATCAAGAACTCTCCTTTCAAAGTCCAGGTCAAGATTTCGACCGATTCTCAGAAGGTAACTGCCACAGGCAAAGGCGTGGAACCAGAAGGCGTCGTCGTAAACGAGGATGCTCCTTTCGAAGTCCACACCAAAGATGCAGGTGTGGGTGAAGTCAAGGTCAAGGTCGTAAGCCCAGATAACACGGAGGAACCCGTCACTGTCACCAAGAAAGATGAAGTGACCTACGCATGCCTGTACAAGCCTACCAAGACTGGTCCGTACAATGTCAGCGTCCTGTTCGCTGACCAGCCAATCAAGAACTCCCCGTTCAAGGTAGAAGTGGCACCATCTTTCAGAGCGGAACTGGCTGTCGCCACCGGGCGTGGTGTTGAACCAGAAGGTGTCGTCGTCAACCAGGTCGCACCCTTCACCGTGGATACCAAAAACGCTGGAGTCAGCGACCTCAAGGTCAAACTGGTCGGTCCTGATAATGTAGAAGAGCCAGTGGAAGTAAAACATCCAGACCAATTTACATACGAGTGCTCGTACAAACCGACCAAGCAAGGCCCGTATGTGGTGGATGTCCAGTATGGAGACAAGCCTATTAAGAACTCTCCATTCAAGGTCAAGGTCGGACCATCTGTCGATGCCATGAAGGTGAATGTTTTCGGTAAAGGCGTAGAACCAGAGGGCGTGGTCAGCGGGGAAGACGCGCCATTCACAATCGACACAAAGGAAGCTGGTGTCAGCACTTTGCAGGTGAGGGTGGTAGGCCCTGACAACAAGGAATTGCCGCTTGACAAAAAGCAGCCGGACGAAAACACTCATAACATCAGTTACAAGCCTACACAGCCAGGACAGCATACAGTATATATCCTGTATGGAAACCGTCCAGTGAAGAATTCGCCATTCAAGGTCAACGTAAAGGTCGTTGAAACCGAAGCCCAAAAGTGCACTGCTACAGGGCGAGGTATCGAGCCGACAGGCGTTGTTGTCGGAGAAGACGCACCCTTCAAGGTCGATACAAAACAAGCCGCACCAAGTGAACTGGCGGTCAAGGTCGTAGGACCGGACAACAAGGAAGAACCAGTAGATGTGAAAAAACCCGACCAGTTCACTTACGACTGCGTCTATAAGCCAGAAAAGCCAGGGCAATATACTGTCGACGTTTCGTATGGTGGAAATCCTATTAAAAACTCGCCATTTAAAGTTCAGGTGCAGGTTCCGGAAGGCATAAAGCAAGAACCTATGGAGGCCGCACGCGCACCGGGTGTGCAGTCTGCTCCAGTAGAGATGGCTCGTAAGTTGTCAGCTTCGTTGGATGGATTAGCATGCAGGCTCAGGACAGTGTTCTCAGGGCGTTTGGAATACAGCTCTCTGAAGTACATGCAATGGTCACTCTCCTAATGTCCACTGACCACTACAGACCCACCGTTCTATAAGTGGACAAAAGTCTTTGCAGAAATTACAGTGGAACCCTTCCTTAAAGATCACCCTGAAAATAAGATCACCTCAGAAATAAGACCACCCTAGAATTAAGACCTTATTGGATGACCACAAAAGTGACACATCAGCAATAGACTGTGTCAGAATTAAGACCATCTCAGAATTAAGACTACTTTAGACTCGACCATAGGTGGTCTTAACTTTGGGGTTCTACTGTACCATAAATGACAAAAGCTACTTTCCTTATAGTGTCCATATTCCTGTGAAAGTGTTGGCATTGGAGAGGGACTACTGTTTGAGGTTGACCATTGCTTTCATTTGATATGTATTATAAATAGATTTGCAATAACTAGATGTGCAAAAGCAAGCCAGTAGTACTGTTAAATAATGACGTGATTTTATCATTACTGGTATGTTTGCTTTTACGATTTGCCTTCCAGGTTAAAAATGCAAAGTGTTTCTAGGTTGGGTCAAGTTATCAAGGTGGTGGCCTTTTAACCTTTATCATCTTATTGCTAACTCTGCTGGTTCCAATACATTAGATTTTGACATGTTCAAAACTTGTTGGGATATTTATATATCTCCATTGTAAACAGTGGTTTAAATACCAGTTCATGAAGCACTTTTCGTTTGGCACTTTCACCTGATTGGCCAGCCTTCCTTGATCACATGACCTCAAACCTTATGCAGCTTTTTGTGTAACCTTTTCCACGTTGTTGGTTTGCACCAGAGAGCTACGCCTAGCAATGAAACTCATTTGGCTATATTTAAAAAAATATGGCAGAGATAGGCAGATATCAAGTGTATAACTTGTATATATATAGAGAGAGACATATATATCCAGATAAGAAACATTTTTCTGAGCCTGTGTGCTGATCCTCCCCAATGTGAATGAGTGGTAACCATGGTAACACATGTCCAGGAGGGCACGGACAGTGGTGGGATTAAAGAATGCTTTGAATATCTACCAATCTATTCCTTTATATGGAATTGCCACATGAACATAATGGCGTACCTGTTGGTCTCTTGATTCAGTTTGGTTTCAGGTCAAACTCCTCTACCACCACGATCACCGAAAGGATATTTAGAAAAGCATCCGCTTTAAAAACATGCCTTGGTTGTATCACAACACATTTGGTCCAATAATTGCAAAATGTTGCGTATTTTTGTAAAAATGAGAAATTATATTTTTCTTCCTGGCTAAAGTATTTTGGACGAAAGTCAGAAACAGCAGCAGTTAGTTCTTGTGTAATTTCAGATTTGCTTTTAGTCTTTCAGCATTGTTCAGAGCTAAAACTTGCAGTGGAACCTTATATTGTGGCCACCTCCGATTTAAGACCACCTCGAGAAAAAGCCCATTTCCCAGCAGTACTAGGATTAGATTTCGAATACATGCCTAGATATCAGCCATGTTAAATAACATGAACTTTTACCATACCTGAGACTGGGTATCGGTAGCCTTTCCTGAGTTTCTGGCTATCACCATGATCACTGCTAGCTTTCTTCAGGGGCAGTTGTGGGGTACGCGTCCTGAAGGCCTGATGTCAACATCACTCCACCCCTGAAGAAGGCCAATAATGGCTGAAAGATTGGGAAGAGCTACTAACATCCAGTCTCAGCTACCATAGAACTTTGTTAAAGAGTTTCAGTGTTTGTTCAGAATAAGACTACCTCATAACTACAACCACTTTATAACAGTTCCATAGTGGTCATAATTCTTAGGTTCCACTGTAGATTTGGTCACTAGACTTATATTTTGTACATTAGTATCATCATGCTGGTAAGTGTAAAATGATAAATTATATTCTTTTACAATTTGTGATTCAGTCATTGTGTACCTAAAAAATGGGATACAGACAAGGCACTGTGTGATATGGAACCATGTGATGATCCGTGTTGGTTTTCACAAACTTTACCAACAACTTTATATATGTGAAACATTTGGATTTCAAATGACAACTGTCATCCATGGTGACTTTCTCAGTTTCTTGCATATTACCTAGCTTCATGTTTGTTTCTGTCTTTGCTGATCTTGCGTAACAGCTGTGATGTCAAATACGTGAGTACATGTGGGTGACCCGCAAATTGTGGTCCCTCTTAATATTGTCTCGTGTTGTGCAAAACCCCATCTTGGGCTTCTAGAATGATGTCAAGTTCTAGAATTCAAGAAACGCCCTTTCACTCTTCCGGAAAAAATTAGAGCATTCCCCCAAAAAAATTCCAAGTGCTTGGTGGATTGAAAGTTATTGATTATGCAAGTGGTAGAATTTTTCTTTGAATGGTTAAGTTGCGTGGTCATCCAGTTCCCCATGTATTATGTGGTTAAATGGCGTTTGTTAACCGTTGTCAAGTCCGTATTTTGTGCGGTGAACAGTATCTTGTATCATGTATCATATCTGTGGAGATTTTTGAGTAGAATTTAGCGCTTCTTTCTAGATGTTCCTTGAAGTGCCCTATATACAATTGTACTTGTATGACAAGAGTCTAGAATGAATGTACCTTCGAATGAATGTTTTGAATGACAGTAGTTATGAATGAATACAATTTGTATTATTTCATACCTTTCTGGATCGTTTTTGGAGATAATAATTGGAAAAAGCTGTATCTGTGATAAATATTGCAGGTGTTGCAATATTTTTGCTTATATTGCCCTATTGTGTGAGACAGTGTTCTGGGCAATTTTGGTCTCTCAGATGCCTCTCTTGGAAGTCCGTTTTTGAAATCACACCCTTGGATTCTTTTCTTCACTGGCTTTGCTGGTGTAATATGTTGTTCTTGACTCAAATGAAGACAGCATATTGTGTATCCACCGTGCGCTTTTGTTGCTTCAACTCTTACAGTTTAGAATAACTCGGTGTATGCATGAAATCTGGCAAGTCCAACAACTGGTAAAAGGGAAGTTCTGAAGGTTTTATTTCAGCTGACAGTGTTTGACATTGGACTTTTTCTTTTTTTTTCTAACTTTTGCTCACATCATGCATTCAATAGACACTGTTTTACTCAAAAGCTATCGCTTTTGCTGTATGGTAAAAAATATATAAAACACACGCAAAGAACATGAAGAAACAACAAACTGTTGAAACACCGAAGCAGTAACATCTTGTATTACCTGATTAAGAATATGAAAAAAAAAACAAAAAAAAAAACATGATGTAATTAATATGATGGCTAGGACATATCTTGAGGAAAGAAAGAGACACAAAGCCAAAGTCAAAAACAAAAGGAACCAAGTAAAGAGGTATTAATTAGTAATAGCATGGAAATAATAATGCAACTTTGCAATAGCACACAGCAATTTTATTTCTTCACCTGCAAAAGTATTCAAATAGTAAAATAAATTGAGGTTCAAGTATATTGTATTCAAATCCTGCCAGCACTTTTAACGTATATGAGTAGAAATTTTAACATTGATTTAGTTCCCTAAATATTGCTTTAGAATATTGTTGCAAACTGTACCACTTAAGTATAAACAAGAAACTAGTTGCCTTCACCTGACGAAGGCAGGGAGATTCTGCCGAAAAATTTGGGAACTCTTCCACCATAATGTGACTCGTAGAATGACTTTGTGCGTAGAATGGAGGATCAGAAATTGTTCAAAAACATTCACTCCCCCCAAAAGAATTTGTTCGTTACACAGTCTAATATTGTTACTGTTAGTCTGCTGAAGAAACTTCTACAAATCTGATATGCCTATATATATACATATATATGTAACATGGATATAATATAAACTAATACTACTACTCCATATATACTGTATCTGTATACACATGTATGTATTGAAACATTTTGAAAGTACTGTAATACTGCATGATACATGTACCCGGTACATGTTGCAATATGTAAACATATATTTACATGTAAACCTACAATGAGATCTGTAAGTCTTTGAGTTTTTTATACAGATACATATAATCACATCTTTGTCAGTTTACAACAAAAGCAAACAGATTTGATATAAAGAATATCTTAGGAAAACAAGAGAAACATATGAATAAGCACCACTCTCATCTACTTTTGTGCAATGGAAGAAATAATAATGATGCCAGTATTTAACGACTTTTGATTAAACCCCCCTTTCTAGAGCCCCAAGGAGCACCACCGATGAAGAAACCACGTAAGTACATGTGTTTTGTGTGAGAGACTTGCTGCTAAAAATGCTTGACTCTTAGAACTATGGGACAAGTTGTAATATCTTGCGAGATGTTGCATCATTTGTAGGAATTTAATGAGTTTACTGTATATTATACCATCCACATGTTACAACAGACGTATATTGATGGTATGTGTTGATGTGTTTTTAGCCATATGTGATCTAGCACAGTAGTCCTTCTTGTACCACTGGTATCCCTGTGCCACTGGGATTTAAATAACTTTAGTAAACTGCTACCAAATTACGTTGTATATGTATTGGCTGTTTTTTTTTTTTTTCGGAAAAAATTTTGGCCAGAATTTCCTGAAGATAATTTGAAAGCGAGTCTTTAATTTTATACCCCCTGCCTAAAGTAGCTTGTCATGAGAAGGACTGCTGTGTTTGTTTTTTAAATTGACTTCATTAATTTCAGGTCGGGAAGGTGTCTCACTTTACCAGACTCGCTCCAAGCCACCTGTTTTGTTTTCGTTTTCCACTACATGTATTAGTCCTCTGCCAGGGTCAATCTTGTCCTGCCGGTGTTACATACCTTCGCCACCTGGTGGCTATTTCTACTGATAAACGCTTCGTCTTTGGTCGCATGTGTGTGCGTGGTATCTGAATGTATGTGTGACTGCTCTTTTGAGTGCTGAGCGAGAGAGGTGCGGGTGAATGAATTGACATGTGTAAAAGTTTCAAGTATACACGAGTGTTAGACTTGTTAGGGAAGTGATCAAGTCTGGATCAAGTATACAGATTTCCAGTCGAAAAGTATGAATTGGTAAACGAGCTCTATGCTATTGATTTAGTAACAATAGAATAAACTAACTTTGTCCCTAATGTGCTATAATGTTTCTCTTTCTCTCCGGTTCTGCCCTTCTAACCTATTAGCTGTGGATGCCAAGAGGTGTTACGCAACTGGTCGTGGCATCCAGCCAAAGGGTGTCCGCATCGGCGACGACGCAGACTTCAAGGTCCATACTAAAGGCGCCGGACAGGGCGACCTCAAGGTACAGGTCATCGGCCCAGGCGGCATCGACGAGAGGGTTACCACTCGCAAGATTGACCAGTGGACGTATGAGTGCGTGTACAAGCCAACCAAGCCAGGGAACTATGTGGTTAATATTATGTACTCAGGGGACCACATTACTAAGTCACCGTACCGTGTGGATGTCGGGCCGTTCAAGCAGACCAAGATCGTAGCCTATGGTCCCGGTCTGGAGGGTGGAACCGTTGATTACCCTGCCAACTTCACCGTGGAAACCAACGGCGAGACTGGAGCACTAGGTGGGTCTTGGTGCCATGTCGTATCCCGATCTGCCCATTTAACAAAAAAAATTACACAGTATTGTCATCGACAATAGGGAAATCACCACAGATCAGATCAGTTGTGCACTTCTGTCTTCGGGTCAAAAACAGATTTAATACATGTAAACGAAAAAAAAAAAAAAAATTGCATTTCAATCCTGAAATCTGTTTATTTATCAAGTTTAGACAGTGTTGCAAATGTGAAATTGTATAAAATGCTTGACCAAAATGCAAATACGAAAATATAAAAAATATTTAGAAAAATTATAATAAAGTAACATGAATAAGGAACAGTACATTTAGCTTATTTAAATGAATACAATTTGTCATAGTTTGGCTCATAGCTAAAACATTGCATCTGCCGCCATATCTTTAGTAAAATGCTTTTTTCTTTGCCATGTGCAGGCTTCTCCATTGAGGGACCATCTCAAGCCAAGATCGACTGCAAGGACAATGGGGATGGATCTGCCGATATCTCCTACTACCCCACCGCCCCCGGGGAATACGCCGTCCACATTCTCTGCAACGATGAAGATATTCCCAAATCCCCCTACATGGCTGAAATCGAGCCAAACACCGGCAAATTTGACCCTACCAAGGTAAGCTGCTTTATCGAGTTTTCATGGCACTTAATCGCCTTGTATCATTGTGTATTGCAAAATCAGTATACCTACAAGGTTGGGTTGTCAAAAAAATCTTAAAGTCCAAAACTGAATTCAAGCATGGAAAAAAAACCCCAAACAAACAACAGATACATGTAGTTTTGACAATATATGCATAGCCAAAGAAAACACATTGGATAGTTAACGTTTCCTCTGCAGGTTTCGTAAAAAGCTCATGTAAACAATGATAAGTACTGGACGCCTGCCTATCGAGTATGGTTATGGCCAGCATAAATATGGTATATAACTTATCTCCATAGACAACCACACTGGCCACAGAAAGGTGGTCTCTCAGGACAGGTGGTCTTTGGTGACAGGTTCAGTTATATTGAAATGTTGGATCTTTTGCCTGGGATATCTGATCTTTCAAGGCAGGTGGTCTCTCATAGCAGTGGTCGCTCAAGACAGGTGTTGCTGTAATATGTACTGGTACCCAAAGTAAACTTGATAAACTTTTGAATTGTTGAACTTTTGACATTGCAGTGTTTGACCCTTATGTTTTCCAGGTTATTGCCACAGGCCCTGGCCTGGAGAAAAGCGGCGTCGTTGTCAACAAGTGGGCCGAGTTCTCCGTGGACGCCTGCAATGCTGGTTCCGCTCCACTGCACATCAAGGCTCTGGATGCCGACTACAACCCTGTTGATGTCGTTATCACTGATAACAAGGACGGAACATACTGGTGTCGTTACATGCCGAAGAAACCCGTCAAACACACCATCATCATATCCTATGGCGGAGTCAATATACCCAACAGCCCATTCAGGGTATGTATGGAAGAGTTTTGTGCTAATTAAGGAAACTTCTTGAGCGAAGTTTAATGAGCAAGTGAAATATGTATTGCTGTGCACTATGATGTATGAAGAAATTGTTTAAAGATTGTTTGGAAAGGGTAGGGAAAGTTCCCCCTGTCTCGTGATTCTCCTGAACTAGACACCAAAGGATGTCATTCTTATGATTCCATGGAAATCGGCCTACAAATATAACAAAATAAATATTGTGATTTTCTCCATCCTTAACACTAGCTTTATGCTGTTGTGACCATATTTTGACATCATTATGACCATGTCCTTGATATCTTTGTGGCCATGCCATCGACAGGATCCTTATAACCATGCCCTTAGCAACATCATTGTAACAATGTCCTTAGCAACACTATTGTAACTATGTCCCTGACAATGTAACCATGTCCATGGCAATATCCTTGTCACCAAATGCTCTTGACAAAAAATATCATTGTAGCCATGTCCTTGACATCAGTCTTGTGTCCTTGACAGCACCGTTTAATGTGACCACATCCTAACATTGACATTGCCGTGACGACATCAACATAGTAACCATGTCCTGGCCATTACCATAGTAATCATATCCTTGATGTTACTGGAGTAGTGTGTGATATCAAAGTTTAATGGCACATCAACACCAAAAGGGTCATACAGTGCCAAAACAGGTGTAAAGTAAAACTGCCCTATGAGTCTAAACAGAGTCCACTAGAAATGAATGTTATGGTCAAATGAGTGCAAAGTCCAAGGCAAAATGTCAAGTCACATCTTGAAAAAAAGTCCAGCAATGTACAAGGTAATGCCCACTATGGTCCGTGGCCAGCTAAAGTAGCTGGCTAACCTTTAACTAAAGGTCATTCCCTTATCCGCCACCTGGAGACGCGCCGGGGTTGCTCTGTGGGCCGAGCACCTGG
>JAAUYG010307441.1_pt1 | contig 17867 bp, 13 predicted proteins | sample 7278091 | NCBI WGS metagenome assembly JAAUYG01 (sample SAMN14350201, study PRJNA611818) | marine sediment metagenome | isolation source: surface marine sediment (0.6m) | place: French Polynesia: Moorea | collected 2018-08
ATCGAAATTTGTCCATCGTCCATCCGTTCCTTGTCCATGGCATCGATTATCTCTGAACCTATTGCATGGATTTCTTTCAAATTTTAGTTGTTGGGTGTCCTGGGCCATACGCCCAGAATTTAAAAAAAAAATGAAATAAAATGCATTTTCTGATTTTTTACGAATTTTTTCATTTTCGTTAACATGGGACCCTTTGGGAGACAAAATTTCAAAACCCTACTACTACAAATCGCAACCAAAAGTTTTCAAACTTTTCTTGAATTTTCTTCTCAATGGTGCTCACAAAACTACATTTGAGATTTTTGAAATTTTGAAAATTGAAATTTCAACAATTTTTTTTTTTTTTTTCGTTTGCTAACATAGAACCCAATATGGGTGAAAATTTCAAAATACTACTCCTCCTACAAATCACAGCAAAAGTTTTCAAACTTGCCCTGAACTTTCCCCCCAATGGCCCTCACAAAACTAAGTTGGGGATTTTTTTAAATTTTGAGCCTCTGATTTTTAACATTTTTTTTTGGAAAATTTCAAATTCACCTGTGTAGCCTACTCAGAAATGAAAAACCTCAATCTAGAAAACAAGTGATTGTAGATCAAAACAGAATGAAATTTGGGACTCGAGGGTAGTAGTGCAACATATATGGGGTACCTTTGGCCTTGTAGCATTCAAGGTCATTTTGGGGTCATTCGGTGCACTTGCAATTTTTCCGAACATAAGATTTCCAAAAGAAAACACCATTTCTTCTGCAAATCACAGCTGAAATTTATCAAACTTCTCATGAATCATGTTTTCAATGGTCACCAAACTATGTTTGGGATTTTTGAAAATTTGAGTCAATGATTTTTTAAATGATTTTTAGTGGAATATTCAAATCTACTATTGTATCCTATGGAAAAACAAAAAACATCAATTATCTGGAAAATGAGCAGCCATAGAGTGAAACAGGCCAAAATTTGGGACTCGTGAGTAGTAGTACAATATATATGGCATACCTTTGATCTTGTAATGCTCAAGGTCATTTGGGGGTCCATCAGGTTTTTTTTTCATAACAGTCACAGGCCTCGGCCTCGGCTGCTAAAACGTACCTGGTATTTAACTCTCACCTGGCCACTCAGGTTTTTTTGTTATTTACTTTTTGTCTGTTTTTTCTTTTTTTTTTTTGTCTTCATATTGCTGATGCATCGATAATAATTAACAAAGTAACTGCCGATATGCTGGTTCACTATTAGCTGGTCTGCCGATTACACCTCTACTGTACAATCATCTTTGAGGACCAAATTTTTATCCATTTTGATTCACTATAAGTCCCTTTGGAGATGCTTCATTCCTCTTTTCATGGCCTTGTTGCCATTGCAGGTGATACCTAATCCATTACCCTACCCACATGGTGGCCATGCAATCCTCTCAGTGGTGAAGAATCAAATTTACACATTTGGGAAATGGCACTTAATTGTTCAAGCTGTCCTTAATTTGACCAGATGTGCCCTAGAACATGCTTGCCCTACTAGCTTATCTGGCAACACCCGGCGGTGGAATTCTCGAGGACAAAAAAGTTAAGCCAGCAATCTGATTATTCATGTGATTGGCTAAGATTCTGACTTACGTCAAAAACTTACTTATTTTTCCTAAGAACTACATGTACATGTAACTAAAATCTTTGTAATAATTAAGGTCTTAAAACCTCTTACAATACTTAGTTACCACGGTATGTTATTGAGTTACAATGTCTGGTGCCTATATTATTTTGACAAAATAAGCTGATGGGGTTACTGGAGTTTAGCTCAAAGCATATAATCTTATAAAACGTACAATAGAACTATCCATACCTGTAATACGTTACATTTATTTCTAATTACTTATTTTAGTTCTAAATGGAGGGGCTTAAAACCGTAGAGCTCACTGTAGAAGGTTGAGCATTTCATGCATATAGGTACTGTAAATAGGTATACATATTTACAACTACATGTACAACTCTTATCAGTACCGAAAAGTGATTTTGACAACAAAATAAGGCTAGATTTAAGTGCTACACAGTGACTTAACTGATAACCATGACCCCGGGACCATGACTGACTGAATTACTATTAATATTACCCATACTATATTTTCTGTTGTTCCAGGGCAGTAACTACATGTACATTGTATGTAGTAAATTCTCCCAAGACTTTGCCCTAACAGGTTTTTTTGTTGTTTTTTTAAGCAAATCCTGACAAGTTTGGATGGGGTTTGGAATTTGATAGGAAGATGTCTCTAAATGCCTAGAATTGCAGAATGATTCTTCCGGAGGAAACCAGGAAATGGAAATCGGTTCAATATGGCACTTTATAAAACATGCATGATTCCAATTACACAGGAGATGGCCCTTTCTGCAGTGACCAGTCAGACTCTGTATCCTGGGGCCATAAAGTTACACTGGGACCCATCATATGTGATGGCAATGGGAGATCTGGCACCAACAGGCACGTGTTGCTTGTCTGTCTTCCTGCAGGGGGCTTTATACGCATATACCACCCTGCTGAGTCATCTCAAGGGGTCTTCTGACAATGACCTGGACAGTTTGCATTTCATCAGCATGAAACTCCTAGCTTATGCTGTACATGTATGGATAGATTATTTTTTCCAAAGACATTTATATCTTTTTTTGCATGCTACGGTGGTGAATTTTCAAAACAATAGAAAAAGTAGTCTTCATCAATTATTGAAGGTTCATCTGAGGAAAAAAAAATCTGCTTTTCCCTGAACCAATGGATAACACATACAGGACATCAGATACATGTAATATACTTTGGGATTTTGTGTGCTATTGTGATGGAGAAGTCTGTGTTTATCAACCAGCCAGTTTATTGAATTTTGCTACACTTTTAATTGGTATAAACCTGACCTTGGAATGATCTGCTGAGTGCATGTATCATGATCTTTTACAGCATGCACTTGTAGTCATTGAGTACATGTGATACCTTGATACATGATATGTGCGGGATACATGTATAAAATATGCTGAGAATGACATACAGTACATGTACCAGATAATGAACATATACATTAAGTTGTGGGAAGGACATGGAATCTAACATCAAACAGGCGTACCATGCTGTTCCATGTCTTGACAGTTCCGTGGTACAGAAATGATGGTTCATGTAGCCTTGCTCTCTCTCCCAAGTAATTTGAAACAACACTTACAAGAGTGTTTAAAACTTCATGACTAAAACTTTATAAAGTGGGCCTCAGCCAGGCATTACATAAAACCACTGGGGGTTGCAGCTGTCAATCAATTTGTGAGGATGGCGGCATGTGTCTGACAGGACTGCTGCAGTATCTCTCTCCAGAGACTGCTTTTACCAACATGACAAGGAGTATGCCAGATCTGCAGAGGGGGTGGGTGGCCTCCTGCTATCACCAACATGCAATGTAAACCACAAACCAGGAGCCGGGCAATTTGCCTGGATGGGGCAGGCCCACCCCAGAGCTGCCCAGTGGCTTGGTGTGCCTGGCATGCCTGAGGATGGGGATACCCCCACCCTGCCACTCCAGACTGCCGTAGCCAATATCCAGTGACACGCCTGTGCATATGACATGCACCTCTGGGACGGGAGGATGGGATGTGATGCTCTGGGCCCCCATGCAACCCCCTTGCAGTGGGGTTACAATCATCCTCTTCCACAGCCCCACAGACCAGACTGAGATCATAACTTCTGGAATGAAACCCTAATTCAATTTATAAAAGAAACCCAAGCTTATGACTGAGCGCAGTGCAAACACAACACCACAGTCATAACCCGGACGCATGCCGAACGAGGGGTACAAACAAATGGACTGGGAAAACGCAGTGCCATGGAGGATTCCTGCAAACTGCCAGTCACCAGGCCAAGTACCGCCACTTTGTCTACAAAGCTTCTGATGCTATAGTGACTCATCCACTTTCAACAGAGGGCTACAAGGAGAAAGTGAGAGAGAGAGAGGAAAAAAAAAAAGTAGAAAAATCCACCTCCTTCTGCTTCCCTCCTTAAGGCCACAAATTAAGACACCAGTTGCCATGGTAACTTGGACCAGGCCCATCTTCTCTGTCACCTTTACAGAAACCGGTATCAGGGAAGGATCTTAATGAGGGTACAATGTATTGGGAACCACACACAAAGATTTCTGTGCGGCAACAATGGAATAGGGTTGAAAATTATCACTAGATACATGTGAGCATTCGGGAAGATAGTCTACGTGTATTAGGAAAAGGATGGTTGGTTAACTTATATATATCAATTAGAATTTTAACAGACGAAGAAGAAGAAGAAAAGAAGAAGAAGAAGAAGAAGAAGAAGAAGTTGAAGAACAAGAAGAAGAACAAGAAGAAGAACAAGAAGAAAAAAAAGAAAAAGAACAAGAAGAAGAACAAGAACAAGAAGAAGACGCAATATATATAAAAATATCACAGCTAGAGAAGCGAAGTCTAAACTCTATGTCTGGCTGATAAATGTATAAGGCTAGAGCCAATCTGCCATATAAGACCCTAGGGATTGTCGCTGCCACAAGCAACGACTGGTACATGTAACAGGCAAGTTCCCCAATGGAATCTCATCACTGCAGTGTAGAAAGCAAATCATGGACTTTGTATAGACAATTTGGAATAGCAATTACCACTGGCCAAAGCCACATAAAATTCCCATCATCAGAAAAGATTTTTGCGTTCAGCAAGTGCACAGAGGTGCAAGTTTGGAAAACTCGCTGTGGCGCTTTCACTCAGACTAGAAAATGATATGTTTTAGGCCCTCTAGGCTCTTCTTGCACAAATGATGCTTGGCTAAACTGGGCCAAATAGCATTTGGACAATGAGGTGAAAAAAAGATGCTCTCTGAGTTGATTCAAATTCGCAACTCATTGATCGGAAGCTGAACTTAGCCACCACAGCACAACTATAAGTGCCAGTCAGACTGTAAGTCCAAGACACAGAATGCAATGCAATATGAAAGACCATAATTTGAACAATTCATCTCTTTTCCAATGTACCCACAGAACCGTACCCTGCCTACAATGCACCCACTATATAATACGGCACTGACTGAAGAGAATTAGTTGTGACAAATCACCGCCCAATAGCTGCAAATTTCCAGGACGATTCTCCCCTATCACAGGCTGGCATCAGGCTGGGGGGGGGGGGGACATTAAGGGTTTGCAGGCCCTGTCTGGGCCATTTTAGGTCTTATCAAATGCTGATGTCCCCTAAAGCCACCCTATAACCCCCTACTACATGTACTCCCCCCACAACCTCAGCAGAGCCACAATTGGCAGGATATTGTAGGGTCAGCATGGTGGGCTGATCTGACTGGGGTACTGCCTGAGTAGGGGTAAGGGGACCTTTCCGCCCTCCGAGACCAGAATTGATTGTTCCGGATCTGCAGGAGCAGAGCGAAAAGATGCGCCTGATAGGCTCTGGTAATTCCTGAAGATTACATTTCTGGGGCTATCCGGCTAGGAATCGGAGACTATTACGAGACCATGGAGCCTGGACTGTTAGCCCACGGCCAGGAATCGCAGACCAGACAATGAGGTTGGAAATTGATTTAGTGGCTGGAGAGGGTCCTCTGTGAATTGTCAGTTATGTAACTGCAGTAACTCCAGGCAGTGAAAAACTGTATATTTACCATACCCATGGTTCCTTGCTTTTCTTTAATCGGATTTTAGAATTACTCTGCTATTTAAGTCAATGGAACTCTAAGACAATCAGGTTACCAATATATCTCCTGGGGTCCATCAAGAAACAATTTCCAGGCTACATTAGCCGCCAGGGCTATAAGGGCATTTAGCATATTTTTTCCCCCTTCCTGTTCATGAAGATGTGTGGGCCAGACAGCCTTTCTTGACAGAATGTAACACCCAGCTGTCCTGACAGTGGGACATTTGCCAGAGACAGAAGAATTTGCCATGTTTGGTGAACAGGAACTTGTGTGTGTGACAGTGTGTGTGTGTGTGTGTGTGTGTGTGTGTGTTGGGGGGGGGGGGGATGACCACCTACTGTATAGTTGACTTCTAAGATTTAATTCCATGCATTCAGCTTTAAACAAAAAAAATATTACAGTGGTTTGAAACACTTCAATACACATGACCTTGACCTTTCAATCAGCTTTGTGACAAAGCCCAAATATACATGTATAATGTACAGGCCTTGTAAACATGTTATGTATAATGTACAGGCCTTGTAAACATTGTATGTATAATGTACAGGCCTCCTACCACTCAAAGCCTAAGCGATCTTGACTGTGACCTTTCAAAGTCAATCAACGTCAAGTCAAATGGTGCAAATGGATTTCCCTATAACTTCCATTTGTGTTTAACAAAAACATAATGGGCCAACTCAGCTCCTTTATGAGCTATGAGACTTTTCCCCTGATATATGACATCTTATTAATGTTTAATATATACATGTATATATATGGCCTAACAAGGTAACATACCCTAACTCAGCTCCTTTACAAGACACAAACCTTCAAAATTTGAAGGAACATGAATTTGACCTTCCAAGGCCACTCAAGGTTAAATCTAATGGTGCAACTGGATTCTCCATATAAATAATGTATGACTTCCTCATGTCTAACACAACCACATGTCTATCTCTCACCATTTAGCTGTTATAAGCCATGAACATTTTCCCCATCCCTTACTTCATTGGCCCAAAATTTCAGACCTCCACACCCAGTCTTAAATTAGCCTAGGAAAAATTGAAAGACTTCATCCATTATGGTCAGAGGGAAGCTCCTACCAAATATGAAGTTCATTAGTTAAATATGTTTTTGGATGTTTTGTTAACGGACACACACGCATATAGACTGGCACATACACAGGAGCATCACAAGAGACCCGCCAAGCAGAGATAGCGGGATTTTAAAATAACCTCACAGAAATATTTCTTAAACTCACACAAAGTATGTACTAGTACTTCATATATGTGATGATATTCAAAAAAAAAGAAAAAAAACCCAACATCTGTACAATGTCACATCTCCTAATTCAAAATTCTGCGGAATGCAGGCTTTCCGAACTTTTTTTTTTTTAACCATATAGCCGTACATTTAGATCCAGATGAGATAATGCCAAATATTATGATGTAAGAGTTAACTTCCCACGGAATATCCAGGCATTCATTAATATTACTTGCAAAAAATATATTACTTGCAAAAAATATATTACTTGCAAAAAATATTGATGATAAGGAGTTGGATGTTACTAGTAGGGGTAACTTTGTACCTAAATGAATTTTAATATTTAAACTCTGACAAATTAGATGCAGGAATAAAATTTCTAAACTCGCGTAAATCTTCCCATGTGAAGGTTTTCATAAAGTATCAGCAAAAAGTGACACCCTGTTTGTCATATTTTGTTTGCAGTGCATGTTTGCCAGTGGCAGAAAAAGCAAAAAAAAAAGAAAAGTCAACCAAGTCAACTTACATGTATATATGGATTTCCCATCCAGAGAATGGGACGCCACAGTGAAAAAACAATTAAAATATGCTACTGATGCTATAGAAAATGAGAAATTAATTATTATATGCATCTGTATAAAAATTTACTCGTAAATGCAAATTTACATACAAGTAGTAAAATTATAGAAATGACTTCAAATTTTGCCTGGTATCTCTGTCATCTTCAGGAAAATTGTAATACCGTACATACATTACTGCAATATGTTTCCTGAGTCCACAAACCTGCATGATGGCAAATTGTAAAGCGGATAAACCATGCAGTAACTTCTTTCACAAATTGCTAATGCATACACCGTGTACTACAACTAAGACCTCTTTTAGGAGTAATAAAATGTCCCCGGAAAAAAATATATATAGGTACATCGTGTATTAATTGTATAAGCACATGTATAGTCACAAGCTGTTGAAGGTTTGCAGGAAATGATCTGGTTTAAGGTAATAGGGTGTTGTTTTTGGCACAAAATTGTAACATGAATTGTTTTCATTCGGGAGTCAACCCAAAAGGCCTTGCCCATAATGCCCTCAGCATATTGAACCCTTTAGCTAATCATACTGGGACGCACGGAAGCTTTGGCTAACCATTAGGAGCCACCATTTTCATCATGCCTTTTCGTTTCTTTAGGATTTCGTGAGGAAAATTTTCCTGCCAAGGCTTTTAAAATACTTCCTATTTAGGTTCTTTTTCTGCACACAATGGTTGCATGCATGGCTAAACTGGGCCAAGCAGCACATGGGCAATGATATGGCAGTGACCTGAACTGAATTCAAACTTACAGCCCATTAATTTGTAAACTGAGGCTGAATGTCTAACTACACAGAAGTAGTAGATTTGGTGAGAGAAAATGTCTGCCTAATTTTCCCTTTTCAGTGGCCCAGAAGTCACTGTAGTAGGTAATCATAATGCAACCAATTAATGTTCCCTAGGTCATGACGGAAGGCAACTATCGGACGTAGTGCAGCTTGACCATGTCCGAATACACCAAAATTTTTATATGCGGGCCAACCATTAATAAACTTTGTTCAATGTCAGGAAGTGCAATAATGTCTGCAAAGCATTTATCACAAAACATAATGGTGTAGCAAACAAACAACCTTCTTGAAAATCAACTAGAGCCTGTTTCTGTTCATTCGAAACTGAGAGCAAGAAAGATTCAAATATAGCTACCACTTTATTTAAATTCATAACCAGCAAGTAACCATGACAATTCACCAGTCAGCAATATGGCAATTTGAAATTTAGAGAATCTAATGGAAAGTACAAGCAGTATCCAATAAAGACGAGTACATAGCACAATAATCTGTTTTCATTTAGACGAATCTGCATACACGGTGATGTTCCAAACAACACCTTGACAGTTGTTCTCGATCAGAAAGTGAAACACTGATTTGGTTGCTAGTATGTTAAAACATCACAAATATCTGGAATGAATTTCTTGGTACTGCCAAACTGCCTCAGCTTTGAGTAGAACACAATTTACTGGCATAATCACACTTTCATATACAGAAAGTGACTAGATATAATTGCGAAACAGCACATCTCAACTGCTAATTATATGCAAAGAAAGAGGTCTTAATCGTACATGTATTGATGGCACAGTGTACCATATAGAAATGTATACAGTGGTCCCTGCAGTTCAACACCCCTCTATTTTAAGACTTCCTCTATTTTAACTGATACCTTTCCAATTTTAGAGATATAATTTTTTTCTGGCTCAATTGGGTGGTTAAAATACAGGGACCATTGTATAGGTGAACAATGAAGTACGGTAATTGAGTTAGTAATGTGAAATAAAATTAATGCTTTGTTTTGATTGATCAATGCAGACATATATTTATTGTTGGAGCCTTTAACACTTCCTCACAGAGAAGCACAGCCTGGGAAGCACAGCCCCTATAGAATATGTAATGTGATCATGTTAATTGATTTATTATGGTATCAGACACATGGCAAGTCTTAGCATGTTAGTTCATAGTCCATTATTTAAACCTGCGCCGATCTTGAGTCTAGAACTCACTAAATCACCTTAACAAGCGTTACCCTTTCCACACTTGAGAAGACAATTTCACTGCATTGACCATTTCTTTAATAAGAAACTGGTGCAAGTTTTTACAAAAGGCTTTCACATGTAGTCAGAATCCGATCTTAATATAAAGCAAGGAAAAGAAAATAACTACAGTGTCAATTTTCTGATGAAGACCCGAAGAGATGGGTCGAAAGCTCAAAGTATCACACTCTTTCACTGGTGATATGAGTTTCATATTTTATGGAAAGAAAATACTTGTCAAGGTGCTTAGTGAAATTAAGTTTCAATTCTAGACATAAGATCTTCCTACAACGTTACCCCTGGACCCAGTTCTCTTCACTAAGTGTTGGTTTATCCAGCCATAAAACTCCTGTTAAAACTTACAATAAAAAGCCCCCCACCCCCCACCCCCCCACCCCAAACCTCCCACAGGATGCAGTAAAAAATATAATTGGTGTAGAAGATCGCAAATGTCAACAAAGTTTTAGTAAAACATAGTGACTTAACAACAGCTGCTTAACTAGGAGAGTAACTTGCCTTATAATTCTCTATCGTTCAAGGTCAAGCTATTTCACCCTGTAAGATGAGGAAATAAGCAAATGTAATTCAATGGTTACCACATCTGCCCAAGCAACATTTATCGGAACTGGTATATGTATTGCCAAAATCATGCATACCAGGGTAGGTACGAATGAAGCATGGAAGGACTAGGATGTGTGTCCTTCTATCTCACGCATGAACAAAACGTACATGCAACAGCCTTGTATTTTTCTTTACATATACAAAGATATATCGCCTTATGGAACGCTTCAAACCTAAACCAGCTGTTTCTGCTATAGAGATGGCATGACTTATGCAGTCATTGCATTTATCACCGATACTACTGTGAGTCTCAGCCACCTCCATGAGTATTCATCTGCTTGAAACATGATATCTAAAAATGTTTGTTAGGAGGATAGGCATGTCTTAGAACATCTTTGTGCATAATTGGGGTAGCTGCTGAAGGTACATATACTTCCATGAGTATTCACCCAATGTTTGCAATGTAAATGCCATAAAGCACAATTACATTTACCAAACTCAAAATACATTGGTCACTCTATTTTAAGACCACCCATGGGACAATGAAAATGTGCTCTTAAATTACAGGTGGCCTTACAATCAAGGTTGAAGAGTACACAAATTCACACTTTGGGACAAAAGTTTGTGGGGTTATAATCAATATGGTCTTAAAATAATGGGCTGTAAAATAGAGGGACACCTGTATACACTCCTACTGGCAAGAGCTTGCCGAAACCTTTCCCAAGAGCATACATGTAGTTTCTTTTCCTCAGATTCTCAACTCCCATTCTAACTCAGACGTCCATGTGGGTACATGTACATGTATAAATTTAGGTTATTTAAAAAAAATATAACACAAAATCAACGAATTTAGAATTGAGAGTATTACAAAATAATTTAGTATTGTAATATATTATACCTTGTGCATACTCTTGAAACCTAGTTTACTACGAGTCTGCTTATAGGGGTCTATGGATTATGAACTTTCATCATCACATGTAATATATCATGCAGTTCGCTGTTTTAACCAAATATAACCTACCCGGTAATTGTACAGTAGAACCTCTCTTGAAAGACAACCTAACTGGACATAAAAATGTGGTCTCTTAAGACATATTTTCAGTAATAGGCTCAGTTACATGTACACTGAAATGTAGGATGTTTGCCTGGAATACATAACACATATGTTACCTTTTGAGATAGGGTCTCTCATGTCAGTGGTTTTCACAAGACAGGTTCTGCAGAAGTACTGAATATCTCTTGCAGAAAACCTGTCTTGAGAGACTACTCACTGCCATGAGACCACATGTCTGGAAAGACCAGATATTCGAGTCAGAAGGTTATAAGTTTCAATACAATTGAACTTGCCACCAAAGACCACCTGTCCTAGACCATATTACTCCATATGTTATTGGCAGAAGGCCCCACATTTCAACACAATTGATCCTGTCAGAAGGCCCCACATTTCAACACAATTGATCCTGTCACCACATTTTTACGAATGATGGGGTGGTCTTACTGGGCAGGTTCTACTGTACCTAGTACAGAAGCAGGGCACCATGAATTTATATGTACCACATCTTTATATTACCAGGATTGGTATCTTCATTCTGCATGCATCACTGTATATGTAACTTACAGAAACTGGCATCACACAAGACCCTCTGATAATCCCTCTATTTTAAGACCACTAGCAGGACCACGGAAATATGGTCTTCCATGTATAAGGCATGCTCGTGGTCTTTTGGTTCAGTAATAAGCAGTTAATTTTAGCCTGATTAAGTGCAATCTTAAAATCCAGTGCCAGCTTACAGCATGGTGAAACTGAGAAATAGTCTCTAGATGGTAACATCACATAATGGACCAAGAAAATTATGGCCACCACATTTAATTGAAAGACGTAATAACGTCATGTTAAGCTGGTAAATGGTCTAAAATTGAGAGCAGGAAATATATGGTGGCACCAAATTGCTACACGAACACACACTGAGGAAGAGACTGTGTCATGGAGAAGCCAAACTTCCCTTGGTCATCATGCATCCTTTCAAAGCGGCTTTGGACAGATACAGCACAGGTGCATTAACTTGAGCTACCCACGAGTAGACACAGATTCTGGCCATTTTTGCACAACTTGTTGGTTGCTTTCGGGCATCTTTGGGACATTTTCCCACCAAATTTTTTTAAATATTCCCTATCCGTATCTTGGAGAAGCATGTATAGGCATCTCACTGTCTGGGAGTTTAGGGCTTACTTTCTCATTCAACAGTATTGGCAAATAAACAGCTATCAACAACAATCTATCAAAACTGGCACTTTAATTCCACATATGGCACTCTGTCGGTAGAATAAATAAACAAATCCCAACACATGTATATAAGTAAATCACAGATTGCATTTGAAGAATTTGTATTACACATTACTCCTGTGTGTTTTGTAGCACTAAATTTGGTCTCCATGGTTCTGTGACTGATCACATCATAGGTGGCGCCACTTCAGTGTCTTTCTCAGCCTCCTGGATGGCCGGCATACCCTTTGTTTTCGCAACAGCTTCTGTAATATTATGAAACAGAGAGCATTATGGTACAACTCCTTAATAATATAAGTTATAAAGGCAAGAGACAACTGTTTCAGTTTTATTCAGAAACAAAGCAGAACAGCTTAATTTAGTACCGTTTCTCTATTAAGACCACGAATTGTACCCCGCGAAATATGTATTTATGTGCTGTATGTCTGTTACAATTCGGAAAATAAACAACAACAACAACAACAACAACAAGAGCATCTATTTCTGTATTTCAATCTTTCGCTGTTCTCACCACCATAGATACATGTAGTAGCCTTCTTGATCGAGAAAAATACATAACTCTCATTTAAAAATAATGATTTTGCAATGGCTCTAGATTATGTGGATATGAGATGACTGTTAGCAAATACACAGAAAAGTTTTATTTTTATTTTTTCAAGACAACTTACCCCAGAAGCGTGCATGCTCCTTGGCTTCATCCAAATCGTTACAGCGACAATCAAACTCTGCCTGTGTCAGTCTGTATGGTTGTACTATCTTCCTGAAGTCTTCCAGGGATATCAACGGTTCTGCGTGGCCTTGGAGTGTTATGGGCTGTCAACATGAAAATACAAGATTTAGTGGAACCTATCAGGCGCATGAATAACCAAAACTAATTAAGGGACCGTGTGATCTCTTTTTGCAGATGTCTTCATTACCTGTAAACAAATAAGCTATGCCATGCGCCCTTTCTATGAGATATGTTTACCTGAGATACGTTTCCTCATAATAAGCAAATATTTGACACAAGATTCCTTTTACACTAAAATACTGGCCAAACTGGATCAATCCAATATAGCATTTTTATTTCATTTTTGGCTGCATATTTCAATAGTGGCTGAGTATCTTATACATTATAAAGGCATATTCTGTTGAAGATAAGTATATTTTCTCTAATAATGATTGTAAGGGATTACCGGAGTTTTCTGAGAATCCGCCCTGGGCAGCAATACGGAAAATGGGGGTCAGCTGATGTGAGGTTTGGCCAGAAATTGCCGCCCGGGCGTTAATACGGAAAGTAAAGTCAGACAGGTGGGCCTCTAATTGGAAAGTCTATGTTATATTTAATCCCTTTCCCTAACTATACCAGCTGGACGAGGCGGCAGGACATTTTCCAGATATTTGCTGATACAAAATCGCACTGGGTGTGAAGCCATTTAACACGAGCCGTTGTGCACCAATACCCAATTTTATTTGTGCTTTTCTACAATTATGCTATATGCCTTATTTCTACACCATGCATAGGCAAGGCTGCCCTGGCTCCTACCAGGGTAAATCTATATGAAGAATCCATTTCATGCTACTCAAAAACACTAAATCTATATTCTATATTTACATGAAAATATCCAGCAAATTTCCATTTCAACTGCCATCCATGATGCTATAACTGCAGGCAACTCTATCCGGGGTTTTGATACAGGCCACTAATATCCCCTGACCGGAAATCACCCCTGTACTGGGTAACTTGAATTTTCTAACAAATTGCTGGATCAGTCACCGCATCCAAAACCCCAGAACTTTACCCCTGGATGACCATCACTGGCAGAATGTGAAGCCAAACTTTTGCCCCAAATTAACGCCCAGGTGCTCTTTGTTTCCAATAAATCGCCCATGGGCGGATTATCGGGTGGGCGGATTCTCAGTAATCTCCGGTATGTGCATCCCTGAGTAACTTCAATGCTCAGGATGCACATAATTTGACTGTAATATATTGTTTTACTATAATATATAGTAAATCTCAAATAATGGTCCACTGTAAGAGATTATGTGCATCCCTGAGTAACTTTCATGAGAGAAACCTGATGGCATATCAGTGATTGGCATCAGAAAAATTTGCAATTGGCAGTATAAAGAAAATAGATTATGTTCTAAGATTATTTTTTAAATCTCCCTAACAGCTATGAAGTTTCAAATTTGAGTGTAGCATGTGTAGGTGTACACAAGAAGCACATTCCATGGTCCTATGGAATTCAACATTACTTACTGCCTAATGCAAGCATTACTACTAATTATATACTGGTATGTATGTTCTATAAGACCAGATACAGATGATTTTCTGTTTCTAAAATAATAGCCCATTACAGATTATAGAAGTCAAGAGGTGCAGAGGACTCTCTCTATTAATGGACCTTAGCCTTTAGCAAACTAAATATTGTGCACAAAATTTTTTATGCTGCACAAAAAACAAAATGTTTCACACACAGCATAGAGCATAATAATAATTTGCAACACTAAAAAAATATTCTGGAATGTTATTAAGGTAGTTAACTGAATTTGTTTTTCTCTAGAATCAAGACAGAGAATACTGTAATTCTATCACTGATATATAGAGAGGCAACAATTATTCGATGCAACAGTAAATCGTCAATCTGGCGAATTTCCTGGAGAACTAATGTTCATTCTTGTGAATCCATCCATTGGTAATTATACCCACCCAATTAGCGCCCCTTGCCTGGCAGTCAACTATACCACCACATTAAGTTTTGCTCTGCATCCTAGGTACCTTTTAATGCCAGAAATCAATAATCATACTGCATGATATATTTTTTCGAGAACTAAAATTGTGAAAAACAGATGCTTGCCAAGGAGCGATAATGCAGAAATTGCACATTCTTTCTACAGATTCTTTTTAGTGACTTACATGAGCATTTTATTAAACCATACTCTGAAGAGCACGTTATGACTGCCCCACTGCTGACAGCTTTTTAATGTGTTGTGTATGCACCTGTTTGTCTATTTGTTACATGATTGTTTTCCCCAACACTGGGGCTTTTAATGAAAATAAATAAAATAAAAATATGACTTTCGATTCGCAAATTGGATGCCGATTACACTGATGTGCGATACATTGTACTACATGTCTTTACCTTGCTACAGTAAATGGTTTTCACCCAGCAGTTTTTGTCACTATCCTGATACAGCTCGAATCTCAGATCAGCAGCATACGGAGGCCAGTGGTCCATGTCTTCCCCCAGAGCCTCTAACATCGGGAAGAGGCTGGTATCATGGCAGGAGAACAGGTATAACTTCTTGCCGCTACAGGAGAACACCAGTTATGTATGTCAGAAAAACTACTGGTCAAGCAACAGCAACTGCCAGTACATGATATCAGGTCATACAGCAGAACCTGCTTGAAAGGTAGCCCATTTGGCCATAAAAATATTGTCTCTCAAGACATTTGCTCTTTGGCAACAGGTTCTATTGCACCAATTGTGGGAATATGTGGTCCTTCAAAACAGGTGATCTCTCAGGGCAGGGGCATCTTAAGACAGAAAGACAGGTTTTACTGTTTACTGAAGTGAAGTTAAAAGCCAAGGAAGCATGCTGAATCTACGATTACTGTAATTATTTGAGCTTCTCACAAGAACCATATCTTACCGAAAAGATACACTGAACAGTATTTTGGTGGAAAGGGGGTGGAGCATGTTCTTTGCTTCCTATAAATGTGTACTTTCTTGTGTGACAGATACATGTAGTGGTCCCTCTACTTTACAAGCCCTTAAGACCTCTCTTCATTATAAGATCACTTGATTTCAATGGAAACTGTGATTTTGTGTGGTAAACCTTTTTTATGGCCTTTATTTTACAACCACATGCTATATAAGGACCCAATTTTCTTGGTCCCATGGATGGCCTTAAAATAGAGGGACTGCTGTATGTGTGAAAAATTTGCACAATATGACATGGTGGTCCACATGACCATATCTGCCCAAGGAACAAAGGGGAGATAACATTCACTAGCAAATATTCATGTCCCATCCCTATAGGACCAGCCACTGACAATGAAGGAACACCTTTAATTAATACTTAGGAACAGTATTACCATTTTGCAAACCTTGAAAACTGGGTATTTAACTAAGTTTTAAAGACTAAAATTGCTTTACTGCCACTGACAGAATTTAAAAGACAGAAGTAGCAGTTTAACATAAATTTATACAGATTGATTTAAATTAAATATCCGTTTTATTACACACAGAAATTATGCTTTGAAAGAGAGAAAGTCCTTCACATATCAAACCTGTTAGGGTCCCTGGCAGCCATTTCCATGTTTTCTATCAGCTGAGAGAATATTCTGCCTGTGGCCAGACTTAGAACAATATGACGGTGCCTGGAAAAAGGCCAAAGCAGACAAACAAGCAGCATTTAGACATGTGAGATTTAGGGTAATATTCAAAAAATTCCTGGTATGTATTGATCTTGGGGAAACCTGTGTGCTGCAAAAAGTTGCTCCCAAAAAGATATCTTGTGTGTGGTAGTTTTTGCATCAATGCTATTACCGTGAACTTTATTCTCGAAATACTGAAATTTAATTTAAAATTAAGGCCAGGCCAATTAGCAGGAACTACTCTAAATTATTCACTTGAAATTTGGAAACTGTTCAGCCCACAACTTCAAGATTATGATCTTTGAAATAAAGATTTTGAACGGAACATGCATGATATGGGATGACTGAATGTTTAAGAATGAGGCAGTGTGAGTGCATATTAGCATGATGTGTCCAGTAAATTCTACTTTGAACAGCACAGTCCAACATTCTGTCAGACACTAGCTGAAAACTTCTATAAGATTACAGAGGTTCCTTATCTGGGTGTGCTCTAACAAAAGTATCCCTTTAGCCACTGTGGCTAAAGACCCAGGAATTCTTTTAGCCACAAATAATTTTCTTTAGCCACAATTTATCGTGGAAGTAATTTTTTCAAGGTGAAATAATATCGCGGAAGTAATTTTTTCCAAGGCAAAATAATATCTAATTTAACGATTTACTACTAATCATTACTTACAAAAGAATTAATTTAATTTTTAGGTGTAGCCAAATGAAAGTGCAAGATTCTTTAACAAATTTTAATGTATGCTATGGCATATAAGATTCACAGATGGATCAGTTTGACACGCATATGCCGTGTAACCAGCTCATTTTTGGAACGGACCAGGACGAATTTTTAAACTGGTATGGTCTGGTTGACCGAAAAAGGTGATAGAATACATAATATTTTTTGCACATTTTTTTCTTTTAAATATGGGCATAAACTGCCAGACTTACACTTACTGTTTCCCTATAACATGTATAAATGAAAACTTGAAGAATTTGTCTCACTAAGAATTCACACTGGATTACGATTGCTTTTGCGGATATATCTACAACAGCACAAGCATGGATGCTTGCCACATGATGTGCCAGCTAAAATATTTATCACCGATGCCTCTGGCTTCCATCTGAGTAGCCTACGTAGTAAGCCCCAGCCAGCAGG
>JAAUYG010132232.1_pt1 | contig 17863 bp, 14 predicted proteins | sample 7278091 | NCBI WGS metagenome assembly JAAUYG01 (sample SAMN14350201, study PRJNA611818) | marine sediment metagenome | isolation source: surface marine sediment (0.6m) | place: French Polynesia: Moorea | collected 2018-08
CCTCGGCATATCCAATCGAGGTGTTGATCCTTTTTCAAATTCCCGTAACAAGGGAGTCATCGCCAAAATAAATTTGGTATTAGACTCTTGGGCGATCGCTTTGATTTCTAGGATTGCTGCTAAATTTGCCCCAACAGAATCGGTTTCTGCTTTTTGCAGGTTTTCCAACTCAGGAATTGACTGGGTTGGAGCAAAATAAACTTGATATAGCTCAATCAGGGCTAAAAGAGGGGCTCGATCGGGATAATGATAAGATTGACCTACTACTAAAGATGTTGGTTCAGTAGAAAATAGATCATCAGTATTAATCACTAAAACTAATGCGTCGGCACCAAACAAACCAAAACGTTTTAGATAAGCTAGTTCATTACGAGGTCCCCAGGAATTTGCTGAGGCGTTCAAAACTTCACTAGATTTATTACCACTGATTTTGTTCAGTTGCTTAGCTACTAAGGTGGAAAGCGTTTCTGTCTGATCTGTCCACCAAGAACCGTTAACTATTGAGTCCCCGAGTAATAAAATACGCTGAGTATTATCCTCTTTTTCGCGCTTAATTTCCTGATTACGCAGCGAATACTGATTAATTTCCACAAGATTCCCAGAATAGCGTAATTTTTGATTTGGGGCAAGTAAATAGCCAATTTCTTCATCGGCAATATACAATGGCGGATTTCCTAAACCCATAATTAGCCGTAGACCAAGTTCTGCCGCCACAGTAACTCCAACCAGGCTAGCAAGAATCCTGAGTAGTATTTTCATAGTGTGTTTATATTATACGAAGTTTAAGAATATCTCCCAATCCAAATTGTTTTGATACTATTGAGATGGTCACAGATTACTCCGTCGTTTTACGACGGAGCCTGCTGTGACCGTTGGTCAAAACGTAAAAATGCAAAAATAAAGGTAGCAAAAAAAACATTTCCAGTTTTGTTTGTTCCTATCAAATCATCTCTCAATATAAAAATAAATAGAGGAGAAAATTAATTATGTCTGACTTGAATCGTGGAATTATGAAGTTTGATGGCGCAGACAAGCCTGTTTTGGTCGCCATATCTGCAATTCTTATTTTCGGCGGCATTGTCGCCCTTATTGCCTGGGCATTACGCTCGGCTTATGTCATCTAGTCATATAGCTTTGCACTGATGGCAAAATAACAAACTCAGAAAAAAATAGCTTAAAAATTAGCTCAATATTTTTTTTTCTGAGAAAATTGCCAGAATCCTATGCTATGATTTATAACCGTGGTGTTGATGGGTCGATGCCCGAGTGGTTAATGGGGGTGGACTGTAAATCCACTGGCTATGCCTACGCTGGTTCAAATCCAGCTCGGCCCACCACAAAAGCTTTTAACAGTTAGTTGATCTTATTGCAGATTGTTCTCACTTCATAATTATGGCAACATTAACAACCATTGATCTTACGGGTTAGGGTTTGTGTTGTTCTCAGCTATTTATAGTGTTCTGTCAATTAATTAATGATCGGTAAAACTATTAAAATTCTCTTTCTTGTCCCCTTGTCTTCCTTGTCCTGCCTTAACCCATCAATTCAAACTTGATGAGCTAATAGAGATGAGTAAAAATTTGCCATGAAGTTTATTGGTATCGATTTCGGGTGGATATCTGGTGCTAGTGGTTTATGCTGCCTAGTTTGGCAAGATAACAGCTTGAAGATCCTAGACATTACTACCGCACTAGAAATAGATAGAATTTTAAGCTGGATAGATAACTGGGTATCTCCAGAAGCATCGGCTTTAATTGCTGTGGATGCACCCACAATTATCAATAATCAGACAGGAATGAGATTAGCTGATAAACTAACTCACAAATATTTTGGTCGCTATCATGCAGGATGTTATCCTGCTAATTTAAATCTGAGTTTTGCTTCCCGTACTGTTGGTTTGGGTTTAAATTTAGCCACCAAAAACTTTCAGCACGCACCCACAATTAAGCCGCAACAACCAGGAAGATATCAGATAGAAGTATTTCCCCATGCAGCTACAATCAATCTTTTTGGTTTAAATAAAATTTTAAAATACAAAAAAGGTAGAATAACCGAGCGACAAAAAGAATTGAACAAACTGCGCGATTATATCATTAGTATTCTACCCCAACTAGAACCAGCGTTAAATCTTTCTAACTTAAATCAGATACCCAAGATCGCCAATAAACTAACTGGCAAAGAATTAAAAACCATTGAGGATCAACTTGACAGCTTACTGTGTGCATATGTAGCTGCTCATTGGTGGTACTGGGGAGAAGCCAAAAACCTAGTCTTAGGCAATCTTGATACTGGTTATATTGTTATTCCTTTAAATTAATCATACCGTTTTATCTAAGCAACGCAAACGGCGATCTACTCTAATTTATTACTTAAAGTATACAAATGCAATGCAAAAAAAAACAATAAGTTGTCACAATATATCACATAAGATAACATAAGTTGGGGTAATGCAGTTACAGTTAAACTAAAAAACGTCTACCAAACTAATACCTTGAAGCATAGGAATCAAAAAAGTAAAAAAATAGTTCTTGGCGATCGCTATATCCATTTCAATCAATACAATTTGCATAATTTACATAATGATATTTATCAATCTCTTAATCTTGCATTAAACTGCGCGTGTTTTCATGTATTGGTCTATGAAAGCTACGTCAAAAATATAGCTCTACTCTGATTTACTTAGAGGATATCTGAAAAGTTTTTTTATACTTAATTTTACCCCCTAGCCCCCCAACTTTGGAGGGAAATATATGATAAAAGTCCCCCAGGATTGGGTAATTTAGGGGGTTTGAATGTATAAAATTAGACTTCTCAGACAACCTCTTAGAACTTTAATACATAGATCAAACAAGCTCACAAGTGACTCGGAGGCACACATAAATAAATGACCATAACATGGATGACTTTTTCTATTCGTCTGCTGGTAGGATTTCTCTTGGGGATGGGTATTGGTATTGAAAGACAATGGCTCAAAACTAGAGCAGTGCTCAAAACAAACGTACTAGTGACCTTGGGATCGGCAATGTTTGTTATGCTTTCGATTATGACTCCTGGGGATGCTAGCCCCACCAGGATATCGGCACAAATAGTATCTGGAGTAGGTTTCTTGGGGGGTGGAGTGATTTTAAGAGAAGGAGCTAGTGTCCGAGGAATTAACACTGCTGCTACTCTTTGGTGTGCAGCAGCGATCGGTACTTTGGTGGGTTCAGGTTACTTGGTACAGGCATACTTGGGTACCATAGCAGTCGTGGGGGCAAATTTATTATTACGACCATTAGTAGCAGCATTTAAGCAACGACCAAATGAGCCAGATGATCTAGATGAGCCAGATAGACGTTCGTCTAAGGATAATATTTGGCAGGCAGAAACAACAAGTAGATCTTTGGTGGATACTAGACAACAATCGAGATCATTTCAGTTATCTGACTTAACTGTTTCTAATTCAGAATTAGTTTCCCCTGGTAACTACCATCAATATAGTTGTCATTTATTTTGTTTGCCTGAAGTCGAAACAAAAGTACTAGCCTTAATGGTCAAATTTGCTCGGGAACGGAATTTGTTTTTGGTAGGGATACAGAGTAAAAATATTGATAGTGAGACTAACCGCGAAGAACCGAAAGTAGAAATCAGAGCAAATTTTGAAGCTCAAGATTATCAAGCCAAACTAGAAGACTTAGAAGAAATGGTCAGGCTGCTCAAAACTGAAGTCAAAGTCTACTCCATCGCTTGGCAATTATTATCACCCAAGATTTAGTAAATATTTGATCTATTTTTAAAATGATTTTAAGATAACTAGATATAACTAGTATATAATTGAGCGTAAATCTAACTAAATATAATCAGGTGAGTTAGTTGATTACCTAGTTTTTATGCAAGCATAATTGCTTAGACAAGACCAAAAAAAAATACTTTAAGCGAAATTACGGTTGTATTTATAGTAAAGTTAAGGATAAATTTAAAGGGTTGGTAAAATTCTGGCTGATTTTATTACAGTTATATATGCGATCGGTATATCTAGATTCTATATTCATATACTTAGTTAAATGTAAAGCCTACTGAACTATAGTCAAAAGCTATGGAATTTCACGCCTCTTGCTTAGGGTAAAAGGTACGCAGCTGATAACGATCTTAGTGGAGTGAGAAATTAAGATTTGCTAGTCGCTCTTTGAAATTCAAATCAACAACTTACTTGGTCTAAATTACCAGTTTCTCAATAATGATAAATAAACGAATCAATATTACCCAAAAGAACTTATTACTTTTTTTATATATTATAATATTGGGTTTATTTGGTCCTGCTCTTTATTGGCTCAGCAACAGTGATACAAAGATCGCATTTCCCACAAAAGAAGTCGATCCAAACCCGATCCAAAAGCGCATTAGTATTGGGGAAAAGTTACTAGTTACTGCCCACAACAATATAGCTAAACAAGCAGGAATAGAGGCATTTGCCAACAGTGATTATCTGGCTGCTTACGAACATTTCAACTCTGCTTTAAGAATGGATCGCAATGATCCAGAATCCCTAATCTATCTAAACAATGCTGCTGCTGCTAAAACCGAAGCTCCTTATAAAATTGGGGTTAGTGTTCCCATCGGCGGAAATCTTAATGTTGCCCAAGAAATTTTAAGGGGAGTAGCTCAAGCTCAACACGAAATCAATCAAAATGGCGGGCTTAATGGCAAGTTAGTGATGGTTGAAATTGCCAATGATGACAACGATAATGAAATTGCCCAAGAAATTGCTAGTAAATTTGTTCGGGACAAGAAAATCTTGGCAGTAGTAGGACACAATAGTAGCAACGTTTCCATCGCTGCTGCCCCCATTTACGAGGAAGGCGGTGTGGTGATGATTACCCCCACAAGTTCAGCCGAAGCACTACCAACACTAGGCAATCATATTTTCCGCACATCTCCTAGCACCAGAGGTTTAGCTGATATTTTAGCTGATTATACTGTTAATGTTGCTGGCAAAACTAACATTGGCGTGTGTCTAGATTCTGATGCTCGAGCTAGCGTCTCCTTTAAAGAAAATTTCACCTGGGCAGTATACAATTACGGTGGCAAGATTACTCCTCTAGATTGTGATCTGGCGGCAGAAAATTTCTCTGGGGGAGAAATTCCTTCCCAAGCTATTAGTAAAGGCGCAGATGCTTTATTACTAGCTGCTTCAGTTCGCAGAATAAACGAAGCGGTTGCAGTAGTTAAAGCTAACGACGATCGGCTGACTTTATTGGGTAATCATTCCTTATATACCTATGCAGCCCTAAAAGATGGAAAGAGTGATATTAATGGCATGGTTCTGTCTGTACCTTGGCATCCCCAGCCAAAAATCAAAACCTCTTTTTCCATCAATGCAGGCAGATTATGGGGTGGATCGGTTAATTGGCGTACTGCAACGGCTTATGATGCTTCCCAAACTATATTTCAAGCCTTGATTCCTAACTCAAATCGTCAACAATTACAACAAACCCTGACTAACCCAAACTTTGCAGCGCGGGGAGCAACCTCAGAAATTAGCTTTTTGCCATCGGGCGATCGCAATTTACGCGGAACTCTCATCAAAGTTGAGCCAGGTAAAAGATCGGGAACTGGTTTTGACTTTGTGGCTTTAGATTTGACAAAAAGCACTAAAACTTTAAAAGGTCAGAAAGACGATCATCAAAGATTAGCTAAGGCTTTTAGCCCTACTATTATACAAAAAGATTTTGGCTTATTGTCAAGTTTATCAATCAATAGCTAAATAGCTATCATCTACTAAACTTAAATATACTTATTAAGGGAAAGATTGGATATCTCTATCATTGATTTATTTTATGAGGAGAAAATCTTTCCCTTAATTTATGAACACCAAATATGAACACCAAAACAAATAGCTAAACCAACGTGAGTTCGAAGTTTGGAATTCGGAGTTAGGAGTTATGTTTTTCTTAACGGAACAATCAGGACGTTAGAGATCTAGAAATTAGAAAGTTGCGAAATATTTAAGCTTTTTTCGCTTCGTCGAACTCTTAGGAAACAAATTGTTTCTCTCAGACATAACGAATTAAATTCGTTGGACGCTCACGTTAAACCAAGCCCAATAGTTTCCACCACCAGCCGCCAATTACTGTCCAAATAATCAAATAAGCCAGACTCAAGTTAAATCCTAGTCTACACCAAGTGGCAGCATCCACATATCCCGCACCAAAATAAATTGGGGCAACGGCAGTGCCATAATGAGTTAAACAGCCTGATAGGTTAATTAAAAAAGCTAAAACCAGTGCAGCGTACATTGGTGGTGTTCCTAAAGAAACAGCGACAGATAAAAAGGCAGGATACATCGCACTGGCGCGAGCAGCTTTACTGGCAAAAAAGTAATTACTGTAAAAATAAACGAGGCTCAAACAGGCAAAAGCCACCTGCCACCATAAATTCTGGACAACACTGCCAATTACCTCACTTACCCAGTCAATAAAACCGAACTGACTCAAGAAAGTTGCCATCATCAGCAAAATAGAAAACCAAACAAAAATATCCCAGGCTTTCTTTTCTTGGGTAATATCTCCCCAGGTTAATACTCTAGTAATTAAAAGCAAAACAATTCCAATCAAACTGGTGGTGACACTTTCTATGCCCCATTGTTTACCCCATCCCCAAAACAATAACAACACCAGAAATATTCCCAGCATTGCCCATTCTGATTGTCTAATTTTGCCCATCTGCTTAAGTTTGTCTTGAGCCATTTGTGGAGCTTCAGGAGTAGATTTAAGCAGTGGTGGATAAAATCGATAGATCACCAGAGGCATAGTCAATAAGCTGATGCTTCCAGGTAATAATGCTGCCAAAGCCCAAGTCATCCAATCTATGTGTACCCCCGCAATTTCTTGAGCTAGCTGTGCCATTAAAGGATTAGCTACCATCGCGGTTAAAAATAAGGCAGTGGTAATTTGAGTACCTTGATAGGCTGTTGTCATTAAAAAAGCACCAATTTTACGCTCTGTGCCATCATGAGGCTCACTGTGATAAGCTGTCGCCAAAGACTTGACTATGGGGAAAATTACACCACCGCTTCTGGCATTACCACTGGGCATTACAGGAGATAAGATTATATCTGTAATTAATAATCCATAACTTAAGAGCAAGGTATTTTTGCCAAAGATAGTCATAAATAAATAGGCAATACGAGTACCTAAACCAGTTTTAATAATTGCTCTGGCAATCAGAAATGAGCTAACAGTAAGCCAAGCAGTTTTTTGACTAAAACCACTTAATCCTTGTTCAATAGTTAGGGTATTGGTAGCGACGGAGACGGTTAAAGCAATTATAGCTACTGCACCAATAGGGAGTGGTTTAGTAATAAAGCCAAGAATAGTAGCTAAAAAAATCGCCAATAAATGCCATGCTTGCTCATTGACTCCCATAGGAGATGGCAGCCACCAAAAGATACCACCGACTAAAAGCGGTAGCCACCAAGAGTTAGATTGATTAGTTCGCTGGCTAATCTCAACCAGTCGCAGTTGGCGAGAAATTAGCCAGCCGAAGCTAGGCAAAATAAATAGTAGATACTTGGCTGATGAATGCTTACTAAGTCTATGGTTGTTGCTTGGGGTTGGCTGAGTATTTTGCTGATTAGTGACTTTTAATTGGCGATATTTCTCATGTAACTGAGAACGCAAAGAACTCCGAGATACTCTACTTGGATTAGATGGCTCAGATATACCTGGAGACTTCATTAGAGTTTAAGATTTAGAAATTTGCTCAGATCTAATTTAGATCATACACGGCTGATATTGCTCAATAGGTAATGATTTAGTTAATGGTTTAGTTAATCTATTTTTAGTAGTTTTATTGTGAGTAGCTAGTTGTCTATTCAAAGCGAACACGTTAACTTGCTGCAGATGAGTTAGTAGATTAGAAATCTTTGATTTGTCCACTACAGTACTTTGGCAGACATCATTAGTCAACATACAGTAGCCAGAAGGATGATCGAAAGTAAGGATATGAGATTTGCCATTTGAGCTTTTGAGGGTGTAATTTTGACCTAGTTGCAACAACTCACTTAAACTATATAGTGTTGGTACACTGATCTGGGCAATTTGCGCCATTTCTACAGGGGCAGTAATTAAACTAATTTCTCCTGGCTTGTGCTGAGAAAAGTCTTGGGCGAGGGAAGGAAGATGACTTTGGCTACCTGGAGCTTTAATATAAGAGTATATTTTTTGTTCAGTGGGCAAATCTTCTGGGTTGATGCCATAAGAGCTAAAAACATAATTTATCTCCGCAATAACAGCTTTAATCAGACTGTTGGTATGAAGATTAGCGGTTAAATCGGCAATTATCCTACCAGTCAAAGCCGAAAGAACATTAGTGGTTACGTTAACGGCTAATTTGTTGCATACTGCTGCACGAATCTTATTAGTGTAACTAGCAGTTAGACCATGTTGAGAAAATAAATCACACAGGCGTTGAATGATAGCCTGTTGCTCAAAGTTACGATCGCCTTTAGTTAAACCCAAAATTAATTTGGGCGGTTTTTTGATTTGGATTTTAGCATCTTCTGTCTTCTGACAAGGAGCTTTAACTACACAGCCAACCAAAGTGCGATCGCCTAAAGCTTTATATAAAATACCGTTTTGATCGATACTATTTAAATGGGGAGAAGAACTTAGTTTGTTTAATACGTTCTTATTTAGTGAAGCTAGGTAAGTATCATTATCAAACCACCAGTAGGGAATCCCATTTTGCGCATGAATCAAAATTGTTTCTGGGGTTGAGTGTGCTTGAATATAGGGAGCAACTTTAATTAAATTAATACTCTTGACAGCAACTATAATTATGTCGAATTTCTCGATAAAATTTGTGGCGGTATCGGCAAATCTAACTCGTGGATGGAGGGGTGAAATCCACAATCTTTCTCCGTTAGCATAATATAGATGTAAACCTTGTTCCTTAAGTGTTTTAGTATAATTACTACCAGGTTTTCCCGCAAAAGTAATCTTGAAACCCGCTTTAATTAGACTAGCCCCCATTAGTGCCCCAATCGAACCAGCACCAACAACTAAAATGTTATTCATGAATTTTGTTACTTGTATTTAGCCAATAACTATTAATGACTGCAAATGAACTACTAAAGCTGTCCCAATTTGTGGCTTCTTGGTTTGGTTTAGCTTGATTCAAAAATTTCAACCAAGAGTTGAGTTGCTCAATGGGGTTGGGTTGACGTTTTAGATTGAGCATCGCGAGCGCATATGCCATGAAGGGATGAGTTGCGATCAATCCTGTATCTTCAGTTGCTTCCAGTTCAGCCATAGAAGGTAGATAAACTTGTTCTGGAGCAGATAAAAGATCGAGATATAAAGGAATGATTTGTTTGATATGTTCTTGAGATTTAGTCGGAAAAACATCTAAGTTAACTGCTTCTTTTACTCTTAAAGGGTTAACAGTTTTACTGTTATTTGCTTTACGTACCATTGGTCGACTTTTATCGCGAATATCCCAAACTTTTTGCTCTGATTGTGATAAAAAATTGAGATTTAATTGTGATAATTGCTCGGGAGTAAAACCCAATTTAGCGAGCGCGCCTTTGGCAGCATACTCAGGCTTATATCTCAGTAATACTGAATCCAAAATAGCCAGTTTCTTATCAGTGCCAGCAATTGCTTTTCTGACTTGTTGAAAATCCTGAACTAAGGCATTCCAAGCTGCTTGATTACAACTTATAGTAGTTCCTTCCCATTCAGCAGATAAGATTGATGTCTCAGTAATTGCCGCCTTGGCGATGACAAAATCCCGCTTATCTTGTAATTTTCCCTCACCCTGAAATATCTTGTCAGTCATTGCCGATAACCACGACATATACTGCAAATGAGGCTCTCTAATAGTAAATAAAAATTGTTGGGGAATCTCTAACCATCGTTGCCATATATAAGGTTTAAAAAAACCAGCGAGTTCTTTAATAACTACTGTTACTTTTTCCTGCTTCTGTAGACACTGATTAATTTGTTCGACTATTAAGCCACAGGCGGAATCATAAATATCGGCATCGAATTCCAGCTTTTGGCTGCGAAAACGACCACCACATTTTTGCAATGTACCCCGAAAAGGCTGATGAATCGCCAAATTTGCCAATTGAGAAACAATAATCTCCGCAATTGTTGAACCACTGCGTGCCGTGCCATGAATGTAGATAATCGATACCTGCTCAGTGGAAACAAGCTGTTTTAACGCCAACTCATTAACAAAACATTCAGAATAGGTAAGTTGCTGCATAGATACTTCTTGTTGTTAGTTTTTTGTTAGTTTTTTTGTTTGTTTATTAGCAGCTGCACAAGTAACTAGAACCAGTTAAAATCTCACTTATAAACTTTATTTATAATCTTTTAATACTTATATGCTTTAAGATTATAAAACTATTTAGAAAACTATCATATTAAGTTTCTAAAATCATAAGATTAAGATGTAATTAACCTATTAAAATAGTATCAACATTGCTGAGATAAAATGTGACGTATTTTACTGTTTGCTAATTAAATAACCAAATTCTCAAAAATCAATCTATCAATCTATTTTTAAACTTAATTGTCACAAAGATCGAAAATATTAATGCTTAAATTCGGCGATTATGGCAGGTTTTTATGACTAAATAGGCATAAAATAGGACTTACGCGGTGAAGGAAAAATCAAGGTTTTAGCAGGAAAAAAGGAGAAAGTACAAAGGGGCAGATAAATCCCTTAACCCTTTTTCTTTAAGCTTTTCCCAGTTCCAACTGACAACTGTTTGCGTAAGTCCTATAAAAATTGCTACCGCTTATTTTGCTGGGTTTTATTTCAAGAGAAGATAAACAGTTACCATAGCTCTAGAACCCTGAAACATGGAACCATAAAATACGCTTATTAACATTAATAGAAGATTAACGATTAACTTTTCTGCTAACTAATACAATTGTTAAATAAACAACAATTTATATCACTGTAACACTTCAACAATAGCTAATAGCTAACCGCTTCGCGGTTTTTAAATTTAAATTTAATTGTCACAAAGATAGAAAATATTAATGCTTAAATTCGGCGGTTATGGCAGGTTTTTACTACTAAATAAGAATAAAAAATGCTGTAGCTCATTTTGCTGGGTTTTATTCCCAGAGCAGATAAACAGTTACCATAGCTCAAGCACCATGAAACATGGCACAATAAAATACGCTTATTAGCATTAACAAAAAATTAACGATTAACTTTTCTGTCAACTAACTAACATAACTGTTAAATAAACAACAATTGATATGACTGCAACACTTCAAGCACCAGCTAAGACTCGCCGCGTGGTTTTTCCTTTCCCGGCTATTGTGGGGCAAGAGGAAATGAAATTAGCCCTCTTGCTCAACGTAATCGATCCTAAGATTGGTGGGGTAATGATTATGGGCGATCGCGGCACAGGTAAATCCACTACCATTCGCGCTCTGGCTGATTTGTTGCCAGAAATTGAAGTAGTGCTGGGAGATCCCTTTAATAGCGATCCGCACGATCCTGACTTGATGAGCGACGAGGTTAAACAAAAAGTCGAACAACAACTACCCATCGAAACTATCAAGAAAAAAGTTCAGATGGTCGATTTACCTCTTGGTGCAACGGAGGATCGAGTCTGTGGCACGATTGATATTGAAAAAGCTCTTTCTGAAGGGGTAAAAGCCTTTGAACCTGGATTGCTCGCCAAAGCTAACCGTGGCATCCTTTATGTAGACGAAGTTAACCTGCTAGACGATCATTTAGTAGATGTACTGCTAGACTCGGCTGCTGGTGGTTGGAACACTGTAGAAAGAGAAGGGATCTCGATCCGGCACCCTGCTCAATTTGTTATGGTTGGTTCAGGAAACCCTGAAGAAGGAGAACTACGTCCTCAACTATTAGATCGCTTTGGGATGCACGCAGAGATTCATACTGTTAAAGAGCCAAACCTCAGAGTACAGATCGTAGAACAAAGAGCCGAATTCGATAGTAATCCCCAACTCTTCTGCGACAAATATCTTGCCGAGCAACAAGCCTTACAAGATAAAATAATCAAGGCGCAGCAGTTACTCCCCTCCGTAACAATTGATTACGATTTACGAGTCAAAATTTCGGAAATCTGTTCCGAGTTAGACGTAGATGGTCTACGAGGAGATATTGTAACTAACCGAGCAGCCAAGGCGATCGCAGCTTTTGAAGAGCGTACCGAAGTAACTGTTGATGATATTCGTCGAGTAATTGTTCTCTGTCTGCGCCATCGTTTGCGTAAAGACCCACTAGAGTCTATCGATTCTGGTTATAAAGTAGAGAAATCTGTTGCTCGTGTTTTTGGGCTAGAACTAGAAGAGTAAGGACAACTTAACTCAGACAAGTTCTCTCCCAGATTTTGAGTCTTAAAGTGACCGCTGGTCAATTCACTAATAAGCTTATGGCAGTAACTACAGAAACCCAAGCAGCAACTCGAACCGATTCAGAAGTACCCTTAATTGAACTTCGAGGAGTTAGTAAAGCCTTTGGCAATAACGTAATCCTTGACCGTGTTAATCTGAGGATCAATCGCGGAGAAGCCCTAGTAATTATTGGGCCTTCTGGGACAGGGAAATCAACTATTATTAGGATGATTGCCGGGTTACTGCCAATCGATCGAGGAGCGATTTATATCAATGGGCAAAAACGTAAAGGTTTGATTGAAGACCAAGAAGATCCTATCGGTATTAGTATGGTGTTTCAACAGGCTGCGTTGTTTGACTCCCTGACAGTAGAACAAAATGTCGGCTTTTCTCTCTATCAACATTCAAATCTCAGTCGTCAAAAAATTAGACAGTTGGTAGACGAAAAATTAGAAATGGTCGGGTTGGTGGGGACAAATAATCGTTTTCCCTCCGAATTATCGGGAGGGATGCGTAAGCGAGTCAGTTTTGCCCGTGCCATTATGTCCAATCCAGAAAATCCTAAAAGTAGACCAGAGATCATTTTGTATGATGAACCCACGGCAGGTTTAGATCCAATAGCCTCCACGGTGATCGAAAATTTAGTACGAGATTTACAGTGTACTAAAAAAGGTTGTGGCACTTATATTATGGTTAGTCATCAAAATAGTACAATTCGCCGTACTGGCGATCGCGTGATCTTTTTGTATGAAGGAAAAATTCAGTGGTCAGGTACAGTTGAAGAAATTGATTCTACCGATAACCCCTTAGTGAGGCAGTTTTTTAGTGCTAGCGTTGAAGGGCCAATTCGCGTGACGGAATAAACTAAAGAAATAAGCAAGAGGAAAAGTATGCGATCGCGCACTATAAGAGAAGGTTCAGTTGGATTACTAATTATATTTAGTATTATTTTGTTTGGTGGATTAGCTCTTTGGATTAGAGGTATTAAATTTGGCGCAAAGAGCTACCAAATAATTACCAATTTTCCCGATGTTAATGGTATTCAATTGGGAGACGGAGTACGCTATCGGGGATTAAAGGTGGGTAGAGTTCAAGATATTCAACCTGAAACAAATGGAGTTGAAGTCATCATTGAAATTGACTCATCTGAGCTTTTAATTCCCAGAGATGTCACCATTCAAGCTAGAAGTTCAGGATTAATTGGAGAGAAATTTATTGATATTATTCCTGAATCTGATTTGCCTGCTAAAACTGTCGGGATGAATCCTCTTAGTTCAAATTGTGACCCAGAAAAAATTATCTGTGATAATAATATTTTTCCAGGAGAGAAAGGTATTACCCTAGACGATTTATTACCGTATACCTATCGTTTTAGTAGATCTTACAGCGAACCCGAATTTGTTGCCAAGATTGATGCCACCGTCGAGAATTCTTCTCTTGCCGCCGCAGAGATTGCTAATTTGAGTAAGGACACTTCAACCCTGGTAAAAGAACTACAACAACAAGTAGCCAACATTTCTACCATTACTAAAACAGTAACCGATGTGGCTAACAATACTTCCACTGAACTAATTGCCACTGCTAAAACTTATCAAGATACTGCTGAGCAGATCGATAGATTAGCTAGTAATGTGGAAGAATTAATTGCTCAAAATAAAACTAATTTAACCACTACTTTAGATACTATTGGAACTACTAGCGATCGCTTACAAAGTTTAGTGGTAAAATTAGATAAAACCGTTGATGCTGCCGATACAGAACAACTAGCCGCCAATTTGCAAGAATTGACTAGTAATGCTGCAGTTGCTTCACAGAATTTAAAAAGTGTTTCTGAAAGCTTTAGTAATCAAGAAAGTTTAGTTGCCCTACAACAAACTTTAGATTCAGCTAGGGTAACCTTTGATAATGCACAAAAGATCACTTCCGATCTTGAATCAATTACGGGAGATCCCGCTTTCCTCGAAAATTTCCGTACCTTAGTCGATGGCTTAAGTAATTTAGTCTCCACTACCGAGCAATTAGAACAGCAGATTAAAACTAGCCAAAGAATCAAACCAGTGCAGGAGGCTTTATCTTCTTATCCAGCTACCAATACGACAAAATCGACAAATTGATTGACGTGAGGCAAGGAATTCGGAGTACTCCCTTCGGGAGAAGCTACGCCACGGAGTATTCGCGCTCGCGAAAAGCTACGCCACGGAGTGACAATTTTGACAACGAAATAATAGGGAATGCAAGCATCTCTCAAGTTATGAATTACGAAATTTCTAGTTTCATCGAACTGACGTTGATTGATATTTTTCCCATCTGACACCAGTAAAATAACTATCAAAATTCTAAAATTACAGGAGCATGATCGCTTGGTTTTTCTAGCCTCCTGGGTTCAATATCAATCCAACATTTAGTTGCCTGTTGATATAGCTCTTTTGTCAGATAATGATGATCGATACGCCAGCCTCGGTTACGAGTAAAACCAGCAGCGCGATAATCCCACCAGCTATAGTATCCTTCTTCAGGAGTAAACTTACGAAAAGCATCCTGAAAACCTAATTCTAATACTTGGTTTAAGGCTTCTCTTTCTATAGGAGAAGACATGATATGTTTATCTCTGCCTTTAGATGTATAAATATCTTTATCTTCTAGAGCAATATTAAAATCGCCACAGACACATATTTCTTGTGGTTTACTCTGTAATACTTGAAGGTATTCCCGCAGTACCTTCAACCAATTTAGTTTATATTCATACTTATCGCTACCAATTGCTGAACCATTGGGAACATAAAGATTAACAATCCGCACATCTCCCGCAACACCACTAATCACCCGCTTTTGTTGAGCAAAATCTGCCGCTAGATCGCCAACAAGAGGACTAAAACCGCAATTAACTTCCATTAAAGGTTTTAAACTAAAAATAGCTACGCCATTATAGGATTTTTGACCTGATATATAGACGTTGTAGCCCAAATCCTCAAAAGGCGATCGCGGAAATTGATGATCTTGAACTTTGGTTTCTTGCAAACAGAGAACATCTACCTGATGTTGTTGCAACCAGTCAGTTACAATCTGTTGACGAGTCCGAATTGAATTAACGTTCCAAGTAGCTATTCTCAATGATTAATCCCTAATAATTAATTACCAAATATTAATTATCTAATGAAATCTCAACCATCAACTTTTAATGTTTTTGTTTATGGAACTCTTAAGCCTGGAGAAGCCAATTATCAATATTACTGTGGCGATCGAGTAACATCTCAAACTCCTGTTTATACCTTCGGTAATTTGTATGCTTTGCCTGTTGGTTATCCTGCCATGACCGAAGGAGAGAATACAGTTAAAGGAATTTTGCTAAGTTTTAGTGATTCTAGTATTTTAAAGAGTCTAGATAAATTAGAAGGCTATCAGGAACAGCGAGCATTTGATTTAAATGAATACTATCGTCAGCTAGTTCCCATTTATAATTTCGCTCATCAGCCTAGAGGAAAAGCCTGGGCATATTTTATGGCGATCGCCAGAGTTAGACAACTTCAAGGGACTTTAATTACATCAGGATGGTGGACTACTAGTTTATAAATCCCTTCCTCTATACTAAGCTGATTACCGCCAATCTAATCAATAGTTAAACTTGCCAATCATGGCTAGTTGCAAAGATACGAAACCAATCGACAGCTTCAGATTCTTGTTGCGACCGCCATTTTAATCCCACAGTGCGATTGAAATTGAGATCGGCAATCAATACATAACTGATATTACTCAACTCTTGCCACACGGGCATAATACTAACTCCTAATCCGGCTTGCACCAGAGAAATAACCCATTCCTCGCTATCTGCCCAATAGACAATCTGCGGTTTAAAACCAGCCTCCTCGAACATATGGGGATAAGCCCGCCAAATTTCACAGTGTATGCGTTCGATAATCGGTTCTCCCTCTAAATCCGCTAGATGAATACTACTGCGTTGAGCAAAAGGATGACTTGGGGCAACAGCAAGGAGTAATCGTTGCTGAAATAGTTCCTGGGAGGTTTTGGGATCTTCACTATGCCCTAAAGATGAAATAGCTAGGTCGATCTTGCCTTGTTCCAACCAATCCTGTAGTTCCTCCAGATGACTATTGTAAAGTTCAATGATGACATTAGGGTATTTTTGTCGATAAGCACCAATTAATCGAGCTAGGTTGCAACCGCGAATTGTATGTAAAGTTCCTAATCTCAGCAGCGGACGATTTTTAAAGTCTTTAATTACATGAAGTGCCGAATTATATTCTTTGAGAATGTTCTCTGCCTTTTTCAAAAAACAGTGTCCTGCTGGTGTCAGCAATACTCTTCGCCCACCCCGTTCAAATAAAATCACTCCCAATTCTTTTTCCAGTTTCTTGATGCCTGCTGAGAGAGAAGGCTGTGAGACAAACAATCTTTCGGCGGCTTTGGTAAAGCTGCTAGTTTCGGCGATCGTCATAAAGTAACGAATCTGATATAAATCCATTGTTATAAACAATATCTATTGGAACTATCAGAAGAATTATCTTGCTCTATGATAGCCTTTCATCCAACATAAAACTAGAGACGAGATTCAAGTAATCTCCCAATTAAACAAAAGGAGGTCATTATGACTGGAACTCAAGTTACTGACTGCAAACTGCTAATGGGAACTTTCGCCCCTAGCCTGGAAGTTTCAACTCTAGATGGAAAACAATGGCGACTTGCCGAGCAAAACCCTCAAAATTACACCATGGTTTTGTTTTATCGTGGTTGGCACTGCCCGTTTTGTCAGGCACAACTGACTGAACTCGATCGCCAGCTAGAACAATTCGCCAACCTGGGTATTGAGGCGATCGCAATTAGTGGCGATACTCAAGAGCGCGCTCGACAATCGCAACAAGATTGGAATCTAAAAAATGTTCGTATTGGTTATGGGTTGAGTGTAGAAGATATGCGTTGCTGGGGATTGTATATCTCCAAGGGCGTTTACGAAAATGAACCAGCTAACTTCAATGAGCCTGCTATTTTCATGGTCAATCCCGATGGAATTCTAAGCTTGGCAATAATTGGCACCACTCCCCTTGTCCGCCCTCATTTTGAGGATTTACTTAGTGGTCTAGATTATATCTTCAAAAACAACTACCCCATTCGGGGAACAGAATTCTAAATCTCTATTTATAAACCAAGATCGACCTGAGCAATATTGCTGATATCCTTGCGCTCACCTAGACGATCGCGAAGCTTAGGAGTAGAGTTAGTAATTGCTTCTGCCGTGCTGACAGGAGTAGCTTCAATCGCTTCTCAAACTGGTTAGATATCGACGATCGCTGGTTGATCTAGAGGAGGTACATCTGTCAAACTGAGATCTTGCACCTAATATGTATTTAATCTGTGCTATGAGAGTAAGGGGTAAAGGTTAAAGGGAAAAGCGCACCGCCCCGTCGGAGGAAACCTCCGACATAGGGACGGAGCAAGAAGGGTGTTAAATTGATTACCCAGCTCCAAATATTCAG
>JAAUYG010289770.1_pt1 | contig 17863 bp, 12 predicted proteins | sample 7278091 | NCBI WGS metagenome assembly JAAUYG01 (sample SAMN14350201, study PRJNA611818) | marine sediment metagenome | isolation source: surface marine sediment (0.6m) | place: French Polynesia: Moorea | collected 2018-08
AATTATAATTATTATTATTATTATTATTATTATTATTATATTATTATTATTATTATTAATTTATTATTGCATGTGCTACATGTATGTACTGGTACATGTAGACTTACGTCACAAGCTCATGCACAAGGCTCAAATTCGCGTCATCATACTGTACTTGCACAAAACCTCAATGATCAAAGCATCTGAACGCATTTAACACATTTATTGATCGACAAGTTCAGACGTCAAAGCCCAGGCTGGGTTGCGAGAATCATTAGTCACCGACAATGCAAGTCCGCGGGGTAGTGACTTCACTGTGTAACAGCTGGGCTGCAAGGCCCGGGCCGAGTGCAATTGCACTCAACAGCATGGTTATTGATTCAGGCTGGTTATGTGGCCCAGTGTATTATGCTCTTGGAGGTTATCAACGCGGACGGGCTTCAGTCCCTTTGTTAATGCGCTGTTTGTCAAGACACTACATGCAAATAATAACAATATCCAAAATAACTACAAAAATATTTATATTAAGAGAAAGAAAACAATGATAAGACAGTTGTTTCAGACAAAATGGCCCAGTGGATTTATAAAAAAAGAAGCAGGCTTAGTACAAGTACTGTAGCCCCAAGATAGTCAAATAGGACTCTCTCAAGACAATCTGTCTAAGGACCCACAGTATGGAATCCTGTTGGGGAAAGCAGAGGGAGTACGTTCCATGTCTTCCCAATCTTCTGATCCATTTGGCTAAGTCCAGCAGTTGATTTGCCTTCAACCTGTGAGCAGTATTCAACCGATTCTAAATTCTAATTCAAAAGCAGCAACAAATAAACAGAAGAACTTTAAACTTTATAGTGCTTTGCACCTGGTGTGAAACCCAAATTGACTACTTGTTCTGAATCAAATCTCAATATCTTTCCTTCTCTTAGATTTTATTTTATACACATTAATTGTTCACAATTTTTTTTACTTCCTTTTCTCTCTTCTTATCCAATTTATTTATTTTTACTTTCATTAAGTTTAATTACAAGTGTGCATTAATGGAACTAAATGATGGCACAAATTATTTGCTGTACAGGCACCCGAAGGAATTAAATAACTTCTTGAATGCATGTTCATTTACCGGTATCCCTGTAATGCACTTACATTTGTATAAGACCATTTCACATAATTTATTAGCATGCTTATGGGTACATTGTATGTTTACTTTTCAGGACAGACTGAATTATTGTCATGCTCTTATAAGCCCTTTGAACCTTTCTTGGCCTAATACCGGTACTGTTTATCCGTGACCGTGACCAATAATCACATGTTTATATTAATTTAGGACAGCTATATGTACATGTACCATATGTATATTTACTGTGAATGGTAATATTTGTATTTCTTCATGCACTCAGTGGTGATATTGGCCTTAATGTTGGGGTGTGTGTCACATTTGTTACAGATGTACATGATCACATGCCGCGTGCTCTGGCTCAGACTCTGAACATCATGGTTATTTCCGTTGAGTAAGTACCTGGTACATGTACACTGAAACCTTGCTAGAAACCACCTCAGTGGTGTGTGTGTGTCCTACTAATATAATTAATTTTTGCTAATTAAGAGACAATATTAGGCACACTGAAGTTCAGGGTGCTCAGGTCTCCTCAAAATGATATAGGGCAAGCCCAGGAGGGTGCTTGCACCTCTGTTGTTATATAATCAGGGAGAGCAGCTGCCTTTCACTGCTACTGCTCCTGCTGATGACCTCTGCCTATAGAATTGCATGCTTGCTAATGGCCTCTGCCTATAGGATGATGATTGCATGCTTCCCTGAGGGTGGGGTGGGGGTGGGGGGGGCATGCAGTCTTCTCACTAACTGAAAAGGTCCTGCTAGAACCCATTTACATGCCCAGAAGCTGACAGAAACCATGATGTATAAATAGTAATAAATTAATTAATTAATTAATTACAAGCCAATAAATCAGACAATATAAGTATGCGTACGGGACCACTGCTACCTGTACATGCATGATGGGTAATTTACAGGCTAAATCATGTGCCACAATTAATGTACATAGTATACATTGCTTTAAGCATTAATTATTTATCAGTGATGGTGTCCCTGATAAAACCCAACTGGTACTTTATTTTTTTCAACCCAACACTAGAATAATTACCAGTATGCATTTAACATTCAAGTAAGCTAGATTATTTTATAGGGTTCTATTCTTACAGTGTGTAGGACAAAATAATCACGATTACATAATAGAAGAACACACCCAGAGTTAACCTACATGTACCATGTGTTTCAAGCAGCTCTGCACATGTTAAATATGTTACATTGTACATGCATGTGCATCATGGGGTCTCATTATTTCCAAACACCTTAAATTTTGAAGTAAGTTTATTGCCTGCGAGTTGAAAAGTGATATCTTGCAGTTTCATGGAAGAGTTACAATAAGTGAGTACATTGTACATGTAGTTATTGAGCCGGGTTTTGTTATTTTTCTGCAGGTATCGCCTAGCCCCTGAAAACCCATATCCTGCCCCATTGGATGACTGCTTTCAAGCCACTCGGCACTTTATGGAAAATGCTGAAAGTTTTGGTGTGGATCCAAAGCGTATCGCAGTCATGGGTATGTGATATTTATCAACAAAATAAAACAGACCAAATGAATATATAGTTAAACTTAAATGCTACATGTACATGTGTTGATATGTGTATATTTATAATGGAATTAAATGTACATTGCACGTGGTATACATGTACATGTATGTACAATGTACAATGAATTTGCAGTACATGTACTTTGTAATTTGATTGAAGATTAATTTTTGTGTATCAATTATTATGCATGTCAGTGTACCCGATAGTGTAAGCAAAGCATGTCTTCAATATACATACATGTATATAGTTTGCATACATCATTCGACGTCATGGGCCCAGCTGCATGTACCAGCAGAAAAGCTAAAAACATCAGGACTGTGTGGTTGCTAAAGAAAAAATTGCACACAGTGTCTACTCTTTGAATAAAACAAACACATTTCACAGCAATGACTTTAAAGTTTGATAAATTAAGTAACAAATGCATATAATGAGTATAGTGTGACCCGGTATATATATCAGCCCAGCATGCCAGTTATGTACAGGATTGTTTTATGAGACAAGGAAAGAAAGGTTTCTACATCCATGTATATTTAGGAACCTACAATGTGCATATTTTCTTGGACTACAGTCAATAGACACTGTCTTGAGAGGACACTCCTCAAGGAAGCACATAATTAAAATCTTGGCAGAAAGTACTGTAAGTGCATGTGATGCATTATGCTCACTTTTACCAAAGGATACCTCCCTAATAAGGATAGAGTTATTAGGCTTACAGAGTCCATATTAGAGGTACTACTGTAAATTTCTAACCTATTACAGCATTATTTGTAACCGTTCTTAAAGCGTTCCAGCCTCAGGTCCTTATCTTTTTTCATCTACAAAACTTTAGGTGACAGTGCCGGTGGAAACTTGGCTGCAGCCGTGTCGCTAAAATTCAATATGATGTCACTTCCTGTACGGCCAAAGCTCCAGCTTCTCATGTACCCGGCACTGCAAGGATTGGACTTTACCTTGCCTTCATATATTGAGAATGAAAACAAAGTCTACGGATCGCGGGAAACCATGGCAACATTCCTTCTGCTCTACATGGGTCAGGATCCTGCGCTGGCCAAGAGTCTCATCATCAACAACCACACATCATCTCAGATGAAGCATCGGTATTCCAGTATTTTAGACACGTCTATGTTACCACCAGAATTCCGTATGGACAATGCCCATTTGGGGGTTAACGATGGAAACCTAGACCTGGAGCTCGCACTCCACTCTGTTCTTCTGGATCCATTGTTCGCCCCCCTCATGGCCAGTGATTCCCAGTTGGTCGGTTTGCCAGATACCTATGTTATGACGACACAGTTTGATTTGTTAAGGGACGAGGGTATTCTTTACAGTCAACGGTTACGCAAAGCCGGGGTGGACGTCACCTGGATGCATTACAACGATACTTTTCATGGCTCCTGGGGATTTTTCAACCCGCCTTTTTTACTGAAAGGTGGGGTTGATATCATGAGAGATGTGACGGCCTACCTTCGCTCAAACCTGTGATAATAATTACTGCTCAATGGCACAAATATTTATGTTCAAAACTTAACATTGTAAGAGGGTATACATGTATACATGTATGTGTACTTCCATGGAGAAGCAGCTCTGTGTTTATTATGTACATGTACCATATTACATATCAACATGTGTTTGTTTAATGTCTATGTACATGTAGATATACATTCTATAGGGTACAGGAAAAATGATTCATGAAATTATATAATTATAACCATAAACTGCACACACGTACATACATGTATACCTTCAAATATATTCATCATAAGGATAAAAGAGATATTCAGATTTGATTGTAAGTATTAAAACGTTATCAAAATATTTTAGAGTGAATGATGCGAACTTCACATTAGCTTTTCTTTAGAGCTGCAAGTACATGTACAATGTACATGTAGGAATAAGTACATGTATAAAAGAAAATCCTAATTTTGGTTGCAACAAAGCTACATGTACATGTATGCACTTACATGTAGCTATTCACTATCTGTTCTTTGCATTATACATGTACATGTATGACTCATTGTACACGTACTTAAACAAAGCAAGCATGTTACTCAATACAAAGTTTTTGTTGATGTACAGTAGATGTACATGCACATGTACATGTACATGAAAATGTATTTTAAGACAAACCATACATTAATTATGGAGATGATGCTATATCATGAAAATATTGGTAAAGTACTGGTACATGGCACCAGTTGTCTGTTTAGTGATCAGTCGAGCTACGTGTACATTGTACTACAGAGCGTAGAACATGGAAAGCGTGCAGTATTTTGTTTGTGTTTTTTTTTTTTTTTTCTTGTTTCATTTATTGACTAATTGGGATTGTTTCAGGCTGAATGTCTCTTCTACAAAGTACCTATACATGTAGTACCCCAGTACATCAGTTAGTACATGTACATGATGTATACAAAGTACAAATCGATACAATATTCATACATGTAGCAATTCAGTAACACAGCTGTCTATGATTTGACTATTCAAGCAAGGATACATGTATGTATCGTTGTCTATTATTGTACTGCATATACATTGTACATGTAAGTTAATCAGTGGTTCATCAATATTGCATGTATGATCCCAGTTCTGTTTTAATACATGTACATGTACAATGTAGCTGAACATTCTCAATTTTATTCATGGCTCAACTTCAGTTAAAGGTCAGCAAACATTTCAGCGTTCACAAACAGCTAAGTTGAAGGCCAGCAAATATTTCAGCGTCCACAAACAGCTAAGTTGAAGGCCAGCAAACATTTCAGCGTCCACAAACAGCTAAGTTGAAGGCCCGCAAACATTTCAGCGTCCACAAACAGCTAAGTTGAAGGCCAGCAAAAATTTCAGCGTCTATAAACAGCTAAGTTGAAGGCCAGCAAACATTTCAGCGTCTATAAACAGCTAAGTTGAAGGCCAGCAAACATTTCAGCACCCAAAAACAGCTAAGTTGAAGGCCAGCAAACATTTCAGCATCCACAAACAGCTAAGGTGAAGGCCAGCAAACATTTCAGTGTCCACAAACAGCTAAGTTAAAGGCCAGCAAACATTTCAGCGGCCACAAACAGCTAAGTTAAAAGTCAGCAAACATTTCAGCGGCCACAAACAGCTAAGTTAAAGACCAGCAAACAATTCAGCGGCCACAAACAGCTAACTGGGTTTGAAAATTAGGCTATTCCCAGCCCAGGCAATGAATATTCATAAGGCTGGTTAATTGAGAAATTATTTTGCAGTGGCTTCACAAGGCAAAATTCAGTGTTTCAAGTATGCTTGAAATCGAGGGGCCAATGCTATAAATTCCTAAGTTAATGAATACATGTACTGGTACATGCACGTACAGTAGGAATGTCTGGTCGGTGATAATTTGTAACTGAACAATGCTGTTATTGTAAGAAGACTTACATATTACATGAATTGTATGCATGTTAACGTACAGTTTACATTACATTCAGTAAAATGGGCAGATTTACCATTCGAGTAATTCTTGGAACACAGTAGTGAGTACATGTATATTCCGCTTGGGGAAATTATCTCTCAGTATGTATATTGCTTGTGTGTACTTACATGTATACATTGTATATGTACAATTCTGATACATTTACTTATATTTTAAACCAAAGTGCAGCAAGTTTTCTGCCAATGTCTTTCATACAGGAATCCTCAATAATTGTTCACTCAGTCTCTTCTAGTTGTGACAGCATTCTGGGCACTGTCTGTGTGTTTGCATACATGTACATCTGTGTGTGTGTCTGTGTGTTTAGGATTTCCTACACATGCACATGCAGCAAATACATTGTAAATGTATTTGCTTTATGTGTTGAGCAAACTGTTTTCTGTTTCTATTCCTTGTGGGTCATGTCATAAAATATTTTCAAACAGAGCACGTGCATGTATGATATGATCATGAACATTCTCTCCAATAGGGCTCAAGTTTGTAGAAAAATCTGAAGCGTAGAATGGAACTTAAGTTGACCAATCACTTGTGCTTAAGGTGCAGTGTTAGAATTGAGGCCTTTCTGGAGACTATTGTTTTTGCCAGAATGTTATAAAACCCTTACCTTTCACATGTATATTACCCTACCCAACCCATGGTTAATCTTACCCCATATTTGGCATTATTGATGGGTACATGTAGGAGCGAGTTGTTGAATATCTAAAGTCATGAACTTGTAAAATGAACACGAATAATACACATGTACATACGCATGCAAGTGCTAGCGATAAGGTGCCAAAATTTAAGATCACGAATTTGCATCAATTTCAAATTTAATAGAGAAATGATGCTGAAATTATTTTTTACATATTGTACATGTATTATTACCACTTAGGACTGTAACTGCCTTAATTTCACTTTGCATAATGGTGCATATTATAGCAAAGAATGTGATTGCATGCATGTACAGTACATGTGTGTTCTAATTGACTTCTCTGCTATACTATCCATAAAGTTGCAACATACATAGTAAACTGTTCGTACATTAGTGTACGTTGTCTTTGTGTTAGTATGCATTTTTGGTCAGTGTTTTTCAAAAGGTACTGCCATTTACATGTACTACATGTATACATGTATGTCCTTGCATTTATACCACACATTTTTCGTGGTGCATGTACCGAGTATACTATGAACAGTAAATTGAATTGCAGTGAGCCTAGTAAGAAACATGTACATATCATCTGTATGGTTGTGATGGGCGGAGGAACAGGTTTTAACATTATACCATTATAAAGCTGAATGCAACAAATTAACACCAGCTACACATGTGTGCTTAATACATTATGTACATATACATGTATAAGCTTAGTGTATTGTGCGCATTTAAGGTTTTTGTAGTAAATTTGTGTTCAATGCTTTAGTTCTGGTACATGTACTAGTTCTGGTACATACTGTATATTAGACAGGTACAGTGTACATGTACTATTTTCTACATGAGTTTTCCTTAGCGCTAGGTATTTCTCAAGGTACATGTTGCGTGTATGTTTTACCTGTGAATTCCTAATATCATTGTCCACTAACTGGTACATTGTACATGTACTTCAACTGTAAATCTCAAATCATTGGTACTATTTGGAATAAAAAATAATTAAACATGCCATAAAACTTTAAAGTTTATTAATCACTTTGGCTGCCATTTACTTTTAAATCTACTGCAGTTTTGTCTTGGATTTATATTTTGTTTTTAATCTGGCTCCTGCAAAGTTAAGGGTAAAGGTAAAAGCAGTGGTAATTCCGATTGGCTGGAAATTTTATCATTATTACATGTATACCATGACCACAAGCAGAAAGTATTCTATTAGCCCATCGCTCCAAGGATTATTTTCTGATATTATGAACCCAAGGTCCAGAAATATTGACACTCAAAATACTACCATTACAGCGGTTATATGTAAAGCGACCAATGCAGCAAGAATGGGGGTGTATACATGTACATGTAACTATTGACGACTGTGTACATGTATGAAGTACAAATGTACATGTAGACTTTGTTGGGATATTTATCTGTGAGTAAGCGTTTAAGCAAAATCAATGCAAATTTTGACTTTGTTCCGTATTTTACATGTGTCACTGTACTGTCTAAACATGCATGTACATCCATTCCTCTGTGTTACTGCAATACTGCAGGCTAATGTGATTGTTGTCAGTATTTTTGAAGTCACAAATTCGTGCCTGTGATGTCAAATACTTGTATGATGTGATGCAATGGTGAAAATAAATACTTAAAAAAAAATACTACCTTTAGCATTTTTATTTCAGGCAATATATTTTGCAGGCACAAGCATAAACTACAAAACAGTGAAAGTAGAGCACTACAGTATATGTAAATAACGCTTAAAAAGAGTATAGAATATATGTAACTGGCTACTAAATGTAAATACATTGTAGAATATCTTAATATGGCACAGGTGACAGATGAAATGTTCTATAGATACTGTATAACATGAGCCGTTTAATGCAACACATCATTTCCTTAAAATTTGTTTACAAAAACTTTTCCCACCAACTGACCGAAGTTGAGAACTCAATATCAGCACTTAATTGGTAGCAGGTACACCACTCCGAATTAACCAGCAGTTCTACCAGAAAATTTCTGAGGACGCATGGTGATCCATACATTGTAGGACTCCCACAATTTGAATTGTGCAAGGCTACTAACCAATGATATACACGTACTCCTGCAACATGTAATGTGTAATACAGTGAAACCTGCATATGGATCCCTCTAGTTTCCCTTTTATTTTGCAGCCCTTGATTTTAAGACCACCTTCATTAGAAGAACTTATTTAGGTCCTAAAGTGTGGAATTTGTGGGACTACTGAACAGTTTTAACCACTTGCCATACCATATTTTCAATATCACATGGAAGTTCTTAAAATATAGGGACCACTGCACATGTAAACAAAAGCCCATCCACCCTAAGGACCAGCAAAATGTGGTCCTTATACACAGGTAGTCTTTACCTACAGTTTCAATAACAATGAAAATATACATGTACATATACATATACCCCTGCCTGGGAATCTGCAAAAAGGTTGTTATATATGTCCATTGTATAAGTACATGTACATGTAGGTGGCCTATAATATTGAATACTGGAATAGGCAGAAATGTGTAAATTTGTCCTTTATATTAAGACAACCTGTAGCATAAGACCTTTCTAAGGCTTTGTGGTGGTCTTAAAATGGCAGGATCACTGTACAGCCGTGCCACATGTACACGTGGTAGTACAACTTCGTCGCTGACACACCTTGTGTATTAAGTTGGTTCCTGAAAGTAATCACAGATTGGCTTGTTTTGATTCATGGTTAGTAAAGGCTTACATGTGCATTGTGTATTTTAAAAACTTCCGTAAAGTATAAAAGTTTACTTAAATTTTTGTAGCAGGCAAAAAGAGTATCCACCTCTGTATCAAATGCTCTTACAGTCTATATAAAAAATGTACATGTATGCTCAAACCATACAACTCACTGCAGTGGTACAACATAAGCATATTAATATAGGTAGGTCCTATAATGGACATTAGCCAGTAGTGTAAAAAGTTACTGGTGTTATTGTTTTCTCATTTGATGACAAGCACATGTCCAGGTGTGTCAATCATGACAATTAAAGTTCATTGGGTCAAGAAGTAATTTGAATGGACAATCGCATTCTTAGAAAATGTATTTTGTATCCCCACATAATCTGGTGTAACTTCAAACCAGAGGTCACATCCAAAATAAGTTTTATTGTATATAGCAATTATTTCTTGCATTTTATATTTTATTCCATTTAACCTGTTGCGATTTACCAAAGAACACCAATCTTTAACACAGTTGTTAGAGGAAGCAGTAGTCTATAACCATTGGCATATACAATGTATCATACCGAATCACTGTATGTTAAATAGTTGTGTACATGTATACTACATTGTGTATATGCACCTTACATGGCATTAAAGTCCAACAAAGCAAGAAACCAATACACTATCACAGTGATACATCACTTCATATCACAGCAAATATTTCACACTGTGACAAAACTTGAAAAATGTCACAAACAGTCTACTACAGTAACAACATTCAACTTTGCTTTGGGATCAACGCCTTTGCAGCATGATAATGCTACTCCATGCCAAGAGCTGTCAGGAAAAAAAAAACTACCAGGTACCAAGAATATTTAATACGAAGAATAGGATGCAAATGTGTAACTGTCCTTTCCAGGTCATTTCTAACTAACACTAAAGCCAGAACAGTACGTTTTCATACATATAGAGCTTAGCTCCTATAGCACTATAACAGAATGTAGAATAAACCTGCCCATAGAGTGATATGTGTTTAAAAACAATGCAGCATCTAACAGTTGTAATATATTTAATAATAGTAATAACATACAAAATGAATATACTGTACATACAGATGAAGCTCAAAACTGCTATGCCCATTGGGTTAAATATATTTATGCATATATGTATATATATTGTCTACATATCAACGTTTGCTAAACCTTCATAATCCAACACCACTACTACATATTCTTTCTCTAATCATGCTAATGTTACAGGCTGAATCTGTCATTTACACCTTTCCTAGTTTGTGAATACATATATTATCATGTAAGTTATTCTAGAAAACCAAGGTCTACTACCCAGTCTATATTGCACGTATTTATATGTTACCTCTCTGGACATGTATACATTATGTGTAGATATTGAATACCTATGACAGGATTTATGTTCCACCCAAATACAGGTACATGTAGAAGACAAGGTACAGAGAACCTAGTCTACATTGCATACAGCATATCCAACAAATTTCTAGCCTATATAATGTCTGCTACCACTCTGTGATGCAAGCAAACTCACTCAGAATACATGTACATATAGCTAATACATTTATACACAGTCTACTGAAATGTAATACAGTGAAACCTGTCTTGAGAGACCACTGCCATGAGAGACCACCTGTCTTGAAAGACCACATATTTCTGGCAGATGGCTTTACATTTCAATACAATTGAACCTGTCAGCAAAGACCACCTGTCTTGAGAGACCACATTTCTATGTCTGAAGGGGTGGTCTTTCAAGACAGGTTCTACTGTATAACTAACAAACAGCAGCACACAGTCACCCCACAGCTGTTGTCAATATTCCAATGACTGGATATAATGCCTTATCAACACAGCATGTACATGGACCGGACACCAGTTCCAGATTTATCTCCAATATAATCATGACAACAACAATTTACATTACCAAGATGTTCACCAACTTCAGATCAAAGCATGCAGTCTTGAACTGTGGCCGTATTTAATTACCGGACGGTCTTATTGTTTTAAAATCTTTGATACAATGCATGGTAAAACTACAAATACATTATATCACGTGCTTTCCTTATTTTAGAGATCGAGCCCTATTACTAATGGGCATGTATTACAGTGTAAGATGTTGCAATAATCCACCCCTAATATAAATCAGCAACTGTTAGGAACTCTTTATTTACCTTTCCCCCTGCCTCTACCCCTACCTCTTCCTCTAGCTGCTCCTCCTCTTGCCCCTCTCCCCCCTCCTCCCCTTCCTTTCTTTACTTCCTTCTCCTCCTCCTCCTCTTCTGATTCTTCTTCCACTTTAGCCTTCTTTCCTCTACCAGCTGCTCCTCCTCTCCCCCTTCCTCTGCCTCTTCCTGCTTCCTCCTCAGCTTTTCTTTTCTTTCCTCCTTTCTTCTCCTCGTCTACTTCCATCGGCTCCTCTTTTCCTGCGGTTTTCTTGCTGCTCCCCTCCGCTGCATCACCACCCTTTCGGCTCTTTTTCGGGGGTGCCATGGCTTTAAACATGGCCGCCCGTGGCGTTCCATCCTTGTATTTGCGAAGCACATTGCCCCAGCCACCTCCAGTTTTCCAGAAGGTCCAATGGTAGCCATCGACGTTGATGGCATACTCGACCGAATCCACCAGGCGTTGGAAGATCTCCTTATCTGACGGTACAGGCAGCTTCAACACCTGGCAGTAGGAACATAGGTGTAGGTTAAGATTACTTGGCATAACATTGATACTATTTTATATACAAATACAATTTGTTCACAGGAACATATACATTCTACTACACAAACATTGTGCAAAATACAGTGGTCCCACTGCTAGAGGGTCAGAGGCCACTGTCAACAATCAAAAGGGGACATCTTCCCTAATTATGTTAATGTGGCCAAACATCTTCTCCGCTTTTACAGTTCTACTGTGAATGTATTTACATTTCTCTTGCCAAAAGCAATCTCTCTATTGTGGTCCCATTTTCTTCGCAAACAGGATTATGGCCTTATAAGAGAAGTACAACTGCACTGTTTTATTTATTGAGGCTGTATCAATGTCCAGGTGAAGGTCCATTGTATAAATATTTAGCATCTCACCTTAAACCAATCAGAGTAGGACTTCATGTTGTTGATTCGGTTGACAGCCTGTTTCATCTCGGCAACCATCTCGGGAGTGGGAAGTCCGAAGTTGTCATCATAACGTTGGATTATTTGGTCACGAGTCATGTTCTTGGGCATGGCAATATCCAGGAACAGCACCTGGAAATACGGTCACAAACCAATTGAGGGGTGAACTTTACGTATGGTGTATGTTCAATATGCAAATTCTGATAAGTCAGCAACCAAGCAGCTACATTAAGCATTGAACAGCCCTGCGACTGTTTCTTGTTTTGTGATGGCCGAGTTGAAATCGGCAACTATATAAATTCACAACAATTTTCCTAGAGCTAAATCGCATGTTTTTTCTTGATTTTATTTTACCATTTTATGCGATGTGGATGGGCAGGTGTGTGGAGGTGGTGTTCCACCTTTGGCACTACAGTGGGCCCTGCATTTTAAGACCACCCCTTTAGGCAGACAAATATGGTCTTAAATTGGAGGTGGTCTTAAAATGGAAGGATATTTACATTGAAAATATAAGAATGGTGTTACTGATAGCAGGTCTTAACATGGAGGGAATTGTTAAATGGAGGGGTCTTAAATCGTAGGGCCACTGTACCATAAAGTGGTCCTATTCTGACATGGTCTTATTTACATGTAGTTGTTGTTATATGTAATTAATGGTGCTGAGAACCATGTTTTATTCTGAACCGACAGGTTCTATATTGCACAATTGATCATACAGTACTCCCCCTGTAATAAGGATACCCCTTCAGCTAAATGATTATGTCCTCCGTAGAGGTGTCCTTTGGTAAGAGGGAGGATTAAAGATATTCAGAGTATTCACTGCCAAATGATTCTGTCCTTATTAGAGAGGTGTCCTTTGGTGAGAGTGTCCTTTAAGAGAGGGACCACTGTACTAGTAATTGGATAGGGGATTGATTTTCCGATCATGTTGGACCTTCCCTATACCTGGAAAGCCAGCAGCTTCCTGCTGACAGCTGTAGCATTCAGTGTCATATCCAGACGGGTCTTCTGATCCAGATCCAGGTATCCCAACTTGGCGTCAACGTCCTTGATGTACCACATGACATTTCGTCTCCAGCTCTCTGACAGGTAGGCATTGGCAGCATCTTGCCATCTGCAATATATAGGAGAGGCCCGTGGGTTTTGAACTGATATAGTTTGATGAGTAAAGATCTCTCCTACAGTCTACATGCACAGGGCCCTATTACAAGACTATATATAATATTAGCACTGAATTTTATATACATATTGTTTCTTACCACATATTTACCTCTCTTTTGAATGCAACATACCACAAAACATATTCCCAGTATTCAAGTACATGTACACCCCAGTACCTATTTTTGTGCCAAGTTCAGACCAGGAGAATTATACTATCACTAATGCATTACAATTTAACAATACATGGTATGCTAGTACTGAGTAATTTGCCAGTTTGGTATTGCTTCTTTTACCCTGCTTATGATGTGAACTGCATTTAAACCTTACGTGTATTTGGAGGCACCTGACAGCAGCATCAGCCATTCTCCAATGTGAGGACAGGCCTTCTTTGAGCGATTCTGATCTTCATCAATAAAATTCTGCAAAAAAATTAGATACATTTACATATAAATAAAATCAAAGCTACTAATGCTTATAAAGTGGAATATGAGGAGTTATGTAGGCAATTAGTCACAAGTACAACCAAATGTATGTACATACATTTACGTGCACTACCCCGATACTAGTAGATGGCATTGTTAATTTGCAGAATAACAATGTCCATGTATTATGTACATGTACATAACATGTACATGTATTATGATGTCAAACTGTAACAGTGCCTCTTCATTTCAAAGTCACTTTGCATACTTTACAAATTACAGTGAAAGATACACGACATAACTACCAAAACTTTTGACTCGTCTTAAAAAATTAATTGGGCCATCAGAAAATCACAATCACTATGACACCTGCAGCAAATACACTGCATACATACTGTATGTATATCTGCCTCAAATCTCTATTGATTAGTTCCTGGCTATTCTGAACTGAAAATACATGTATGTATGAAAGTTATAGTTCTACTAATGCAAGCATCCACTCCTAAAACTACTCACTTTCAACCGTTGATGTATTTTTCCTTCCAGCTCAGGATATTCTTTAACCGCCCACAGAAACAGACGATGCAGTGCAAAGTAGCCATTCAGACTGTTATCACTGGTGTGCTGGGTTCCCTTGGAGTACTCCACAACGGTGGCACTCATCAAGTTAGGAATTGTCTTCATCACCATCTCATCCACTGGCAGCTTCTTGCAGCCTGGGAGCACCTGCGACAGCTCCTTCATGACATCCTCAAACTGCTTTTTGATTGCTTCCCCATGGGTTGGCGTTATGTACATCGGCAGGAAAAACGACAGTTGGTCTTTCATGATGCTTTGGACCTTGCCGACGGCCTTCTTCATACCCCTGTAGGAACCGAGTGTGAAATACTCACAGGGCGTGGTAAAAGCAGGGCGATGGGTTGGCCCAGATTGGATCAAACCAAACCCAAACAGATCATCAGTTGATTTCGGTGAGACATTTAAAAATCTAGATTTCGACATGTAGTCTATTATTTCTGGGCCTGCATCCGGAACTGGCTCAGCTGCTTTGCTTGAGGTGGCAGTGGCTGCTGCACTGGTATTTTTTCCTTTGCCTTTTCCTTTACCTTTCGGCGTCGGATTAGCATCTACGCTTCCCGCAGGGTCTAGTGGCGGGAATGGCTTATCATGAGTGTGACCGCAATCTTTACACTTGTAACACCTGGCGAGCTTCTTGTTCTCCTTGCTGATTGTGTCCGCCCATGATGATCCGCATGACTCCGCCATAAACGACACAAGATTGAGTAACACAGTCTGTACTGTGTAACCTGGGGACCAGCCTGCTGATTTTTCATCGGCCCATTCAGTGTGGTAGTTGGCAAAATCCGAGAAAATCGACAGGCATATCTGGACACCCTTTTTGCCGTCTTTTGTTGCTCCTCCAACAAAACGGAAACCTTTCGGCACAAATTCCGCCGATGGTGATACGTATGGGTAACGAGCAGGGAAAAACAGGATGAGGTGATATACGGTGTCATCGAAGAGGAAATTACAGTGCCATTCTAGCATGTTGTCATCCAATGGCGCAGCAGAAACGGCTGGCACTGGACTCTGCTGGAGCTCCGCCAAATCCTGCATTAAACGTTTCACCGCAGCCATTGTCCCAGTAAATCACGGTGTCTTCGATAGACTCAAGGCCTGAATAATATACAAAAATAATACGTATGTATATATACATATGTACATGTATGTACACTGAAACTGATTTGTCATATACACAATCTGAAGAAATGGCTACCTTAAAAGAACTTTGCATCTCCTAAAAGAAACTGCATATGCTAACCACCTAGTATATACAAAAACAAAAAAAGGCTATTGCATCATTGTTTTCTTCCTGAGGTATGTAACCATATATCCCACTCAACTTGCCCCTAACTATAAGGGGAAGTATACATGGTATATACCCCCCCAACAGGGCCAGATCACCAGCAATTTCTCTTGACCCAAATCACCAAAGAAAAGAATAGTCTTATCACCAAAATATTAATATATTATGAGAGTGTGGCCAACCATTTTCATGCTGCACTCTGGTCATGTAGAGAACGTTTCACGTGCTAGATATATTGTCAGTCACCAAGCATGCAATTTCTACAGAGCCCCATAACGATGCTCGAAAAATGTATGTACTCCCCCTACTATAAGGCTGACAAATGGCAGGGGTTTTATTAAGTTACTGTACTGATAAAGACTTAGAAGACCCTTTAAAAACAAGCCAGGCCTCTATAACCATGATAACTTGCATGCATACTTCATGCACTTTAGGTCTTTTGAAAACATAGGGCTGTAAAATAGAGGGACTACTGTGCCAACAAAACCACTGGCCATAACTGTACTCAGTGCTCATAAAATGCAAGGAAAAAGTCAGCCAATTAAATTGCATACAAATCTCAGGGACAAGGGGGATGCAGTGGGAACTCTGGACTTACTTTTGGGTAGGGGGTATGGCCTGGATGTCATAGCCCTCTAACCCTGGGCAAAAACCAAAAAATTATATACCAAATATCACTGGGGTTCTGCTTTTCTTGCACCTGCTCTGGCGGAATGATTGTGTTTAGGCTAGAAAGTGCATGCCACCATTCTCAGAGCAAAAGACCACCCTTAGGCAAACTACAAAAAAAGTTGGTTTTTTTTTTCAGACACCCTTGTTCTTTAATTTTAGATCAGGACTTTTGGGATGCCCCCTCACATTGCACCGCACCTGTCACCAGTGGTCATTGTCAAGTTTTAGATTACAGCAGGACATGAAAATCAATGTTCTGCAGTCAAAATACCCTAATACGTTGAATCTTATTTTATAACAGAGAAAGAACAGCTACAAGAAAATCAGATTTTAAGAAAAAAGTTACTCTGGAAGAACTGATATATCTGCAGCTCTATATTGCAGAAAAACACCCAAATATGCCTTCACTCTACTCCTTGGAATATATAACATGTAATACTATAATCAGTGATAATGTGCCACCTACCGGGCGGGGGATGGGGGGAGGGGGGGGGGAGGAGGAAGCTACACCAGCAGTGTCACCGGGGTGGCAGTGCCACTAGGACTAGACTCCGGGAACCAGGCTAAACTAGAGTTGACACTGAAGACTTGGCTTGAAAAGTTGACAGCATTTCTATTTATCTGGGTGACCAGGAAACTTTAGGTTATAAATCGCGAAGCCAATATACTAACCCGTGGTTGATGAGCGGTCTGACTTTACTGGACAGACACGCCGGCTTTTATAACCGTTCTTCCAGGCAGATGACACATCTGACAAGTCCCGGCAATGTCAGCTGGGCGTGTTCTGACAGGCATTTGTTTACACAGCCTCGTTTTCCTGATGCTTACGTTTAAGTGACGTCATCAATTCTACTCGGACTTAGCCGAAAGAAGCCGACAGGCCATCAAGGTTTTTCCCGCCAAAAGTTTCCCGCGCTTACGGGCCCGGGTGCTAATCGATCCCTCTCAAGAAATGTAACAATAAAAAAGACGGCAAAACAACAACAACTCTGCAATATGTATGCTTACAAGTCATTCTATTTCAACCTATTGTATATTACAGTACTACTGCGCCATCTTTACTTGCCATGGCTGACGAACTCTTGAATCACTCTTGACCTGCCTCCACCTTTTTATACTGAAGGACAAAAGAAACGTTACATAACATTTTATGTAATTTCGACGTGTTCCCGTACGGTGATGGAAATACGTGACAGCGTACAAAAACACCAACCAAATTGACTC
>JAAUYG010077391.1_pt1 | contig 17835 bp, 14 predicted proteins | sample 7278091 | NCBI WGS metagenome assembly JAAUYG01 (sample SAMN14350201, study PRJNA611818) | marine sediment metagenome | isolation source: surface marine sediment (0.6m) | place: French Polynesia: Moorea | collected 2018-08
CTTCCTGCGCACGCGGAGCGGGGCCCTCCCCAGGACCTCCCGTCACCTGCCCGCCACTACGCAGGTCGACCGGGCTCCCACCTTTGAGCTCCTCCTCAAAGGGGCCCGGAAGCCGACGGCGACGGAAATCTCCGTCAACCCCAGGGCGCGCTCTGCCCGGTTGCGCGCCGCCCGTCGCACGTCGGCCAATGCTTGGCGGCCGGCCGCCTCAGGAGGCGACTCTTGAGCCGGCTGGCCGCCGTTCTTTGGATTTTCAGCGCCGCGCTGATCGCGGTCGTGCTCTTCGTGCTCAAGTACGAGGTGCAGCGGCTGGAGCGCGAGCTGCAGCTCGTCACCCGGCAGATCGTCGTGGACCAGCAGGCGGTGCACGTCCTCAAGGCCGAGTGGAGCTACCTCAACCGGCCGGCGCGGATCGCTGACCTGGCCGCGCGGCACCTGCATCTGGAGCCGCTGAGCACCGCCCAGATCGTCGAGATCGAAGCCGTGCCGACCCGGCCGGTGCCCGGCGTCAAGCCGCCGCCGCCCCGGAAACTCGTCAACGCGGAGCGCCGCCCATGACCCGTCGCGTCCCCTCTCCCCGTCGGCCCCGCCGGCCCCACCCCGCCGAGCGCGGCGTGGCGCCGGTCGACCTGATGCTGCTGGACGGCGCGACCTCGCAGGCCCTGGAGGCCGGCCGGACCCGGCTGATCGCGGTCGGCCTGCTGTTCTGCCTGGCCTTCGGCATCATCGGCCTGCGGGTCGTCGATCTGGCCCTGCTGCGCGACGGCAACGAGCCGCGCCTGGCGGCCGAGGCCGGCCGCAAGACCCTGATGACCGACCGTGCCGACATCGTCGACCGCAACGGCATCGTCCTGGCCACCAGCCTGCCGACCGCCTCGCTCTACGCCAACCCGCGCCAGGTCCGCGACCCCAAGGCGACCGCCGCCGCCCTGGCGGAGGTTCTGGCCGACGTCAACCCGGTGGTCCTGGCCGGCAAGCTGAGCAGCGACCGCTCCTTCGTCTGGCTCAAGCGCAACCTGACCCCGCGCGAGCACTACGAGGTCAACCGCCTGGGCGTGCCCGGCCTCGACTTCAAGCGCGAGGAGCAGCGGGTCTACCCGCACGGCGCCCTGCTGACCCACGTCCTGGGCCTGGTCGACGTCGACAACCAGGGCATCGCCGGCATGGAGAAGCGCTTCGACGGCGAGCTGCGCGGCGGCACCGAGCCCCTGGCGCTGAGCATCGACCTGCGCCTGCAGCACATCCTGAGCGAGGAGCTGCACGGCGCCATGACCGCCTTCGAGGCGATCGGCGCCGCCGGGATGATCCTCGACGCCCGCAGCGGCGAGGTCCTGGCGATGTCCTCGCTACCGAGCTTCGCGCCCCAGCAGGCCGGACGCGCCAGCGAGGAGGCCCGCTTCAACCGGGCCGCGCTGGGCGTCTACGAGATGGGCTCGGTCTTCAAGATCTTCACCACGGCCCTGGCCCTGGAGAGCGGCGCCGTGACCCTGGCCGACGGCTTCGACACCAGCAAGCCGATCCGGGTCGCGCGCCACACGATCCGCGACTACAAGCCGAAGAACCGCTGGCTGTCGATCCCCGAGATCTTCATCTACTCCAGCAACATCGGCACCGTGCACATGGCCATGGAGAGCGGCACCGAGGCGCAGCAGGGCTTTCTCGACTCGCTCGGGCTGATGACCCCGGCCGCGATCGAGCTGCCGGAGGTGGGCGCACCGATGCTGCCCTCGCCCTGGCGCGAGATCAACACGATGACTATCTCTTTCGGACATGGGATGGCGGTCTCTCCCGTGCAGTTGACCAGCGCCGTCGCCTCCGTGGTGAACGGCGGCGAACTGCGCCCCGCGACCCTGCTGAAGCGGCCGGAGGGCGCGCCCAGCGGAGGCCGACGGGTGATCAGCAAGGCAACCTCGGAAAAGATGCGCTGGCTGATGCGCCAGGTCGTGCTGCAGGGCACCGGCGGCAAGGCCGCGGCCCCCGGCTACCTGGTCGGCGGCAAGACCGGCACCGCGGACAAGCTGCGCAACGGCCGTTACGCGCGCGGATCGCGGATCGCGTCCTTCGTCGGCGCCTTCCCGATGCACGACCCGCGCTATGTGATCTTCGCGATGGTCGACGAGCCCAAGGGACAGAAGCAGAGCTACGGCTATGCCACCGGCGGCTGGGTCGCCGCCCCGGCCGTGGGCCGGGTGGTGGAGCGGATCGCTCCCCTGGTCGGCATCAAGCCAGTGCCCGTGCGAACGGAGGAAGAGGGGGAAGAACCGGACCTGATGGTCCAGGCGTCGGCAGAGGGTTTTGCCTTTGCGTTTGAGTGATCTAGCAGAAGGAACAACCTGTGAAATGGCCGCAGGCGCTAAGCTAGAAGACATCGAGATCCGCGGCCTGACAGCCGACAGCAGGCAGGTTGAAGACGGTTACCTCTTCGCCGCCCTCCCCGGACACCGGCAGGACGGCCGGGCCTTCATCGAAGACGCCCTGGACCACGGCGCGGCCGCGGTCCTGGCGCCTTTGGGGACCCGGCTCAAGGCCCCGAAGCGCCCGGTCGCGCTGCTCACCGACGAGAACCCGCGGCGGCGGCTGGCGCTGATCGCGGCCCGCTTCTTCGCCGAGCAACCGGCCAACATCGCGGCCGTGACCGGCACCAACGGCAAGTCCTCGGTGGTCAACTTCACCCGGCAGATCTGGGAGGCCGACGGCCATCGGGCCGCCAGCCTCGGCACCCTGGGGCTGGAGCCGCCGGTGATGGAGGGCCCGGGCGGCCTGACCACGCCGGACCCGGTCTCCCTGCATCACTGCCTCTCGGACCTGGCCCGGGCCGGCTACGACCACCTGGCGCTCGAGGCCTCCAGCATCGGTCTCGACCAGTTCCGCCTCGACGGCTTGCGGGTCAGCGCGGCGGCCTTCACCAACCTGTCGCGCGACCACCTGGACTATCACGGCGACATGGAGGCCTACCGGGCGAGCAAACAGCGGCTCTTCGCGGAGCTGCTGGTCTCGGGCGGGGCCGGCACCGCGGTGCTCAACGCCGACGCGCCGGAGAGCGGGCACTTCGCCCAGGCGGCCGAGGCCCGGCGCTGCCACGTCCTGACCTACGGCCGGCAGGGCAAGGACATCCGGCTGCGCGAGGTCACGCCCGAGGCTGAGAGCCAGATCCTGGACCTGGAGGCCTTCGGCAAGCTCCGCAAGCTGCGCCTGCCCCTGGTCGGCATCTTCCAGGCCCACAACGCCCTGGCCGCGCTCGGCCTGGCGGTCGCCACCGGCGTCGGACCCGAGGAGGCCGTGGCGGCCCTGGAAGGCCTGCGCCCGGTCCACGGCCGCCTGGAGAAGGTCGGCGAGACCCCGAGCGGCGGCCAGGTCTTCGTCGACTACGCCCACACCCCGGACGCCCTGGCCACCGCCTTGCAGGCGCTGCGGCCGCACTGCAAGGGCCGGCTGATCGTGGCCTTCGGCGCCGGCGGCGACCGCGACCCCGGCAAGCGGCCGATGATGGGCGCGGCCGCGGCCGAGCACGCCGATCTCGCCATCGTCACCGACGACAACCCGCGCAGCGAGGACCCGGCGGCGATCCGCCGGGCAATCCTGGCCGCTGTCCCCGACGCCACGGAATCCGGCGATCGGGGCCAGGCGATCCGCGACGCGGTCGCGGAGCTCGCGGCCGGCGACCTGCTGCTGATCGCCGGCAAGGGCCACGAGACCGGCCAGACCGTCGGCGACCGGGTCCTGCCCTTCGACGACTGCGAGGCGGCCCGCGCCGCCATCGCCGCCCTCGACGGAGACGCGGCATGACCGTCACGCTCTGGACGGCGAAGGAAGCCGCGCTGGCGACCGGCGGGCGGGCCCAGGGCGATTGGGAAGCCAAGGGCGTCTCGATCGACAGCCGCGCCATCGCCGCCGGCGACCTCTTCATCGCCCTGAAGGGGCCCAGCTTCGACGGCCACGACTTCGTCCTCGACGCCCTCGGCAAGGGCGCCGCCGCGGTCATGGTCTCCAAGCTGCCGGCGGACCTGCCGGCCGGCGCGCCGCTGCTTCAGGTCGGCGACACCCTGGAGGCCCTGACCGCCCTGGGCCAGGCGGCCCGGACCCGCAGCCAGGCCCGCTTCATCGGCGTCACCGGCAGCGTCGGCAAGACCGGCACCAAGGAGGCGCTGAAGGCCTGCCTCGCCGCCCAGGGCCCGACCGCGGCCAGCGTCGCCAGCTTCAACAACCACTGGGGCGTGCCGCTCTCCCTGGCGCGCATGGCGCCGGACTCGGCCTACGGGGTCTTCGAGGTCGGCATGAACCATGCCGGCGAGATCTCGGCCCTGACCGCGGTCCTGCGCCCGCACGTCGCCATCATCACGACCATCGCGCCGGTGCACCTGGAGTTCTTCGACTCGGTCGAGGGCATCGCCGACGCCAAGGCCGAGATCTTCGAATCCATGGGCGCCGACGGCACCGCGGTCCTCAACCGCGACAACGCCTTCTACGACCACCTGGCCGGCAAGGCCCGGGCCGCGGGCGTCGGCCGGATCGTCGGCTTTGGCACCGCAGCCGGCGCCGAGCTGCGCCTGGAGTCCTGCGACCTGGGCGAACGCTCCAGCCGGGTCCGCGCCGAGGTCTTCGGCCGCCGCATCGAGTACGAGCTCGGCCTGCCGGGCGAGCATTCGGTGATGAACTCCCTGGCGGTGCTGGGCGCCGTCGAGGCGGCCGGCGCCGACCTCGACAAGGCGCTGCTGGAGCTGGCCAAGCTCGCACCGCTCAAGGGCCGCGGCGCCCGGGAGGAGATCGCCCTGCCCGGCGGCGGGCGCTTCGAGCTGATCGACGACAGCTACAACGCCAACCCGAGCTCGCTGCGCGCCGCCGTCGCGGTCCTCGGCAGCAGCCGGCCCGGGAACGGCGGCCGCCGCATCGCGGTCCTGGGCGACATGCTCGAGCTGGGCGCCGAAGGCGAACGCCTGCACGCCGGCCTGGCACAGCCCATCGAGGACGCCGGCATCGATCTGGTTTTCTGCTGCGGGTCACTGATGGCGGCCCTGGCCGAGGCGTTGCCGCCCGCCCTGCGCGGCGGCCACGCCTCGGACTCGCAGTCCCTCGCCCCCGAGGTCGTGGCGGCGCTCGGCCCCGGCGATGTCGTCCTGGTCAAGGGTTCGCTCGGCAGCCGGATGGCGGTCGTGGTCGAGGCCCTCAAAGGTATTGGCGGCGCTCCCCCCGACGCGACCAAAGGCAAGTGAGGCCGTCCCCCGGATGCTGTTCAACCTTCTGACCCCGCTGTCCGACGAGTTCCTCGTCTTCAACCTCTTCCGCTACCTCACCTTCCGCAGCGGCGGCGCGGTGCTGACCGCATTGATCATCTCCTTCGTGCTCGGCCCGCGGATCATCGCCTGGCTGCGCCGGGTCCAGAAGGAGGGCCAGCCGATCCGCGAGGACGGGCCGGAAAGCCATCTGGTCGCCAAGGCCGGCACGCCGACCATGGGCGGCGTCCTGATCCTGCTCGCGATCTCGATCTCGACCCTGCTCTGGGCGGATCTGACCAACGGCTACGTCTGGGCGATCCTGATCATCACCGTCGGCTTCGGCCTGATCGGCTTCACCGACGACTACCTCAAGCTGACCCACCGCAGCTCCAAGGGCCTGTCCGGGCGGATCAAGCTGCTGGCGCAGATCCTGATCAGCCTGGCGGCGACCCTGTGGATCATGGACATCAGCCCCAACACCATGTCACAGCACCTGGCGGTGCCCTTCTTCAAGGACCTGCTGCTGAACCTGGGCTGGTTCTTCGTCGGGGTCGCGATCTTCGTCATGGTCGGCGCCTCCAACGCGGTCAACCTGACCGACGGCCTGGACGGCCTGGCCATCGTCCCGGTGATGATCGCAGCCGCCTGCTTCGGCTTCATCGCCTACCTGGTCGGCAACGCGGTCTTCGCCAACTACCTGCAGATCCACTTCGTGCCCGGCACCGGCGAGCTGGCGGTCTTCTGCGCCTCGCTGGTCGGCGCCAGCCTCGGGTTCCTGTGGTTCAACGCGCCGCCGGCCATGGTCTTCATGGGCGACACCGGTTCGCTGTCCTGCGGCGGCGCGCTCGGCGGCATCGCGGTGATCACCAAGCACGAGCTGGTCCTGGCGATCATCGGCGGGGTCTTCGTGCTGGAGACCGTCTCGGTGATCGTCCAGGTCGCCTCCTTCAAGCTGACCGGCAGGCGGGTCTTCCGCATGGCGCCGCTGCACCATCACTTCGAGAAGAAGGGCTGGCACGAGCCGACGATCGTGATCCGGTTCTGGATCATCGCCTCGATCCTGGCGCTGGCCGGCCTGGCGACCCTGAAGCTGAGGTGAGGCCGGGGCCGTGCGGATCGAACTGCCATTCTTCAACGCGCTGCCGGTGGCCGTGCTCGGGCTCGGCAAGTCCGGCCTGGCCGCGGCCCGGGTGCTGAGGGACAGCGGCGCCGAGGTCTGGGCCTGGGACGACAACGAGGACGTCCGCGCCCGAGCCCGCGAGGAAGGCATCCCGATCGTCGACCTGCAGGCCTGCAACTGGCGGGAGCTGACGACCCTGGTGCTCTCGCCGGGCATCCCGCACAGCCATCCGGAGCCGCACCCCGTGGCCCGGCTGGCCCGCGAGCACGGCGTCGAGATCATCGGCGACATCGAGCTGCTGGCCCGCGCCCAGCGCGACGCCCAGTACCTCGGAGTCACCGGCACCAACGGCAAGTCGACCACCACCGCCCTGATCGGCCACATCCTGGAGGCGGCGGGTCGCAGCGTCGAGATCGGCGGCAACCTCGGGATCCCGGCCCTGGAGCTGGAGCCCTTGGAGTCCGGCGGTGTCTACGTCCTGGAGATGTCGTCCTATCAGCTCGAGCTGACGCGCTCGATCACCTTCGACGTCGCCGTCCTGCTGAACATCTCGCCGGACCATCTGGAGCGCCACGGTGGCTTCGAGGGCTACGTCGCGGCCAAGCGCCAGATCTTTCACCGCCAGACCAAGCCGCGGACCGCGGTGATCGGGGTCGACGACGAGGTCTGCCGCGGCATCTGCGACGCCCTGCGCGCCGCGGACGACCAGGTCGTGGTCCCGATCTCGGGCGAGGGCCGGGTGGTCGGCGGCGTCTACGCGGCCGAGGGCGTGCTCTACGACGAGACCGAGGGCGGCCCGGTGCCGGCGCTCGACCTGCGCGAGATCATCAGCCTGCCGGGGGCGCACAACTGGCAGAACGCGGCGGCGGCTTTCGCCGCCTGCCGGGCGGTCGGGCTGCAGCCGGCGGTCATCGCCGCCTGCCTGCGCAGCTTCCCGGGCCTGGCGCACCGCCAGGAGGCGCTGACGGTGATCGACGGCGTGCTCTACGTGAACGATTCCAAGGCGACCAACGCCGACGCCGCGGCCAAGGCCCTGGCCTGCTACGACGCGATCTATTGGATCGCCGGCGGCCGCGCCAAGGACGACGGCCTCGGCGCCCTGGAGCCCTTCTATGACCGGATCGTCCATGCCTTCCTGATCGGCGAGGCGGCGGAGGCCTTCGCCGCCGCGCTCGACGGCAAGGTGGACCACAGCATCTGCGGCGACCTCGAAACGGCCGTCGCCAGGGCGCAAGCCCTGGCGACGGCGGGCGGCAGGGATCACCCCGTCGTCCTGCTGTCGCCGGCCTGCGCGTCCTTCGACCGCTACCCCAACTTCGAGGTCCGGGGCGAAGCCTTCCGGCAGCTGGTGACCGCCCTGCCCGGCGATCGCCAGGACCCGGAGATCTTCGCGCCCGCGACCCTGGCGCCGGGGCAGGAGGGACCGCGGGCATGAGCAGCTTCACCCGGGTCGATACCTCTGCGCTGGGACGCTGGTGGTGGACCGTCGATCGCTGGACGCTCTTCGCGATCGGCGGGCTGATGGCGCTGGGGGTCGTCCTGATGCTCTCCGCCTCGCCGGCGGCCGGCGGCCGGATCGGCCTCGGCGGCTTCGACCTGGCGCGCCGTCAGGTGGTCTTCCTGCCGCTCGCCGCCGCCCTGCTGCTGGGCACCTCGCTGCTGTCGGCGCGCGCCGTGCGCCGCCTCGCGGTCTTCGGCCTGCTGGCCGGCGCGGTCCTGCTGCTGCTGACCCTCTTCGTGGGAACGGAGATCAAGGGCGCCTCACGCTGGCTCAACCTCTTCGGCTTCTCGATCCAGCCCTCCGAGTTCGTCAAGCCCTGCCTGGCGGTCGCGGCGGCCTGGATGTTCGCCGAGGCCAAGCTGGACCCGCGCTTCCCCGGCAATCCCATCGCCCTCGGGCTCTACGGGCTGGTGACCGGCCTGCTGCTGCTGCAGCCCGACGTCGGCCAGGCCTTCCTGGTGCTGGCCACCTTCGGCGCCCAGCTCTTCCTGATCGGCCTGCCGATGATCTGGGTCGCCGGCTTCTGCCTGCTGGGCGTGGCCGGCCTGACCGTCGCCTACTTCGTGCTGCCGCACGTCACCGCGCGCATCGATTCCTTCCTCGATCCGAACAGCGGCGACCACTACCAGGTCGACCGCTCGATCGAGGCCTTCATGAACGGGGGGCTCTTCGGCCGCGGTCCCGGCGAGGGCACGGTCAAGGCACAGCTGCCCGATGTGCACGCCGACTTCATCTTCGCCGTCGCCGGCGAGGAGTTCGGCGCCGTGGTCTGCCTGGGGATCGTCGCGCTCTTCGCCTTCGTCGTCCTGCGCAGCCTGTCGAAGCTGCTGGCCGAGCGCTCGCTCTTCGTGCTGCTGGCGGCGACCGGGCTGCTGGTGCAGTTCGGCCTGCAGGCGCTGATCAACATGGGCTCGACCCTGCGCCTGATGCCGACCAAGGGCATGACCCTGCCCTTCATCAGCTACGGCGGTTCCTCGCTTCTGGCCTTGGCCCTGGGCATGGGCATGCTGCTGGCGCTGACCCGGCGCCGCTTCAGCCCGCAGGAGGCGCCATGACCGCGCCGCGCAGCAAGGCGGGACGGATCGTCGCCCTGGCCGCCGGCGGGACCGGCGGCCACATGTTCCCGGCCCAGGCGCTGGCCCGCGAGCTGCTGAGCCGCGGCTCCCAGGTGGCCCTGATCACCGACCGGCGCGGCAGCGGCTTCGGCGCCGATCTGCCGGAGGTGCGGACCGAAGGGATCAACGCCGGTGCCCTGGCCGGCGGCAGCCTGCTGAAGAAGCTGAGCAGCGTCGGCCGCCTGGCCGTCGGCTACCTCCAGGCCCGGGGCAGCCTGCGGCGCCTGAAGGCCGACACCGTGGTCGGCTTCGGCGGCTACGCCAGCGTGCCCACGGTCCTGGCCGGCGCCCACCGCGGCCTGCGCGTGGTCCTGCACGAGCAGAACGCCGTGCTCGGCCGCGCTAACCGTCTGCTGGCCCCGCGCGCCCACGCCATCGCCTCCTCCTTCGCCGAGGTGAAGGGCCTGCGGGAGGACGACCGCGGCAAGGTGGTCTTCACCGGCAACCCGGTCCGCCCGGCCATCGCCGCCCTCGGCGACGAGCCCTACCCGCGGCCGGACGCCGAGGCGACCCTGCGCCTGCTGGTCATCGGCGGCAGCCAGGGCGCAGAGGTCTTCAACACCGTGGTTCCCGCGGCGGTCGAGGCCCTGCCGGAGGCGCTGCGCCGGCGCCTGGCGATCAGCCAGCAGGTGCGCGGCCCGGCGATCGACAAGGTCCGCGGCGTCTACGAGGCGGCCGGGGTCACGGCCAACCTCGCCGGCTTCTTCGAGGACATGCCCGAGCGCCTGCGCGGGGCGCAGCTGGTGATCGCCCGGGCCGGCGCCTCAACCATCGCCGAGCTGGCCGCCGCCGGCCGGCCGGCCGTGCTGGTCCCCTACCCCTACGCGGCCGACGACCATCAGAGCGTGAACGGCCGGGCCTTCGCCGCGACCGGCGGCGGCTGGGTCCTGCCGCAGGCCGAGCTGACCGCCGGCGACCTGTCGGAGCTGCTGGCCCGCGTGCTGGCCGATCCCTCCGCGCTGCAGGACGCCGCCGCCGCGGCCTACGGCTTCGGCCGGGCCGGCGCCGCCGGCCGCCTGGCCGACCTGGTCTGCGGCAGCGGCGCCAACCAGGACGATCCCGCCAGTGGGCCCGCCAGTGGGCCCGCCAGAAGGGAGACCGCGGCATGAGCGCGATCCCCTTCGACATCGGCACCCTGCACTTCGTCGGCATCGGCGGCATCGGGATGAGCGGCATCGCCGAGATCCTGCACAACCTCGACTACCGGGTGCAGGGCAGCGACATCGCCGAGAATCCCAACGTGCAGCGGCTCCGCGGCCTGGGCATCGAGATCGCGATCGGCCACGACGAGGCCAACCTGGGCAGTGCCCAGGTGGTCGTGATCTCCTCGGCGATCAAGGCCGAGAACCCGGAGCTGCAGGCCGCCCGGGCCCGCTTCATCCCGGTGGTGCAGCGGGCCGAGATGCTGGGCGAGCTGATGCGCCTGAAGTGGTCGGTCGCGGTCGGCGGCACCCACGGCAAGACCACGACGACCTCGATGGTCGCCGCGGTCCTGGACGCCGGGCAGTTCGACCCGACCGTGATCAACGGCGGCATCATCAACGCCTACGGCACCAACGCCCGTCTCGGCGCCGGCGACTGGATGGTGGTCGAGGCCGACGAGAGCGACGGCTCCTTCGTGCGCCTGCCGGCGACCCTGGCCGTGGTCACCAACATCGACCCCGAGCACCTGGACTTCTACGGCAGCGTCGAGGCGCTGCACGACGCTTTCCGCAGCTTCCTCGAGAACATCCCCTTCTACGGGGTCGCGATCCTCTGCATCGACCATCCGGCGGTGCAGAGCTTGATCGGCCAGATCTCCGACCGCCGCGTCGTCACCTACGGCCTCAGCCCCCAGGCCGACGTGCGGGCCGTGAACCTTGAGAACGATCGCGACGGCACGGCCTTCGACGCGGTCATCGCCGACCGCAAGGCCGGCACCAGCCGGACCATCGCCGGCCTGAAGCTGCCGATGCTCGGCCAGCACAACGCGGTCAACGCGCTGGCCGCGGTGGCGGTGGCCCAGGAGCTGGAGATCACCGACAAGGTGCTGCGCGAGGCCCTGGCCGGGTTCCGCGGGGTCAAGCGCCGCTTCACCAAGACCGGCGAGGTCGACGGCATCACCGTCATCGACGACTACGGCCACCATCCCGTGGAGATCGCCGCGGTGCTGAAGGCGGCACGGGCGGCGACCGGCGACAAGGTGATCGCCGTGGTCCAGCCGCACCGCTATTCGCGGCTGGCCAGCCTGTTCGAAGAGTTCTGCGGCTGCTTCAACGACGCCGACCACGTGCTCGTGGCCGAGGTCTTCGCCGCCGGAGAAGCCGCGATCGAGGGGGTCGACCGCGACGCCCTCGTCGAGGGCCTGCGGGCGCGCGGCCACCGCCACGCGGTGCCGCTGTCGGGGCCGGAAGACCTGGCCCCCCAGGTCAACGGGATCGCCGGGAGGGGCGATTTCGTGGTCTGCCTGGGGGCCGGCAACATCACCGCCTGGGCGGCCAAGCTGCCCGAGGAACTGGAAGGTCTTAGGAGGGGAGGCGACAACCCGAAACCTGCAGGAGCGGGGCTATGATCGCCATGACGAAGCACAGCAAGACTCCCCTGGTCGACCGACTGCCGAGCGTGCGGGGCCGCCTGACGGCCGAGGCCCCCCTGGCCGGCATCACCTGGTTCCGCGTCGGCGGCAGCGCCGAGGTCATGTTCCGCCCGGCCGACCGCGACGACCTGGTCGACTTCCTGCGGCAGAAGCCGCGCGACCTGCCGGTCACGGTGATCGGGGTGGCCTCCAACCTCCTGGTCCGCGACGGCGGCGTGCCCGGCGTGGTCCTGCGCCTGGGCCGCGGCTTCGCCGAGATCCGCGCCGAGGGCGAGGAGGTCTTCGCGGGCGCCGGCGCGCTCGATTTCAACATCGCGACCGCGGCCCGCATCGCCGGGATCGGCGGCCTGGAGTTCCTCTGCGGCGTGCCGGGCACCCTGGGCGGCGCCCTGCGCATGAACGCCGGCGCCTACGGCCGCGAGCTCAAGGACGTGCTGATCGAGGCCGAGGCGGTCGACGGCTACGGCAACCTGCACCGACTGCGGCCCGAGGACTTCGGCTTCCGCTACCGCGGCAACGCGATCCCGGAGGATTGGATCTTCCTCTCCGCCCGCCTGCGCGGCGAGGCCGACGATCCCAAGGTGATCGCCCGACGCATGACCGAGATCCAGACCGCCCGCTCCGACAGCCAGCCGGTCCGCACCCGGACCGGCGGCAGCACCTTCAAGAACCCCGAAGGCGCCAAGGCCTGGGAGCTGATCGACAAGGCCGGCTGCCGCGGGCTGAAGCGCGGCGGCGCCATGGTCTCGGAGAAGCACTGCAACTTCCTGATCAACACCGGCAACGCCACGGCGGCCGATATCGAGGAGCTGGGCGAAGAGGTCCGCCGCCGGGTGCGGGAAACCAGCGGGATCGAGCTGCAGTGGGAGATCCGCCGCATCGGGACCGCCGGGAACAGCGACCGGGAGGCCGCGCCATGAGCAAGCGCATAGCGGTTCTCCACGGCGGCATCTCGGCCGAGCGCGAGGTCTCCCTGGTCAGCGGCCGCGACTGCGGCAGCGCCCTGGCCGAGGCCGGCTTCACGGTCGAGATGGTCGACGTGACCGACGACGTGGGTGCCCTGATCAAGGCGCTGACCCCGGCGCCGGACGCGGCCTTCAACGCCCTGCACGGGCGCTGGGGCGAGGACGGCTGCGTCCAGGGCCTGCTGGAGCTGCTGCACATCCCCTACACCCACTCCGGAGTCATGGCCTCGGCGCTGGCCATGGACAAGGAGATGGCCAAGCGGGTGTTCCTGGCCAACGGGCTGCGCTGCGCCGAGAGCGTGGTCGCGACCCGCGAGCAGATCCTCGCCGCCGACGTCCTGCCCCGGCCCTACGTGGTCAAGCCGGTGGCCGAAGGCTCCAGCGTCGGCGTGCGCATCGTCCAGGCGGGCGACAACGAGCCGCCCCTGGGCGCCGAGGAGCCCTGGCAGTTCAGCCAAGAGATCATGGTCGAGCGCTTCATCCCGGGGCGCGAGCTGACCGTCTCGGTCATGGGCGAGCGGGCGCTGGCGGTCACCGAGCTGAAGCCCAAGCAGGGCTTCTACGACTACGAGGCCAAGTACACCGAGGGCAAGACGGTCCACGAGATCCCGGCGAAGCTGCCCGAGCCGATCTACGAGGAGGCCCTGGCGAGCGCGCTCAAGGCGCATCGGGCCCTGGGCTGCCGCGGCGTCAGCCGGGCCGACTTCCGCTACGACGATACCCAAGGTGGCGACGGCCAGCTCTACCTGCTGGAGGTCAACACCCAGCCGGGCATGACGCCGCTGAGCCTGGTGCCCGAGCAGGCGGCGCATCTCGGTATCGGCTTTCCCGAGCTCTGTGCCTGGTTGGTGGAGAACGCGACATGCGAGACCTGAGCCTGCGCGTGGAGCCCCGCGCGCCGAGCATGAACCGGGCGCAGGCCCGGTCCCGCAAGCCGTCGCTGGTGACGCGCGGCCGCCTGATCCTGGGCGCCGCCGGGCTGCTCGGCCTGCTTGTGCTCGGCCTGGCCTGGTCCGGATGGTTCGGCCGCACCGCCGACCGGATCGCCGCCGCCTGGCTGGAGACCACGGCCGAGGCCGGCCTCGCGGTCGAGGAGGTCCTGCTGCTCGGCCGCAAGCGGACCTCGAAGCAGGCGCTGCTGGACAGCATCGGCGTCGAGCGCGGCACGCCGATGTTCGCGATCGACCCGCAGGCCACCAAGGAACGCATCGAAGCCCTGCCCTGGGTCGCGACGGCGATGGTCGAGCGCCGCCTGCCCAACGTCCTGCTGATCGAGATCGCGGAGCGCCGGCCCCTGGCCCTGTGGCAGCACCGCGGCCGCAAGGTGGTGATCGACCGCGACGGCGAGGTGATCGAGACGGCGCCGCCGGAGCGCTTCGCCGCCCTGCCCCTGGTGGTCGGCGAAGGCGCGCCGGCGCACACGGAGGCGCTGCTCGCCGTGCTGGCGCGCGAGCCGCAGCTTCAGCCGCTGGTGGTCGCCGCGGTCCGGGTCGGTAAGCGGCGCTGGAACCTGCGGCTGCGCGGCGGCATCGACGTGCGGCTGCCGGAGGAGAAGGTCGCCGAGGCCTGGGGCGAGCTGGCCCGGCTGCAGCGCGAGCACGGCCTGCTGCAGCGGGAGATCCTGGCCATCGACCTGCGCCTCTCCGACCGGATGGTGCTGCGCATGGCACCCGACCTGGCGCCGGCGGCCGCCAGCGGGCCTGGCAAGGATACGTAAGGGGGATCCCTCAGGGGATCGGAACGGGGAACGGATGGCGACAGGATGAAGCGGGTGCCCGGCAAGAACAGCAACGGCCTGATCGCTGCGCTCGACGTCGGCTCGAGCAAGGTCTGCTGCTTTATCGCCGAGACCGATGGCATCAAGCATCCGCGGGTCATCGGCATCGGCCAGCAGGCCAGCCACGGCGTCAAGGCCGGCAGCATCATCGACATGGAGGCGGCCGAGTCGGCGATCCGCAGCGCCGTCTACGCCGCCGAGGAGATGGCCAGCGAGACGGTCCACGAGGTCGCGGTCAACCTCTCAGGCGGCTATCCGGCCTCGCGCCAGGTCCGGGTCGAGATCCCGATCGCCGGACAGGAGGTCGGCGAGCTCGACCTGCGCCGCGCCCTGGAGGAGGGCCAGCAGGCGACCTGCGGCCGGGTCGATCCGGCCGCTGCGCCGCAGCTCATCCATTCGATTCCGGTCGGCTTCACGCTGGACGGCAACCGCGGCATCCGCAACCCGCGCGGCATGATCGGCGACCGCCTGGGGGTCGACATGCACCTGGTGACGGCGCGCAGCGGCGCGGTGCGCAACCTGACCACCTGCGTCGAGCGCTGCCACCTGGACGTCGGCGGCTTCGTCGTCTCGCCCTACGCCTCGGGCCTCTCGGTCCTGGTCGAGGACGAGATGGACCTGGGCGTGACCCTGGTCGACATGGGCGGCGGCACCACGACCATCGCGGTCTTCCTGGAAGGCCAGGTCATCTTCACCGACTCCATCCCGGTCGGCGGCAACCACGTCACCAGCGACATCGCCCGGGGCCTCTCGACGACCCGGCAGCAGGCCGAGCGGCTGAAGACGCTCTACGGCCACGCCATGGCCGCCGAGGTCGACGACCGCGAGGTGATCGAGGTCCTTCCGGTCGGGGAAGAGGAAAGCGGCGCGACCCAGCAGATCGCGCGCTCCTACCTGACCGGGATCATCCAGCCGCGGCTGGAGGAGACTTTCGAGCTCGTGCGCTCGCACCTGGAGGCCAGCGGGCTGAACAAGCTGGCCGGCCGGCGCGTCGTCCTGACCGGCGGCGCCTGCCAGCTGCCCGGGGTCCGCGACCTGGCGGCGCTGGTGCTCGACAAACAGGTTCGCCTCGGCCGCCCGCTCCGGATCCAGGGCCTGGCCGAGGCAACGTCCGGTCCCGCCTTCGCCACCTGCAGCGGGCTGATCGCCTATGCGATCGCCGCCAACCTGCCGGCGGCGGTCGAGACGCGGGCGAAACGTGGGGAGCCCGGCGGCCTCATGGGCCGCCTGGGTCATTGGTTCCGTGAGCACCTGTGAAAGCAGGATTTTCGAGGTCCCGGCCGCCCCGGGGCCCGCAACTTGCCGGTTAGAACCGGCCGTACCGCCCGCTTAGGGGGCAAGTGGAGGCAGACATGTCCTTGAACCTCAACGTTCCGACCAGCGAAGCCCAGCTGAAGCCCAGAATCACCGTCATCGGCGTGGGGGGCGCCGGCGGCAACGCAGTCAACAACATGATCCAGTCCAACCTGGAAGGCGTCGAGTTCGTGGTCGCCAACACGGACGCCCAGGCGATCGCGCAGTCGCTCTGCAGCCGGACCCTGCAGCTCGGCCGCAACATCACCCAGGGCCTGGGCTCGGGCTCGCGCCCGGACATCGGCAAGGCCGCCGCCGAGGAGGCCCTGGACGAGATCCTGGCCGACCTCGAGGGCGCCCACATGGTCTTCATCACCGGCGGGATGGGCGGCGGCACCGGCACCGGCGCGGCGCCGGTGATCGCCCGCGCCGCCCGCGAGCAGGGCATCCTGACCGTCGGCGTGGTGACCAAGCCCTTCCACTTCGAGGGCGTGCACCGCATGCGCATCGCCGAGTCCGGGATCCAGGAGCTGACCCAGTACGTCGACACCCTGATCATCATCCCGAACCAGAACCTCTTCCGCATCGCCAACGAGAAGACGACCTTCGCGGACGCCTTCAAGATGGCCGACGACGTGCTGCACGCCGGCGTGCGCGGGGTCACCGACCTGATGGTGATGCCGGGCCTGATCAACCTCGACTTCGCCGACATCCGCACGGTCATGACCGAGATGGGCAAGGCCATGATGGGCACCGGCGAGGCCGATGGCGACAACCGTGCGATCGCGGCGGCCGAGGCGGCGATCTCCAATCCGCTGCTCGAGGACGTGTCGATGAAGGGCGCGCGCGGGGTCCTGATCAACATCACCGGTGGCCCCGACCTGACCCTCTTCGAGGTCGACGAGGCGGCCAACCGGATCCGCGACGAGGTCGACCCGGAAGCCAACATCATCTTCGGCTCGACCTACGACGACAAGATGGAGAACCAGATGCGGGTCTCGGTGGTCGCCACCGGCATCGACGTCGCCGAAGGCGCCAAGCCGCGCCCGGTGACCCTGAGCCTGGTCGCCAACCAGGCGCCGGGCGCCGGCCAGGCGGCGCCGGCGGCGAGCGGCGGCGATGCCGCCCAGCCGGCCACAGCCCAGGGCAGCGTCCAGTCCGCCGCCCCGGTCGCTGCAGGGGTCGCCGCGGGGGCCGCGCCAGTGGCCGCAGCGGAGCCGGCCGGTGAGTCCATCGTCAGCGCACCGCAGCCGGCCGAGACCGCGGACCAGGCCGCCGAAGCGCCGTTGGAGCTGACCGAGCCGCTGCGCCAGGAGGCCGAGGCGCCCGCGGAGACGGTGGTCGCCGAGCAGCCGGCGGCGGAGGCCTTCATCGCACCCCAGCCGATGAACCCCGGCCAGGAGGCGCCGGCCGCAACGGTCCAGGCCAATCCCTTCGCCGCGGCCGACGTGGTCAACGCCCCGAAGGCCCCCGCGCCGGGCGAGGCGCCCGCCGCCCCGCAGACGCCGAGCCCGGCCGCCCAGGGCGCCCTGATCGAGAGCCGGACCGTCGCCGATCCGGTGTCGCCGGCCACCCGGAGCCGGGCCCAGGCGATCCTCGCCCGCATGAGCGGCGCCGCCCGGGCCCTGCAGGCGGCGGCCCAGGGCCACGACGTCGCCGAGCCGCAACCCGCCCAGCCGCAAGCTCAGCCTCAGGTCCAGACCCAGCCTCAGGTCCAACCTCAGGTCCAAGTCCAGCCGCAGGTCGAGCCCCAGCCGACGGTCCAGGAAGCGCCGAAGGCCGAGGCCCGGATCGAGGTGCGGGTCGAGGAAAGCAAGCCCGGCCAGCCCGCGAGCGACGGGCAGCCCCGGCTGACCGGACTGGACCCGGAGGATCGCCCGTCGAACAGCCCGGTCGACGACGATCTCTTGGATATCCCGGCCTTCCTTCGCCGACAGGCCAACTAGCGCACGTCCCGATCGGACGCCTTCGCGTCTGGCCGGATGTAGCGCCCTAGCCTCCAACTGTCGGCAAGGAGGTCCGGCTTAAGACTTCCGGGAGGAGCGCCCCCTGCTCCTCCCGGAAGTGTTTCCGCATAGAGGCACCCGGGACGGGGGTCCCGAAAGGTCCTTTCGGGCCGATTTCTGCCCCTTTGAACGGACATGCCTGATGCTTGAGGGCAAAGGGCAGGCAACTTATAGTCCCAGGCAGGACGGGCGCGGCAGGAACAGCCCTTGGGAGACATGATCGGTTGTCCAGTTCGCCAGAGAGAGTCTTGAGGTCGAGGGGCAGCGGCC